>Ga0307515_10014671_pt1 | contig 14505 bp, 11 predicted proteins | sample 17_EM_MG_FD_194513 | JGI IMG/M metagenome (GOLD analysis project Ga0307515, IMG submission 194513) | Populus trichocarpa ectomycorrhiza microbial communities from riparian zone in the Pacific Northwest, United States - 17_EM | ecosystem: Host-associated > Plants > Roots > Unclassified | place... | reverse complement strand
CAATAAAATTGGAAGAGAAAATAAACAAAAAAAAGGATATTGATCCCTGTCAACTTTTCAAACCCGTGACCCGTGTTATTTAATCATAAGCACCATACATAAAAAATAAAAAAATTCAATCCCTAACAAATCAAAGATTGAAGAATGAAATTGAATTAAAAAACAATAACATAAAAGGATAAGAAGGATAAAAAACTAAAAAGAACAATTAAAAGAACGAGGATAAAAATCAAATAAAAAATAAATTAGAGGTCATATGTAATATTGAAGGGTGAAACTAGAAAGAAAAAAACTTGAATAAAAGGATTAAAAAAATAAAAAAAATGAGGATCAAATTGAAAAAAATAATATTTCATAAATTTGGCTTGAGGGGTGAAATTGAAAACCAATAAAAAGTGCACAAAAGAGTTAAGGAAAAAAATTAGAAATCAAAAGATTGAGGATAAACAACATATGACAAATTGAGATTAAAGGATTAAAATGAAAAAAAAAAATCAAAACTCTATAAAAGGGCAAAGGACAAAGAACTAGGAATCAAAATAACAGAGATCAAATTAAAAAAAAAACAATTGAGTGGCTGCTTTAAAACTTTGGGGGGCCAGGTGCGGAAACCTTGGTGGAGAGAGAAAGGAAGAAAAAAAAGGTTGTCGGCGCTAAACCGGATGCTTGTCGACAACACGTGTCAGCCAATGATGGAGGGAATGCTGAGACGAATTGGATGGCACCTTGAAAGCCTTTGTCTAGTCGCTGGGTGCCGCCCAAAAACGGTGGCCAACAATCACGCGTGCAACGCACTCGTTAACAATTTTTTTTTATATCTATTATAATGTAAAAGAGAAACCTGCCCCTTAACACACTTAATATTAAAAAAAAAAGATAAAAAAATGAAACTAACCTTAGGCCAAATGCAAGGGTTTTTTTTTACTTTAAGGGCAGGTAAGTAATTTAACCATGCTTGAAAAAGTGAAATCCCGAAACTATCCGTACACTCAAGGTCTAAGTTTTTTGTCCCCAAGGGTATTTTAAAGAAGGAAAAGTCTCTCCTACCTCAATAGCTAACCCAATTGTTTTGGTTTTAAGGGGCAAATTTGTAAATCCACTATTATAATCCAAAGTTGATTTGAGTATATAGCTACAGAAAATACACTATTATTAACCCTTTTCCTTTTAGTTTATTTTGTTATTGTTATTTAGCTTTCATAAAACAGTTTCTTGGGTTGTTTATGGAATAATATTTACATATCTCTTTTAATGTAGAGAGGATGACGTGTGGTGAAAATATGAACCAGAGGATGTGGATTCCTGGTAGATATGACAGCTCTCTATTTTATTTGCTCAGGCTTTTTACTTATTTTATTACTCTTATACAAAAACGATGTTCCACATCTCTAGGTGACCCATTTTGTTCACTTTCTTGGCAGTTATAGAAAGACTTTCTTAGTTTTGAAGCTCAAGCAAGCCGAATTACCTTCACAACTAAAAGAACACTTCACTTGTCATCCTTTTTTTTTTATCTCTAGGTGACCCATTTTGTTCACTTTCTTGGCAGTTATAGAAAGACTTTCTTAGTTTTGGGATCACTTATCTACAGAGGTTGGTTAGATGTTGCTAGCAAAATAGAGCTGGTTAACCAAGTCCAGCATGCTTGCTGATGTTTAATTGATTATCTGTCGTGAAAAGTGTTCCAAAAGTTTGTAAGATAGCTATTAACCTTTTCCTTGTTTCATACAGACACTAACATAGTCAAGAAGCATCATGTCCATATAGAATGATTGTAACTGAATTGTGCATGATCACTTATCTACAGAGGTTGGTTAGATGTTGCTAGCAAAATAGAGCTGGTTAACCAAGTCCAGCATGCTTGCTGATGTATAATTGATTATCTGTCATGAAAAATGTTCCAAAAGTTTGTAAGATAGCTATTAACCTTTTCCTTGTTTCATACAGACACTAACATAGTCAAGAAGCATAATGTCCATATAGAATGATTGTAACTGAATTGTGCATGTTGGCCTATGCTAGTTGTGACTTGTGAGATGATAGTGTGTATAGAGGACACTATTTTGGTGGATGATGAGATGCTCTATACCCAAGGGAAAAGGAAAAACAAAGGGAAATATGACAATCAACTACATGTTGTTTCATTCTTTTGTTAAATACTCTGATGCAGATGCTTGGCCACTTGCTCTACTTTTCTCATCATGGCATACACTAGTACATTCAGTCGATGCTTTTTTATTATTTTTCTCAAATATAGTTATCAAACTTAACACCTGAAAAAATTGTACTTGCTCTACTTTTTTATCACATACAATATATCAATAATTTGCGTTGGACATAATTGTTACTTTTTTGTTATGCTCTTACTTTTTCATCATATGGTAAAACTTTTTACATTTTGACTTTCAGGTTAGAACGAAGTTAGAGTCCCTCGATGGTATTGTGCCACCCACCAATGGTTTTTTGATAAGTAGTACAGGAATGAAAAATGTTTGGTTGTCAATGGAACATCAGGCTATTTTGTGGTGCAACCAGTTAGTTGTGCAAGTAAGTGTGCAGTCTCTTCCAGAATACATGCCTGTACCACAAACATTGCTGAAATGTACATGTTCCATGTAGGTGTCACATACTCTCCTTAGTCTGATAGACTCCAAAACAGGCCAGCCATTTCCTGAAGCTAATAAGAGACTTTCAGTATTTGCAAGGATGCTTCGTAGTGGGATACCACAGAGTTTCAACTGGATGTCATCTCATAGATCAACATATGTTCCCTTAAAGGACTTGAAAAATGCAACTGGTATTGTCTATCTTGACTCTATCTTTTATCAGCTGACATCTATTGAAGTTTTATAATTTCTGTAAGAAAGCTTGCTGAAGAAAATAAATGATTGTGTTTTATGAACTACTTTCAAACTCTGTGAAATCATTTAGGTAATGTATAAATATTTGTGACATGCAGTAGCGGGAAATTTGATGGATTAAAATGTTCAATTTTTTTCCTCTTCACTGAGATGATAAAGAAATAAAGAATTAACTAGAAAGAGAAAGAATTCACGAGTGCAAATATATTAGCAACAAAGCCAAGTGAATGATTAATTAAAGATCAATAGTTAGATATATGCCTGTTGTTAGTACTGTAGTAAAGGGAGATGATATCACATCCACATTTTGCTGTCATCACCTTCACAGCCACTGATGCTGTCACCTTTACATATACCCTATTGATGCCTTCTTTTGTTAGTGATTGTGCTTTGTTTTCTTTTTTTCTTGTACCATGTTAGAGGTGGTGCTTTTCACTACGAGTACTAACCAAGCATCTTTTAAAGGATGGGTGCCATCTTTAAAACAGGTTTTTGAAGGGCAAGGAAAAAGAAATGAAAAACTTCTTTAAACCAGCGTTATGTTTTGCAGATGAATTCCATAAGTGTGATTTGGAACCTGGAACCTGTTAAATACTTGGGTTTCTTCCATGTTGTTTGACCAATGGATGACAGTCAAGCAGTTTAAAAGTGGCTTATCATGTGAAATACAGCTGGAAAGCAGAATGAGTAGTATAAGAACAAGTAGAGTGTGCGTGCTTGGTTTTGGGATTATAGCTGGCAGAACTCTTTCTTAGGTTGCATAATGTGGACAACAATGTTTTTCTTATAACTATATGACTGTATTTTCAAACTGTTAATGATTTATTTTGACTAATTATAAATTTGAAGTGACAGTCCATGTTGTATTTGCAGGTTCTCAAGTGCATACTTTTTCCAGTTGCCCCAACAATGTTCACTGGAATGATGATGGCCTTGATAGGGATTTATATATCCAGACAACTACCATGACTGTTTTGGCAATGGATGGGAGGAGACGATGGTTGGATATACATAAATTGGTTAGCCTCGTTAAAGCTTCTCATTAGTAGTTCCAAAACGTTTTAATTTATATTTTTTCTCTTCAACCTGACTCCTACATGTAAATGTTTTAATTGCTGATTCTCAAGAGTTGATTTAAGCCTTACCTCCCATTTTAAGTCAGGTTGGCACCTGGTTATATTTCTCCTTTCATTTTCATTTAAATTTGGCATGTAAATGAGCCTCAATACATGTCCAACTTAACTGTCCTGGAATTTGATAAATAATCTACAAACGTTGAATAATGTTCTAGGCTTTGTAGTTCAAGCTTCTGAATTTGTGCATTTAAAGAAAGGTCTGTGGTTTTAAATATTCGACCTTTTCTTTCTGATAGACCACTCTAAAAAATGTGGAGTTACTTATCTGCAATTTATGTGCATAGGGGTCAGATGGAAAAGGACACTTCATGTTTGTAACAAATCTCGCTCCATGTTTTGGGATTAGACTTCATTTATGGCCTGATAAGGGGAAATCTGCTTCAGAAATGGCTGCAAGTAAAAGGGTTCTAGAGGTTACAGCAAAATTGGTGCAGATTCCATCAGGACCAGCACCAAGACAGGTACTAAATATGTTTATTGCATTCTTTCATGTAAATATATTTACCATAATTATGTTTGGTGCTGCCTGTCATTTATATTCCCTCTGTGTCTTGTATTAGGGAAATTTATGATATGTTATGAGGTGTAGTTTCTCTAGCTATTAGAGATTAGCTGGACTGTTATTTCTCAAGTGTTTGATAGACATGCTTTTATTTCTGAATATGCTCTCTCTCTCTCTCTCTCTCTCTTAATCAGATTGAACCTGGAAGTCAGACCGAGCAAGCACCTCCATCTGCTGTACTCTGGTTGAGTCCTGAAGATATGCATGGTTTCAGATTCTTGACTGTCTCAGTTGCTCCTCGTCCGGTATTGTTGGCCATTCTTGCTTCTTTTCCTTTTCCATGAATGGTTTCTGCATCAAATTAGTCTGTATCTTTTTACTTTTCTTTCAAAGTTCTATTCCTCTCATAGATTATTTTTTAGGAGCATATGTTCGAATTCATTGCCTTGCCTTGTTTTGTCAAATTAGTGATAGCTGTAAACATAAACTTTGGAGGAAGGGGAACAACTCTGGGCTGCAACTACACCAAGCTGTTCACAAACAGCTCAGAATTTGCTTAGTAACAGGATTGTGAATTAACCTCGATCAAATCTTAGTTGCATGTCCACTGAAAATGCCTGCCAGTTCAAAAGAAGAGTGATTATGAATTAGCTTGGCAAATAAATTTGTAATTAATAATAGTTTCATCTACTATTGTGTTTGACACAACAACAACGACCAAGCACCAGTCCTGAACTAGTTGGGGTTGGCTATATGGATCCTTTGTGCCATTCCATGTGATCATGTATCGAATCTGCCTCAAAATTGGGAGATTTTAAATCCTCCAATACTAACTTTCACGTTAACTTAGGTCCCCCTCTTCCCCCTACTACTTACAACTTATCACTCCATCCAATGATGCCTTCTTGTGTCCTACTTTTGTGTCTCCTTCATGTTTCTTAATCCATACAATGCTCTTTCAAGTAAATATTGGAGAACCTAAAAAATATCTCACACCAATAATGCTTCAACTAATATGTAAATCACATGCTTTGATTTTTGGCAATTCGGAGTATGATCTCCACCAGTAGTTCAATCACCAAAAGAGCTGAGTTACTGCTTATACTAGGGTTGTTTGTATTAGCCTTTTCTCATCTCTGCATTCTTTTGAATGGTGCTTTTGTGCTTTTGTTCACTGATGCTTTGAAATGGTGGTAATTGATATGATTAATTCTGATGGTCAGACAATTTCAGGCAGGCCTCCACCAGCAGCTTCCATGGCAGTTGGTCAGTTCTTTAACCCAGATGACGGAAAGAGAGATTTATCTGCTCAGTTTATGCTTCTATCTAGCCATTCTCAGAAGGTTAACGTTTTTTTAAATACGTGTACTTCTTAGGGTTGTAAGACATGGAATCTTAAAATAATGGGTTAGTTAAATCATGCCTTTTCAGACAACTGGCCTTGAAAGTTTCATAACTTCTTTTTGTGCAGGAATTACTTTTGAAGGAGGATCATCCCCTAGCTCTCAATTTATCATTCACTGTTAGCTTAGGCCTTCTGCCCATTTCTTTATCTTTGACGACCACAGGGTGTGGAATACAAAGGTCTGGCCTTCTGGCAGAAGAGGTTGGAGACATGGAAAACAGTAGTAAGGAATTTAATTTATTTCTAGTCAGCCAATTGTTTTAATATCTATGGATCTACATGTAATCCTCTTGTTCTTAAGCATGCATAATTGCTACAAATCTGTCTGAGGCGTTCTATAAGATATCATGGATTTCCACACTGCTTCATTTTCACTTCTCAAATTAGTTTCACTGATGGATTTATCAATACTTTACTTTGAACTGCGGGTTTTGAACTCTTGTGAACTCATTCCATGCCCCATTTCAGTAATTTGATTTTGACTTGGATACAAATCCCTTTGGTTATATGATATAAACCTGTAGACAGCTATCATTTATAACATTCCATGTCGATTTATTTACAATTGAAGGTTCTCCTACACGTGTGTCATTTTTCCACTAAGTTAGCTTTCCTGGTATTCAGGGCTTTGTAAACTGCGGTGTTTCCCACCAGTAGCGCTTGCCTGGGATCATACATCAGGTCTTCACATCCTTCCAAATTTGTTCAGTGAAACTATTATGGTTGATTCCTCACCTGCCCTATGGAGTTCTACCCAGGGGTCGGAAAAAACCACCATTATGTTACTGGTATGATGGTGTTTACAGTACTCTTGTAATGTAGATATATAGATGTAATGTTTTAGCTTTAATTGTTAACCAGTAGAGGTCTTTATCTCTGTATGCTTCTTCAGGTTGATCCTCATTGTTCATATAAAGCAAGAATTGCTGTTTCAGAAACTGCAGCTGCTAGCAGATTTTTGCTTTTGTATAGCTCACAGGTGATTCTAGAGCCTCCTGTGAATTTTCTGCATAATATCATTTTTTTTTTACTTTAAAAATTAATTTTGGAAAGTGCCTTTGTTTTCTTGCATTGTCTTCTTGTAATTTGCTATTATTTTTACTGCTTTTCTTTGAAACATGTCATTTAAAGGCAATTCCTTAAGCATGCAATTGTGGTTAGATATTGGTTGGGTCTTTTGGTATGATTTAAATCATTGAAGAGTTACCGGAGTAATAAAATGAAAATTCAGACCTGAGTTTAATTAGGAGGAGGATGTGGTGTAATGCTTACAACCTTCTGTGTTGCAATGGTGTTGAGGTACCTTTTGCTTTAAAACACAAGGCCAAAAGAAAAGACTTGCAGTTGCAGGATTAATGTGGAATGCAGAGGTAGAAAGAATTACTTTTAGGTCATCCAAAGGTCCTTAAGATGGGAGTATCTAACCATGAGAAACACCTAATTGGATAGAGACGTTGATGCATTATTATTTTCCTTCTTGGTTAATTTATCCACATAGACATTGAGCCTTTACATATATGGGATTATATCTTGTTGGAGACATGGTTACATGGGTTTATTTGTTAAAGGAAAAAAGAAAAGTAGTGATTTGTCAAATCAGATGCTCCAAGAGATGGGAATGGCTTAATGCTGTTATGATGACATGCTTATATTAATGATTCTTAGTGTTACTTCTTGGGAAATCAAAGTTATATCATGTCATGAGTTTTCTTTAATGCAGATAGTTGGCTTCTCCATTGCGGTTATCTTTTTTGCTCTGATGCGACAAGCACATGCATGGGATCTTGATCTGCCCATGCCTTCAATGCTGGTGGCTGTTGAGTCCAATTTGAGAATTCCATGGCCATTTTTGCTTCTAGGCTTTGTACCCATTTTGTTTTCCTTGTTCATTTCCTTGCTAAAGTCTCAACCACTTCCACCATTGGCAAGCTTCGTCTTTGTATCAACGATTTGCTATGTTTTTGCAAATGGATCTGTGATTCTTCTGGTATTGGTTTCACAATTGGTGTTCTATGGGGTTGCAATCATACATGTTTTCATCAAGTCAAGGTTGGTATGCTTGTCCTCTCTCTGCTCCATACTATGTGGATATGGATGACATGTTTACCAATGTTTCAACTGTCTTAGTCAAAGACCCCCCTGGGGAAGGAGGGGCTGCGTGCAAGGGAGAGAATGAAAACAAAAGAAAATTGCTGTTTTTATCATTCCATATCTGATTGGTTATTATTTTGCTTAAATAAAGCAAGAGGGTCTCACAATTTTTCAAGTGCATTTGGAAACATTTTGAGAAGTGACCTTCCTATTAAAGAATATATTATATGCCCATAACTAACTTCTTTTGCATAATTAAATTTATTTTGACCATCACCATCCACAACCTTACCCTAGAGGTGTCTGCAGATTATCAATGGGAACTGATAATCATGTGATGCACACAGGATCTAAGATGGGATTCTTTTTCTTTTTCTTTTTCTCTCTTTATCATAGCATAATGGAGCCCCTACTTTCTTTCCTGTACCTCAAATGAGTTATCCATTTGGTATTAATATGTTAAAGTATCACATTTGATGCTGAACAGCAAGAGTTTATACTTTGCAGGTGGCAAGAATGTGAAGGAAATATTTGCTTGGCATTTCTTCATTGGTTTATTAATTTATCCTCTGGTTTCTTTTCATTAAAGGTAAGGCACACTGGGATAAATCATTGTCATCTCCGTTTTCGATGTAAAATGGCATAATCAGCTGCATAAAAAGAGTTTACTGTTTGGCATTGCAGTCTAACCGCGCTTTTGAAAATTCTTGAATTCTTTTTTTTTTAGCTTCAAATTTTTTTTGGTGTTTTTGGATCCTTTTGATGTTCTGATGTAAAAAATAAAAAAATATATTATTTTGATGCATTTCCGAGCAAAAAACACTTTGAAAAGTAATCTCAACTATACTCTCAAACAAGCCTTAAGTAGTCCTTTGTACTGGAAACCACTCCACTTTACAGAAAGCCTGTAGAACTTTGTTCGGTAGTCTATTTATGCTGATTTCTCTTTATTCTCTCATGGTCACGGGGCATATTTATCTCCTTCTATATTTGTTTTCCCCAAATTTATGGGCACAAGTTATGCTTTAGCTTGCTCACCTGATCTAACTTGTTCATAAAGCAGGTTGTGAGGGTTCTTAGAGTCAATCCGTTACTTGTTACTGCACTGACTGCTATTACCTTGGGGTGCTTTGTCCAACCAGCACTGGGTTTATTCATATTGATCTTGTCTCATGCTTTGTGCTGTCATAATGCGTTGTGCAGGTACTTTTCAAGTTTGAATTCCTTGTACTTATCATTGTTGCGCATTCACTTCATTTTCAGAACAAGTGATACCCGTCCTAAGCGTTTCTCCATGTTTGTGTAACAGTTTTTTTACGGCTTCCTTTCGCAGCCATGCACGAATGAAAGAGTTGCTTGATTTTAAAGATGTTGGGAATGAAAGATCTCAGCAATTTGCATCTAAACATGATGCTGGACTCGACCAGAATTTCCAGCTGGAAGAGAACAGCTCCAGTAGTCCTGACTCTTCAAGAAGTTTTGGGGACACCCAATTAGAGATATTCCATCACCGGCATGGTTTATTGATTCTGCATCTTCTTGCAGCGCTAATGTTTGTCCCCTCTTTTGTGGCTTGGTTGCAGGTATGAATAACGTGTTCTTTCCTCTATTGGCCTTGAGTATTGAATGTATCACTTCTGCAATGAATTAGTTTGACCATCTGCTTTGCTTTTTTGAGGTGGCACACAGCCAATATAACCCATAGATCTGGCAACTCAAGCTGAGACATTATTTTATGACCACTATAAGCTGCGTCCAAATTTCCAACTTTAAAAACGAATGGTATAATAGTTTAAAAGCCCCCCCCACCCCCTCCTTTTCCCACTCTCTCTATCTCCCTCTCCCTCTCTCTCTCATGCATGGTTTCAAATGGAATATATTGCTCCTCAATGATATGTTAGATTTGTTTGCTTCTCAGTAAAAAATAAAATATATAATATGCTTCACATGAATTTAGAAATAGTTTATGGATGTGTAGTTATGTGGTTACTGTTGCACGATATTCAATCTACAGTGTTTGCATATTCTGTGTGTGCTTGCATAATATCGTACCTTACATGAATTCATCTCTAGTTCACAAGGATACTAAAGCACCAAGATCTTCAAAGTGTATGCACTGTGCTCCTTGCACTTCTGGTTGAACATGATCTGTCCTTAATAGAGGAACTTGTGTGACTGCAGAGAATAGGCATGGGACATAGCTTTCCATGGTTCCTTGATTCAGCTCTTTGCATTGGTGTCATTCTTCATGGTATCCTCAACTCAAAGCCTGAGTTCAACTCCATGTTTTCCTTCCCAGAAATATTTGGGAAGGAAGTGAGATTGGACTTCATCTACTTGCTCGCCGGCTACTATTCCTATGTTGCTGGTTTGGGCTTGGTGCCATACAGAGTATTTTATGCCATGGCTGCTATAGGTTTCATATCTTGTGTCATGAGGATCTTATATAGGAGGAGCAGGGAGAAGGGAGAGCCACGTTTTGGCAGAAAAAAGCGTTCTCATAGACATTGAGGACGTGTAAAAAGCATCAGAATTTTAGAAGACAAATTGTACAAGCATTTGTGATGGGAGGTGGCATGAAATGAGCATTCAGTTTCTGGAGATAATAAGCCTGCAATCTTTGAAGGGAAGTGATCTTGCTAACAGGTGAAGGGTAATACAGAAACAAAGAAGGAAATTTTGTTGTACCATTAGGCCGATTTTTTATGGCTTTGCATTTTTGTATGTATATGAGCATTTTGTTTTGAGATCATAGGAGAGAAGGGACTAGCTTTTGCGATTGAAAAGACATCCTGCATTTGGCATAAAACAAAGGCCATTGTTGATTGTGCAAAGCAAGGTGATCCTTCAAGAGTTTACTTGCTGAAGATTTGGTCTCTTTGGTTTTATTTATGATTTTTGTTAGATTATTACCTTAGTCTGAAATTGCATCAAGCTAGGAAATAACTATGTTCTATAGATCTTATGGCTAGCCTGTTAGATCAACTAACAGCAGCCGATGGGATTTAACAGGTGGAAGCGGTCTGGGGTTTGAGGTGCTTGTTAGCTACTGGTATGGGACTAGCTAATCTTTTTATTCATAGCTGAATGAATGCGTATAGCTAATGCAGGCAGTAAGAATGAAGCTTCCGCTGAACTCTGGACGATAAGTTACTGGCTGAGGACATTAAAGAGCATCGATTTTCTTTGGGCAAACCTAAAAAAAGTCTCCAGTCTATAGGGACATTATCGATTAGGTCCAGAAGTAATTTGTTTTCCTTGATCAAGTCCCCTTCCATACAGATTGATGATACTCAAATCATTTCTTCGAAGATGAGATCATGGGCAACTAGGGCTTCTACCAGGACCCCCCATTCTCTAACATGATCCTCTTGGATATCATAGCAATTGGATTGGGAGGTAAAAGTGCCTAGGATCAATGATTTGAATATTCCTCAAGTATCCAGCTTTTCTAAAGCCTTCTCGAGGAAAATGACCACTTTCCATTTCAGTTGTTGTGTGTTGTCCACCTGTTTTTGAGTTTACAATCACACCTCCCCATTCAAGCATCGGAGCACTGTCCTTCAAGTGCGAGAAAAGGGTGGTGGCCCAAGTACAGGACCGCAATGGTGGTTCGGGCCTGAAGAGATGGGACGGTGATGGTGGCTTGGTTGTGTTGATTGAAGACTAAAAAGAATTTCCTGTATTAATGGGTCAGTGGGTTTCGACTGAGGGTTTGTGAGGGAGGATGATGGTCTTTTGGTTGTTGATGGTGTTGTGGTGGTTACATTTTTCAGGTGGTAGAAGAGATGGGAAAGGCTGATATGATGGTTATTTGTGAATTGTTTCTGGAAATAGGGGAAAAAAAGAATGGCTGGGTTTTGCTATTGGTTTCATTGTTGCTGGATTCGGCGGTGTATAGGGAGGGAATGAATTGATGAATCCTTGAATTGGTTTAGACCCCTAGATTTGGCTACCTGTCACACCTTCATCCCTAGTTCTCAAAATTATGCAATTATAACTTATCTAACCCTTAATTTTGGCTTTTCCTCTTCAATTAAGTTTAAATGACTTTTTAATTTGGCTTTGTGTTTCAAATTCATCCTTGCTCTTTAACTTTTCTAATCTTAAACAGTGTTTGGGAATGCGGTTGAAATCGCGTTCCTTAAAAATTTTAATTTTTTTTACTTAAAATTAATTTTCTTATGTTTTCAGATCGTGTTGATGTGCTGATGTCAAAAATATTTTTTTAAAAAAAATATTATTTTGATATATTTCCGTGCAAAAAGCATTTTGAACTCAACTGCTATCGCATTCTTAAATACCTAGCCAACTAAAGATCAAATTAAAGTATTTTTGTTCAATTTCTCTTTAATTAAATCCTCATGGTAATCCAAACTCAATTGTTTACCCATAATACTCGATTATTGATCCAATTTTAACTCCAACTATATTTTTATTTTTATTTTTTTAATTGTTTTGCACTTTTTGTATTTTTGTAATTTTTATGATTTATTTTTTAACACACAAAAATTAAATAAAAATAACAAAATGATTAAAATTGACTAAATTTAGTGAGAAATATTTTTTAAAATTATCTATTTTTTAAAAAAATATATACAAAAATAAAATTCAAAATTGAGTTATTACCATGATTATTTGTACTTAGAAAATTAACTAATTACTAAATTTTCTTTGTACAAAAATATGAAGAAATTAATAGTAGAGTATCTATCTATCAGATAAAATATGTGGTTTACAAAAAAAAAACAGTTTTTATTTATTTAAAAGCGTTGACATTAATGAATATTTTTTTATGTCGGGAATAATTTAACTCAAACCATCATATAGCACAAACCATCTATCTAATCATCAAAAAAAGTTATTTTGTATATGATCCACAAAATATTCTCAAAAAAATTTCAAACATATTAGAGAATTCTTAGATATAAGGAATAAATTCAATCTGGTGTTCTTAATTTTATAAATCATAGTAGTTTAATATTTGGACATCCAAGGACAATGATAAGCTCAACAACTCAAAAATACATCATAGGAAAATTGAATGAACAATCTCTTCCATTAACAAATAAGATAATTAATTTATCTTTTATTTTTTTTTTGAAAATGAGGAGGAAATTTTGGTTCAAATTTAAATGTGATGGGCGTAAGATAAGGTTCATACATACACACATCATCAAGTTTAAATTAGCATTTATTGCATGTAGCTAGGTTTACATATAAGATTTTTTGTAAACTGAAAGGATAGTTTAGTGATTAAAGGATAGCATTTAATACATGATCATATCATATATTACAACCTTGATTCAACATGATGTTGGTCCAACAAGAATCCATCCTCACAAAAACTCATCTATAAACACGGCCATCTTCTTCTTCATTATATTATATATTGATATTATCATAATCAGCACCGAAGCTTTTAACGTCATGATTGAAGTCTGTAATTTCTTGAAATCTTCAAGTGTGAATCAATATCTCCCCTCACGACGTCCCCTCCAGTGTGAAAGCGCCCGCCCAAATAGGCGCCAGGATCAAATTAATTATTACCAGAATACTTCATCGTCGGTAGCCAAATGGTCTAGCATCGCCGTCGCAGAAAACCCAGAAAATTCAAATGCGGCACCCCAGGTCATGACCCTATCATGTGACTTTACCTTATGGGATCCCTTGGTCTTGTCCTTGGACTTGGAAGATGGGTGCATGTGACACCCTGTGCACCGTGGCTTAGAGCATTTTCCTGTGAACTTGGAGTGGTTTGTGGGCTTTGATGGGACCTTGGAGAACAATCCGGCTGTTGGAGGTGCATCGAACTTGTTGAATTTTTTGTCTGAAGGCTTAGAGTTCCATGGAGATGGCAAGATCGTGTAGGTCCTAACCATTCCATGTGGGCGTCCCTCTCTCTTCATCTTGCCTACTTCAGATTGCGGGCTTGAATTTGGAAGAAAAAAAGGTGAAAAACTGTCTTGACGATGAAAGGCAAGGTGTTGCCTGTTTCAATTTATAGGAAGTTGAGTTGGTGATAGGAACTTGGGGAGCAAGGAATATTTTGTATCAGAAAGAAAATTAGGCAGCAAGGTGTTCAGGTCGGTGAGTAATTAGACGATCGTGTTGACCAAGCTAAATTATATAGATGACTTTGCTATTAAATTAAATTAAAGGAAATGATTTTCATCCCTTTGATCATTTTGAATCTAATCTAAACCGTTGGCCCCAAAACGAAACACAACGCCCAAAAGCATGCTATGAAATCCCCACGTCCTTAAATGTATTGAATACAAAATATTCCATGGCGGAGGAGAGGTTCCGAGTGGCTGGCCAGATACAGCATTATTATACAATATTTTAGGTTTTTTATTTTTTATTTTATAATGCTTTACTTTTCAATTAAACAGTAAAGCACTTCTTTTGGTTTTTTTAAATTTTATCCTCAAATTCTTTTTTCATAGTCTAATTTCATGAGATAAAGTTTTAAATTATAAAAGAATAACAAAATTAAAAGCAAGAGAA
>Ga0307515_10014670_pt1 | contig 14506 bp, 8 predicted proteins | sample 17_EM_MG_FD_194513 | JGI IMG/M metagenome (GOLD analysis project Ga0307515, IMG submission 194513) | Populus trichocarpa ectomycorrhiza microbial communities from riparian zone in the Pacific Northwest, United States - 17_EM | ecosystem: Host-associated > Plants > Roots > Unclassified | place... | reverse complement strand
AATTAAATGCAGGACCACCAAAATTTAAAACGATAAACATATCTCCATCTAAGCTTTTTATTTTATAATTACTCTTCTCTTATCATCTTATCTATTTTTACACGTTTGTCCCGATGCGACAACCATCCTTATAAATCAGGATTTTTGTGTATGGATGAAAAGAGTAAGAAATTCTTGTTATTTATCAATTAAAAAAATTTGAATTTGCCACCTAATATTTTATTCATTAGAAACCGTAATTGGTCTTCAGAGTCTAAATAAAAAGACTGGTTATATATAAAAAAGATTATATTAGTCCTAGTACATTCAATCAAAGATAAACTACATTGTTTATTTTTCTGATTATTACTAAGATATTATTGTGTTTTTCTAATCATTGTTCTGTCTATTGGTTAAAAGCTAGTCCACACCATCCACACCAGTAAAGTAAACTGCGACTTTCCTTTAACAATCTACACAGATGAGGTGTAATTTTCTTATTTCTGTTTCATAAAATATATGCAGCTGGGAATGTTCTTCTTGCTGTTAACTTTTTCCAATTTGTTGTCTAAATTAATGCACAATTGTAGAGAAAGAAGACTGGGATGCTCATCGCAGAAATGGAAGCATGAAATGAGATGAAATATATTACAGAAAAAAACAAAAGAAATGAAATCTAGGAAAGCCTCCATGAGTGCAGCAACTGAAATTACTTCATAAGTCAAAGTAGTTTTATAATTTCCGGTGAAGGTTCATCACAGTATTTCAAAAAAAAAAAAAAGAGTAGAAACGGCATGAAATACAGGAAAATGCACGCTACAATATACCGGTTTCTGAAATAGTAGGTACTCCGTGAAAATCGATCCGGCATCAGCATTCACAGGGTATTGGATCCTGCATGTACAAACGGGGAACAGAAAGGATTTAGAAAATTAGTTGAGAATCCAACTAGGTACCAGTTGAAATATGTGAATCGAAGGACTTTTATACTTAAAAAGTGGGTGAGTGATTTACGTTGAGAGAGAGAGGGGTTAAAGCCATAAAGGGTGGTATGAAAAATATATGAAGAGGACAAGTAAAGGCTAAAAAAGGCTTGCCAGTAAAACTTCTCTTCAAAAACGTTTTTCTTATGTTTCTTCCTTGGTCTTCATCTTCTTCAAGCAGTCTGAGACTCTGGAACCATCACCTAAAACTAAAAAAGGAAGAAGTACATCCTTAGTGTTTGGATGGTCCCACTCCACCGACTCCCACCATTCTTTTGGATCTACATCGATTTCTTCAAGAGATGGAGGGGGACATGGCTGGCCACTGTCAAGCACGGGAAGGCAGATTGGTATCCTCTTTAGCTTCGGACAATCTCTTACTCTGATCTTTTGGAGAGAACCGCAAATCAATTTGGCACTACATATACTTTTCAGTTTTGGCAAATCAACAAAGTTGAGACGTCTTAAGTTTGGGAGATCGAATTCGCTGGAACTGCAGCTACTGCTGCTTTCTTCACCCACAACCCAGTCTACACTTGTTGCTATTATCTCCTCCATTTTGTGACATTCCTCGACTGAAATCAATTCCAGGTTTGCTAGGTTTCGCAGCAAGGCAAGAGGGAACAGCTTTTTCATACTTGAACACCCATAACAATGGAAGTCTTTGAGATGAGAAAATATACCATCAGATGGCAGCGGTAATGGAGTAGAGCAGAACCAAGAAGATGAAAGCAAGCTCTCCATTCTATCACACAGCTGAATTTCAATGCACTCTAGTTCAATTGCACACTGTAATGATAAGACGTCGCATAAACTTCCTGCATCAGTGCATCTCAAAATCACCAGTTCTTGAATGTCACATGGGAAAAATGGAGAACTTCGATTCCAGTTGATATTGAAGTTACATAAACATACTTTTCTACTTCTTCCAGAAAATTCCAATACACGTAAATAGTCTTTGTTATCATTCCATTGTCCTACTAAAAATTTGTATGTACTTAGTGATAGGGTCCCGTCCCAAGATTTGAGATACCCTATGAAGTCAGAGAAACATTTAAAATGGCATTCCAAAGTTTCCAACTTCCTCAAGCATGCTACTTCCTTTCCTTCAACTGTTACTGGAGCATATTGTCCCTGCACCCAATCATCTAGTGCAAAGACTTGCAGGCGATAAAGTTGAGGTAATATTCCAGGAGGAAACTCCTTTTGACTACATCCATTGAGTTTAAGATACCTGAGGTTGGATAGGCATTCCATGTCTTGAGGCACATCTACAAGTGCGGTATCACTGAGATCCAACCTCTTCAGTAGCCTAAGCTTTTTTAATGATGGCACATGCCTTAGCTGCTCACAACCTTTGAGCAATAATGCACTAAGATTCTCCAAATCAGAGAAAGAATCTGGCAATAATTCAATATTTGTCTCGGACAGATCAAGAACCTTGAGCTTGTTCAAATGCTTGAAAAAAGAATACGCAATAAATCTCAAAGTGTAATTATAGGGTAACAATAAGGTTGAAAGATTGGGGCACCTTGGTGAATGGCCAGAAGGAATTTCTTTGAATTTACCATTTATCCAGGACACTCTTGTAAGAACCTCTTTCCACTTATCCACATCTCGTAATTCTTCACCAACCATGATTGGAGAGCTCATTCGCAGGATTTGGCAGGCCATGTCCCTAATCAAGCCATGCATCCTGACAGCTCTATAACCATTATAATCATCACAACTTTCCAACAAACAGACATTTTCAAGTTCATTGAGCATCGTATGGCCCTCATCAAATTCTGCTTGCCTGCTATCAATCCCTTCAATTATTCCCTCATCAATCAAATAACCTATCAAGTCCTCCCTACTAATCCCATAATCTTCTGGAAATACCGCACAGTATAAGAAACATTGTTGTTGTGCTAAATCATCTAACTGGTCATAGCTGAACCTCAATGACGGAAATACCTTATCTTTCATGTCCCTAACTTTAGATTTTTTCAATTTCTCCAATGTATTCCTCCACTCATGCAGGTCACTCACACCCCTCATGCTTTCTGCCATTGTAATAATTCCCAAAGGTAAACCAGCACATTTCCTTGTAACAGATTTTGCAATCTGCTCAACTTCTGGAGAGATTACTACATCATGTGTAAATCTCTCTCTAAACAAAGTCCAAGCTTCTTCCCAAGGTAGAGGCTCCACTTTGATTTTTTGCAGGCAGCCCATCCCTCGACAAACTTTTAATGATCTAGTTGTAAGAATCAACTTGCATCCCTTCTCTTGGACAGGAATTCCCACCTTCTCTGGATCAAAAGTGTCCCACAGATTGTCCAAAATGAGGAAAGGCTGCCATTTCATTACAAATGCTTCTGAAAGTTCCTGGGCTCTTAGGATCTCGTCGTCTTCATTTGAAAGATGTATACCTAGACATCTAGCAATAAGATTCTGCAATTTATAAATGCTAAAATCTTGAGGTATAGTGATCCAGTAAACATGATGAAAAGTGCCTGATGTTTTTCGAAGTTGATTGTAAACATGTTTCACCAGTGAAGTTTTACCCACACCTCCCATCCCATAAATGCCAATGCGTAAGACTTCATCATTCATTAACCAAGACAAGATGGCATTCTTATTCTCTTCAAATGCTTTACCCGCTAACTCTGAAGAGCTAGTGGGTAACGCATTTTCTCTAGCATCACTTTTGTTGGGAATATGGCCACCAGAAGAGCTAGCTTCTGCAACAGGCTTCACTAATCTTTCTGTCTTGTTATCTACATTAATAAACCAGTCAGCTCTAATTCTACATTTTTTGTTGACACCCTCCATAGCTAGAAAGGCTGCTTCTTGAACATCCTTAGGCACTTCTCTACAAATCGCAGCACCATGCCCTTTAGTACCTGACCAGTGCCATTTGATCCTTGAAATCGAAGTACGAAACGCAAATAGATGCCCGCAGAACTTACACTTCTTCTTACCAACATTATTCTCCTCAACGTAAGCCTGGAATTGATCATCTGATAAAACCATTTTCTCCTTGTACTTTAGTGTCCCTATAACATAAAAAAATGTCAAAACATTCAATAAAATGAAAGTTTAATTAATTGCACCAAATAAAAAACTTGCATAAATTCTTCTGTTTATAAAAATAGAAAAAAATAAATAAGCATGATTACATACAAGATAATTCAAAATAGGACTAGGCAAAGGAAAAAGACTTCGTACCGTGCCGGCCGATAAGGTGGTGTAACTTGGAAGACGTTAATTAGAACAGAAACAGAGGAGCATAGACAGGTTAACTAGCAGCAAACTTCCTCTCTTATCTTCAATCCTGTGTGAGAGAAATAAGGCGGGTTAGAACATGGAATCAAATAGGTCTCTGAAATAATCATAATCTGATCGGATCTTCAACTCCAAACAAAATCTACAAAGCAGGCAGTACTAATTATAGTTGAAAGACAATAAATAAATAAAAAATATGAAACAAATTAGGTTATTGTTTACCTGTACTGATACAGATGTTGTCCAAACTTAAGAGGATGATTTCCAGAACGATCTGATTATAAAATCTGAAAAAAGCAAGGAAGCAAGCACTGCAAATGAAGGGAAAGCGCGAATTGGAAAAGACAGATGTAGGCTGATGTGAAAAGGATGTAGCCCTGGCAGGCAACACAAGCTAAAGGCAATTCTAATTTCAAGCGGATTATTATTATTATTATTATTATTCACCTTCCTAGAAGCTGCCGCCTTGGAAAAAGACTAAATTTAAAATATAAAAAAGATATTTTAAAATTATAATATAGAAAAATATAGAGCCAAACTAATGATTGTTCTTTCGGTTAAACATGTTTTTAAAATAATTTTAAATTATTTTTTATTTAAAAAATATTAAATTAAAATTTTTAAATTTTTTTATAGTTTTGATACATGGATATAAAAAAAAAATCTAAAAAATATATTTTTGATTAAAATAAACCTTACATTCTATTACTAAATACACACTTAAAAATAAAATAAAAAATATTATAAATTTTTTTTTAAAGGATAAGGAAATTGTGCCCATATAGTCCATTTAATTTAATTTTTTTTTTAAATCACTTTATAAGAAGGCGCCCTTTACAAAACCTAAAACGCACCCAACAATAAATTAAAAAAAAAAACCCAAAATTTATCTTTTATCAATAAGATTTTTAAGTTCCCCTTTATATTTTATATTTTATATTTTATATTTTATGAAGGTCAACTTCCCCTCATAATATCGATGTTTTTTAATTAACTCTTGAAAAAACAACATTCACATGATTCATTTTAAAATATATATTGATTTTAATAGAAAATTCATTTAAGAAAAAATATATAAAAAATGGAAAGAGTAAGGAAATTTTATCCATAATTTACTTTATTTTATTTTATTTTATAAAAAAATCAAAAGTACTCAATATTATAAAAAAAAATTGTAAGAGCAAGGAAATTAGGTTTCGATGTGCAAAAAATTATTTTTGTTTGAGAAGAAAAAATCAAACGCAGGGATAATGGTGGTAAATGGAAATTTTTTTTATGTGTTTTTACTTTAAATTAATATATTTTAGTGTTTTTAGATTATTTTTTAATATTAAAAATAATTTTAAAAAAATAATAATAAAATATTTTAATATATTATTAAATAAAAAATATTTACTGTTATTAAACTTTTAAAAACTTCGTTGCTTTTGTGCTGGTCGTATTGAAAGAACGGTGATTGAAGAGAAATAAATACTTTGGGTTTGTATGACTGGAGTAAAAACTCAATCTAGCCCCAATGTCTTTTTTAATTACAAATTGATCCCTTTTGATTTTATTGATTTTACCTCAGATTTAATGGACATTCAATAAATTTATCCCTTAAGTTAATTAAGTATTAGTTTGTATTCCTGCGCTGCGCTACATTGTGAGAAACAAATAAACTTTAAACGCAAAACAAAAAATGTCCGAAATTGTTTATTACTGTTATGAAATCTAAAATTACATTTTTGTTTTTTCAATCATTATAATTTTTTTATTATTGTATTTCTTGTTAATTTTATTTAACACATAGTTTTTAACCATTTCTTTTGTTATAAAACAAAGATTTTATTATTGATAATGCAATTTAAAAAAAAATATGTGATTGAAATCTACAAAAATCATAAATATAATAAAAATATGTTAAAAATATATTTAAAAATTTCAAGAATAAAAAAAAGTATTCGAATTGAATTATTATGAACAATTTATCATTAGTATTTGTATATCATATACATAATATATAATTATTAAAATTCAAATATCATTTTATAATATTATTTATGTATCATGTTAAAAATAAAATGAAGATGAATTTTGTAATTTTTTTTAGTGCAAAAAAAATCAAGAACTCGTAACGCTTTACACGTGTATTAATTGAGCCACAACACTAAATCATTATAAATAAAATTTAAAAGATATATCACTATGCTTTATTTTCTATATAAACAGTAAAACAAAATAATTATTTTCATACTGTAGATTAATTTTATCCAATCTGCACGTATTTAATGCTTCCATCCAAGATGACAAAATAAGTTGAGAAACGAAATTTTATGGTTTCCCCGTCTCCTTCACTCTTCTCTGGCTTCTGTTGATCCCCATTTACAGCAAAACTGTTCTCCGCTACATGCTGATTTTTTGACTTGCTGGCCTCATCCTCACTCTTAAAGTATCACCATTTCTCCCGTTCTTGACAGCCACGGCATTAAACCTCGAGATATTGATCTAATTCTCAATTGCTCACAGAATTTTCAAAGCTTGAATTGCAGTTGCAATGGAGCACAAAGAAAACCAGCAACATTTTTATGGAGGCTATTCAATACGGCAGAAGAAAAGGACGTTAGCTGAAGGATCAGATTATAGGAAACTTTTTCTATTTTATCACAGCAAGTCATTATGCTTGTTTTTCATAATTTAATTCATTGCCTCTTCATCTTAGAAAAACTAGCAATTTCTCTATTCATGAGTTGCATTTGGATTTCTACAAGAACTGCTACTTCTGCAATTTTGATATAATTTGCGCACAATATTGTCCTTTAAATGTCCTATGATCTATCGCTTTGCTTGCACTTTAGTTGTTGTTTATGACTCTACCTATATTATCAAACCTTTGATACAAGCTTGGCTGCAATCTTCATTGTCATTGCCCAACAATCTCTTCTTTTCCATGGATGTTCTCTCGCTTCTAATGAAGCATATTGCATCTCCAATTATTTTTTCCATCTATTTTTTTTTTTTTTTTATCTCCATGTGTGTAGGTAGCTTAAAGTGACCCGTGGTGAAGCGTGGACAATTAATTTAATATGTACATAAAAGGCATCACACCAAAACAAAAACAAAATGAAAAACAAAGTGAAAAAATATAAAATTTTAATGGAAGGTATTGCCAGTGAACTATTGAAGTTGAAACACATTAAGGATTGTTTTACCAATTTAGTCAATTATGCCCTCATACTAGCATTTTTTCAGACAAACATTGTTCATCCTTTAGCCTCCGCTAGCCTTGGTTCCCACGCTTCGTTGCGGGTCAGATTATTTTTTTATATAAAAAATAATATTTAGGCATTGAAATAAAGTTAAAAAAATAACATAAAAAACTTATCATGATAAATGTGTAACAACACTAATTATGATTAAGTTAACATAGGATAACAAATGTTTAATTATTATTATTATTATTGAAAAAATAAAAACCATGAATTTGATTTGATTTGAAAGATAAAATTGAAAACTATAAAATTTTTGACAAGAAAGCCAAGGAAAACAATAAGAAATTAAAAGAAAAGGGACCAAACTGAAATTACCATTATTATCATTGAGAAAACCAAAATCATAAACTTGATTTGAAGGATAAAATTAAAAGCTATAAAAACTTTATCAAAAGGACAAAGGGGAAAAAATACGAAATTAAAAGCAGAAAGACCGAATCAAAAATCATTATATATACAAATTAGAAACCAAGGGTTAAATTGAAAACATACAAAACTTTAACAAAAAAAATGACAAAAAAATACAAATCAAGACTATAGTGACTGCATCTGAAATACCAATAACACTAAGTACCATAATGTATTTATCGGGGTATGAGAGAGAGAGAAAAAGAAAAAAATAAGGTCACTGATGATAAACTCTTTGGACTAAACATATCCCCCTATGATGGAAGAGGAGACGACAAGGAATCAGACTATATGGTGGAAACCCATTTTTTACCACTGAGAAACGTTACACGCGTCACCCAAAAAATACGATATCTCCCACTCGCTAGCGCAACTTTTTTTAATAAAAAATATTATTTTAATAATAAATTACAACACCACCCCCATACAAACCAACAATTAACAAAAATAATCAGAGCCAAAAGACTCTAATATCCTTGACCCAATGGTACATTTGTAATTCAACTGTATATAAAAACCTGAAAATATCGATATACCCCTACCCAAAACAATTGATTTATTTACTCTTGAGGGTATTTCTATTATTTTATTATTTATAAAATATTATATAAACAAAAATATTCTCATACAAATCAATAATGATGAATGACTCGTGTAAAAATATCAAAATCTCCCAAAATCAAAAGCAAGCAATTTTTTTGGCCAAGATGATAAACATCACTCTATTATAGTGAATAATGAAGTTAGGTGATTTTTTCATGCATTTTAGTATAATTGTTAGTTGATGTCATTATTATTAGGTAAATGAGTCCAACATTATCATTGTTCCGCTTCAAAAAACAATTTCAAGGTTTTTTAGATTAGAAAGTATTTTTATTAATTTTTTGAATGTCAAATATTCACAAAATTGTAAAAAATAAAAAATATATTGCGATGCTTCCAATTTTGTTAGAGACCCAAGAAAACAATATTAATATATCCGTATAGTTTTAGTATAGTTCCTATATTACTAACCTAAAAAAATTTGAAATTATTTTGGAAGTAGATTGGTGTTTCATAACATATATGAATAATTTCAACACAAAATACCAAAATAAATGAAGATTTTAATGGACAGTTTTGGTCAATGGTTAAAGCTTGGTCTTTTGACCTAATGTTGACATCAAACGGAGGCTAACGAAGGGGCAACATTTATCCAAAAGATGATGGCCCAAGAACATAGTCTTTTAATTCTCTTAAATTTTGATTTTTTTTTATTTAAAATAATTTTTTATATATTTTTATATCATTTTAATATACTAGTATTAAAAATATTTTTAAAAAAATTAAAAAATATATATTTTAATATATTTCTAATTAAAAATACTTTAAATTATTATCATTATCACAAGATACCAAATCTCAATGGGCAACAGTCTCAACATCAATAGTTAAAGTGCAGAAACTATCATTAAATGAGAATAAAAAATACATAAAGATGCTGAGCACATAGCGTTAGCTATCAACTTGGCACCTGGCATTCCAAAAGCTTTCTTCGCAATTCCTCAACGTATTTGAAGAAGCGTGAATCCTAGTCCAAAAGGGGCACAAAGAGACGTGAATATCAGTATAAAATCAAACGAATAGGAGGTAAAAAACAAGAAAATCAACTCATGTCTGAAACATGTAAATCAACAACAGGAGCATTAAAGATTCTTAAGAGATGGAGGAAAAGAGGGGCTTACCAATGGCCAGGCAGTTTATGTAACCTCTCGCTCAACAGCATCAGGGAGGGGGTTGATGGATGTTCTTTGCACTGCGCTTGTCCCATTCCACTAACTCCCACCATTCTTTTGGATACGACTGGATTTTTCGAATTGATTTTGCCAGGGAACGAGAGAATGGTAACCTCTTCAGCTTCAAACAGTAAACAACATCAAGTTCTTGGAGAGAATCACAAATCATTACCCCACTGCAAATGCTTTTTAGCTCCGATAAATTTCTCAATTTTAGTAGCCGCAAATTGGGCAGCCTGAATTCCACACTGGCATCAGTGGAACGGCTGCTGCTGTTTCTTTCTTCACCCACAATCCCGCCTTCGTCTTCTTCTTCGGCCGCTATTATCTCCTCCATTTTGTCACAAAATTCTACTTCAATTACTTCGAGGTGTTTGAGGTTCGGTAGCAAGCCAGAAGGAAACAGCTTTTTTATACTTGGACAATTAAACACATCAAATACTCTGAGACAAGAAAAGGTACCAATAGATGGGAATGGTTGTAAAGCAGTTCCTTCTCTGCCGAAGAGGGCAAGTAAGTTCTTCAACCAGTAAAGATGAAGAGTTTCGACGCTTTTAACTATATCAGTGGAAAAGCTGGACAACGTGAACAGGAACTCCACACCATGGCACTCAGAAATTACAAAAGACTTCAGTCCAGTTGCTTGTACGTTGCATAAGTTTCTGGCATCATGGCATTTAGCAATCACCAGTTTCTGTATGCCTTCAGGAAGTGCTAGAAAATCTCCTCTATCGCCAATATTGCAGTTGTATAACCGAACTTCTTTATTTGTGTCTTTCTTTGAGATTGGAGGAAGCATAAAATCTGTAAAGACATTGTCACCTAGCTGTCCTATTTTGATATCGTAAGTGCATAACGGTTGCCTCTCTTCTTGAGATTTAAGATACTTGTTGAAACCAACAAGATCATAGAAATGGCATTTCAAAGATTCCAACTTTCTCAAGCCTGCTACTCCCTCTACTTCAACTGCTCTGAGACCTCCTAAAGACTGGTGCAGGTGGAGGAATTGTAAATTAGAGAGATTAAAAAACATAGTGGCAGAAAATTCCTTGAGTGTAGTCCCGTCGAGATTAAGATACCTCAATTTGAAAAGCGAATCTATACCGTGAGGCACCTCTTCAAGTGGAGCATTACTGAAATTCAGCATCTTCAGTTTCCTGAGCTTTGCTAATGATGGTACATGTCTCAGCTTGTTACAGCCCCTCAGCCATAATCCATCTAGATGCACAAGACCAGAGATGGAACCTGGCAATTCCTTTATAGCAGTAAAAGAGAGGTCAAGAAACTGGAGCAGGCAGAATCGTTTGACAAAAGAATCTGTGATCAATTCCAGTTTGTGATTTCCACATAACAACAAGGTTGCCAGATTGGTACACCTTGGCGAAAGGTTTGGTGGAACTTCCTCGATGTCATTTCTCATTAATGAAACATGCATAAGACCCTCGGTCCATTTCTCCTCATCTGGGAATTCTTTTAATTGAACACCAGCTTTAACCATTGCTCTTGAATTCATAATTTGGAGGGCCATATCCCTAATCAAGTCATGCATCCTGACATATCCATAATCTTCAGTTATAAAGCTCTCCAATAAGCAGGCATTTTCAAGTTTATCAAGCATGAAGTGGCCGTTATCAAATTGGGATTGCCTGCTCCCTCTAGCTTCTATTATTCCCTCAGCAATCAAATACTCTATCAAGTCATTTTTGTTGATCTTGCAATCCTCTGGAAACAACGCACAATATAACAGACATCGTTGCAATGATAAATCATTCAAATGTAAATAACTAAATTCCAATATCGGAAACACATCGAGTTCCATGCTTCCTTTTGTACGTTTCAATCCTTCCAATTCCTGTAATGTTTTCCTCCACGCGTAAACATCTTCCACTCCCCTCATGCTTCTCGCCGTTGTTTTAATCCCGAGTGGAAAACCAGCACATTCACTCGCAAGAAATTTTGCCAAATGTCCCACTTTGATATCAAAATTCCCAAGTTCCTTAGCAAACAAGCTCCAAGCCTCTTCCTCAGAAAGAGGCTCCACATTGACCATGTACTCCGGGCAGCCCATCCATTTACAAACATCTAGTGATCGAGTTGTAAAAATCAACTTGCATTTATTCCCTCTGATAGGAATTCCCACCTTCTCCACATCAAAATGATTCCTCAAATTATCTAATATCAGCACAGATTTTTGTTTTGTTAAAAATGCTTTTGAAAGTTTTGCAGCTCTACTCTTCTCATCTTTTTCATTTGAAAGATCTAAATCAATGTTTTTGGCAATCAGATTCTGCAACTTATAAATGCTAAAATCTTGTGTTACAGTAATCCAATAAATATGATGAAAAGAGTTTGGTATTTTCAGAAGCAGATTATGGATATGCATCACCAGTGTTGTTTTGCCCATCCCTCCCCTTCCACAAACACCAATAGTTAAAACCTGCTCCTTCTTTAACAAAGACCAAATCTCATCCGTATTTCTTTGAAACGCTTGACCCACTAGCTCCGTTGTCAGCAATGCATCTCCTCTAGTCTCATGTAACCCTTCCTGAATCAGATCTCCAGCCATGTCCTCTCTGCTACAATTCAAATCATCGTTCTCCTTTGACAAATCAAATATCTCTTGCCAGTCTTTTTCAATTGATTGACCAACTAGATCCATTCTTGGCAATGCAGTTCCTCCAGTCTCGTGCACATCAGCAACATTCCCTTCAACAGAGCTACCAGTTTCAACAAACTGGATCAATTCTGCAGGACTCTTGCTCTCTACTTCATCCGAGCTTTCAGCTTCCATCAGCACCTCTTCTATATCCCTTGCAAGAATTTCAACTTCATTCTTTTCTTCTAGTGAAGAAGTAGAAAACTTATTAGCTACCTCACTTGGCATGGTTTTAAGTTTCTTTCTTGAGCCATGAATAGCTAAATAGGATGCTTCTTGAATCTCTTTAGGCACTTTTGTACAGATATTAACTCCGCGCCGTTTGACTCCTGCGAAATGTGATTTGATCCTCGAAATTGAAGTAGCAACAGCAAATATATACTCGCAAAACATGCACCTCAAAAGACCATCTGCCATCTTCTCCACATAATCCCAAAAGGGATCGTTCGGTCTAACCATTTCTATTGTTGAATCCTTACATGCACAAACTAAATTAATTTTAGAAGAATGGAAGTTATAATTTATTATTTAATTCAAATAAGAATAAGAATATCGAAAAAGATTAGAAAAAGGGAACAACGAAGTTATAAAGAAGTAGGCGATGATACCAAGTAGCAATTACAGACCAAACAGAAACTCTAGAAATAAGCATACACAGGAAAGAGAAACAAAAACATTTGTGAATTTACATTAACTTCAAGATACAGTAAAAAAATAAAACAAATAAATAGGAACATTGAATGAACGGAAGACAACACAGCTTACCTGGCCGGTCGGCTTGGTTTATGTGGCTGTTGTCTGAAAAGATGTTGATCAGTTTAGTTTAGTTTAGATTAGAGCTAATGCAAGAACACAAGCAGCAAAGACAATTGTAGGATTCTTAACCTCAAGAGAGTCAACGCGATTTGCCTTGGGAAGATGCTTGCAGTTGAAGGGAAGTTGATAAGAAATGAGCACATTTCTTGTATAGAGACCTGCTTTTGTAGTTCGCATTGGAGCGTGGAAATGGCAAGTTTCTTCCGAGTAACTCACACCAGCTCAGCTTCATATTTAATTTCATTTAAAAAAGTGGCTACAACTTTTGTCCTCGAATTTCTTATGTTACGAAAAACTTGCCCCATTTCACATTCAGAAGGGTATTTTACCATTCTAACACTTTAATAAAAAATTTATAAAAATAAAATAGGTTATAAAAGTATTTAGAAAATAACACAGTTTTCGAAATTCTAGTTTTATAACTAGAATAACATTTATTTACTTTTAAATCAAAAATAAAATTAATTAACATGTATAAAATTTAATTAAGTAATAAAAAGGGAGATAAGCGGATGTGATATAAAAAAGAAATGTGAAGGAAAAAAATAGAAAAAAAAGAATGTGTCTTTATTAAAAAATATTGACGAGACGATTCTAACCATATCATAAAAGATCATCAAACAAAATCATAATTAGTTAGTGATTTTGTTTGTGATTAATTAAACCCTAAAATATCTTAACCCAAAATTAATTTTAAATAAAATCAGTAATCAATTACAATCTTGTTTGATAATCTTTCATGGTATAGTTAGAATCACTTCGTTAAGATCTTTCTAACATATTAGATATCTAAAAAATATTATTCCTAATAACGATCACAAAAGCAATACAGCAATTGTCTGTATTTGAATTTTGTTATTTTTCAAATATTTTTCTTACACGTGTTATTTCCCACAACTTTTACTAAACCATGTAAACTTTTCAAAAAAACAAATCCAATTCACAAGTCATCCAAATAGAAAAAAAAAAATCAAATTCAAAAGTCATCCATGGATAGAATTGCCCTTTTTACGATTATTTTGTAGGTATGTTCAAGATTAAAAAAAGAAAGAAAGAAAGAAAGAAAAGCATTGACGAGGACTGAACAAGGAGAAAAATAAAACGAAACGTGAACCGTTGGGCAAGTTAAGTTGTTCTTTCCTTCCGCCGTACGCCATCTCAGTACACCTCCTTTACACGCAGACATGTCTAAGCACAGATACCACCGAATGAACGCCCAAGACCTGCCCTAAGACTAGAGGGATTCTAGGCTCAAACGAAGGCGTTTGTGCTCTGGTTCATTTTGATTGCGACCTCGTACTGAAATTCTCTCTCTTTTTCTTTATTCAATCACTGAGCTAGACTAGACAGACACCCCTTCAGTTATAT
>Ga0307515_10014668_pt1 | contig 14508 bp, 10 predicted proteins | sample 17_EM_MG_FD_194513 | JGI IMG/M metagenome (GOLD analysis project Ga0307515, IMG submission 194513) | Populus trichocarpa ectomycorrhiza microbial communities from riparian zone in the Pacific Northwest, United States - 17_EM | ecosystem: Host-associated > Plants > Roots > Unclassified | place... | reverse complement strand
ACAGGGTGCTGGTAAGAAATTCTTCGAACTCCCTCAGGAAGAGAAAGAGGTGTGTGCTAGGCCTCGTGATTCAAAAAGCATTGAAGGCTATGATTCCAAATTGCAGAAAGATCCCCAAGAAAAAAAAACTTGGGTTGATCATCTCTTTCATAGGATATGGCCTCCTCCTTCCATCAATTACCAGTTCTGGCCCGAAAACCCTCCTTCTTACAGGTCTGTTTTCTACCATTTAATTAAATTGGGTAAAAAAAAATTAAAAAATGTGCTGCATAAGACACAATTACTCCCACGTAAGGACTAAATCCATGTTCTTGCGAAGGGGGACAGATAATTTCAGTAGACAGCGCACATGAAAACAACCAAAAACTTTTGTAGGAACCTAATTAGTTAGAAATTAACATATTTTGTTTCGACTTTGAGGGGTCATTTGGGGCTACCCATGGTTTCCACAGTCGTAGATGCCTCACTTTCCACTTTGGGGGGTACCGTTTCTTTTGATAACACAAGTAATCCTCAGCTGCTTGAAACTGTTTGTATCAAGATACAGTAAGCGTTTTGTAGATTATTAAATTGAGTCTCAAAACCCTAAACTTGACACCATAAAGGATTTAGGAATACTAGGGTAGTAAGGACCGAACTGTAATTCTAGACATGACCATGCTTCCTAGTTAATTAACATTAACATAAAAAAAATAAACAAAAAAAAATAAACGAGGAGATGACATAATACTTTTTTTTTTCAATTTTAATTTTATCTTTTAATATTAGGTTTAGGTTTATTAATGATTGAGAATTGAGTTTTATTTTTTTTAATTTATTTTTTATAAAGTTATTTTAGTCTAATAATCTAAACCGTGAATTTAATGAATTAATTTGGTTGATAACAACTTTTACATTAATTTTTTTTTATTTTGACCCACAGAATAATGTGAATCATTGATTTAGTTCATACGTGGACCACTGATTTAGTTCATAGTAATTCTCACCACACTTGTACCGATAATTGTGAGGCTAGATTTGAAAAGAGTCTAGTTCATGAGTCAATTGTTTTTAATAAAAAATTGTTTTGTTTTTGTTTTTTTAAATATTTTTGTGTTGATGTAATTATATTATTCAAGTTTAATCAGGTTGATATTTTTTTTGATTTAATTAAAAATTTAACTCAAATAAAATTAGAGTTTCGAAATTTTTAGGTTAACTAGCTTAGCTAAGTTTAAGAAATATGCTCCTAGAAATATATATAGTTTATTATTATTATTATTATTATTATCAATTTCTTAACCTTCAAAAACGAGAATTAGGTGGTTGTCATGTCTCAACTTTCTCAAAATATCATCGAACTTACAAAATCTTGGAATATTTATATGAAATGCCACCCCTACACGAAAACCACACGAAAACTACACATTTTGACCCTTTCACTTTTCAAACTTCAGATTGGTATCTTTTTAAAATGTTTTTTTATTTTAAAATATATTAAAATATTATTATTTTTATAATTATTTTTGACATTAACACATTAAAATGATATGAAAACATCAAAAAAATATTAATTTAAAACAAAAATATAATAAAATAAAATTTAATTTTTTTCAAAAACGCTTCTGAAACATCATGTCAAACACAACCTTACTAAATGATAATATTTTTTTATGAGCAGAGAAGTTAACAAGGAGTATGCTAAGTATATGAGAGATGTGGTAGATAAGCTATTCACAACCCTCTCTTTAGGGTTAGGGCTTGAAGGGCATGTGTTGAAAGAAGCTGCTGGAGGTGAACAAATTGAATACATGCTCAAAATAAATTACTATCCACCATGCCCACGTCCAGACCTAACACTTGGGGTAGAGGCTCATACTGATCTATCTGCCATCACCATTCTTGTGCCTAATGAGGTCCCCGGATTGCAAATCTTCAAGGATGACCATTGGATTGAAGCTAAGTATATTCCTGATGCCTTGATCATTCACATTGGTGATCAAATTGAGGTAATTTTCTTAGCCCTTTATTTGATTTTTCACTCAATTTTTCTTTTAGTTCTTTTATTGCATTCTCTATTCTTGTTTGTTCTCATGGGACTACTAGCTATCTTTTTTCTTTTTCTTTCTTTTCCATTTCTAACAACAAAACAAATCAAATAAATTTCAATCTTGGAAATATATGCGACAATGTTATTAATTTTTTCTTTTCCTTTTTCTTTAGTTAATCACAAAGAAGAGATTTGAATTCTTTTTTTTTAAAGGACTATAAATTTATCAGCAATATCAAATCATCACCTCACCAATTAATCAATTATCTATCTAACACCTAATTTAATTGGGGGGGGGGGGAATTAACAGATTGAAAGTGTTGAAAACAACTCGGTATGACTAATGACTATGCATTCCTTCCAAGAAACGGATGCTTTAATAGCAAGTTATTACTTACAACCAGTTGGCATTTAGTGGAGGAGGAGTTAATGAGCCTTTATGAGGAGTCCATCCTTCATTCATGGCAAAAGAAGGGTGTGGGCACATGCAAAGCATTTAGAAAAAATAATGATTGCATGGTTTTACACCAGGCATGGGCACTATCATTTAAAGGCTATCTGTATAATTATTTCTCTTGACTTATTGTGTTAATGGTTACTAAAATTTGTCAACTACATATACACTTGGCAATTGGAATGCAGATCCTTAGCAATGGTAAGTACAAGGCTGTTTTGCATCGAACCACGGTGGCTAAAGATAGGGCAAGAATGTCATGGCCAGTTTTCTTGGAGCCACCAGGCGAGCTTGTGGTTGGTCCTCTTCCTCAATTCATTAACAAAGACAATCCTCCAAAGTTCAAGACCAAAAAATTCAAGGATTACATGTACTGTAAACTCAATAAGCTTCCCCAGTAGTGAGGACTTGGGAGATGTCACTGCCCATAAGCCTTCCATGAATTTCATATGCATGTAACTTGGTATTACTTTATGAGGTCTTGCCTTAGAGATGCCACTGGATTTAGCACTCAGAATAATGGTGTGCTCTCTGTGATGATAATATTATGGACCTGCTATATTTAATTTTATGGCCGACACCCTGTTGGGAATCTTAATTTTCTTCTTGTTTTCTCGAGTGCAAATTTACTATTTTATTTTTTTTATGAATGGAAATGTAATATAGGTAGGTGATACCGATTCAATTTGGCTCACAAAAATTAAGTTTATTTTTGTAGTTCTGCGAAAGATAGATTGCAATAAATGTCAAATTAAAAAAAAATTAAAAAAAAACTAGTATTATTTTTTAATATTTGAACCTTGATGACAAAAAAAAAGGCACACAATTCCTATAATTATAGAGTTTAATTATAAAGCAATGGTGTATAAATAACATTATCTCACTAATTATATACAAAACATTATATTTTTCTTAAATTCACACATGTTAAGAGATATTGATGAGAAACTAGGGAAACCGTATATAAATCAACAACAACCAAGATGGATAGCAGTAGAAATTCAAGCAGCTATAAAATCGGCAACCAGAGGCGGTTTTCTTGAGGCAACTCGACAGGAAGAAAGAAGAAGTTTCCTACAAGGAAATGGAGAAAAAAAGTCTAGATTTAAGAGACTTTATAAGTGGCAGAAACAACATTCAAGTCAGCATCTCAACATGGCATAATTAGGTCTCTGAGTTGAGAAGTTCTGGGTTTTAACTTAAGTTGAGAGTTCTAATTTATCGCAGCTATCTTAGATTAGAATATGATTATATGTTTATTAGTTATTTTCCAATATTGTGGTCGGTCCCAAGCAGGCACTAAACCTTGGATGAACCTAGTGTTTGTCTGTTAGAATGTGAAACAACCTATTCGCTGTGAAACAGCTAAATATATGACTCGTTTGTGATTACCTTTAATCCTTCCATGTTGGATTGAAATTTGAATTCATGACTAGCATCTGTTGTTTCTATTATGCAATAGAACCGTCAAAGCTTTTTTGCTGGAAAATTATGCGGGACCCTTCTAAAATATATAACGATTGGACAGAAAGATAATAATAAATTTTAAATTCGACAAAAGTCATGAGGAAGTAATGCATGTTTCTTTGTTTTATCAGAGCTAATGAAATGGGAAGAAGTAATATTTTGGTGGACTATCAATGTATTATAATTAGATTTTATTTGGCGATTTTTAGCATTGTCTGGTTAGGATTTCCTTCATTCTGAAAATGGATGTTATATATCATTGATGATATAAGTCAAGAAGAGAAAGAAAAATAGCTTCAGAAAGTTCTAAAAGGTGTTTGATAATTTCTTATAATTACTTGAATGGATGTTCATACATCCTTTCTATTTATATAGACTTCTATCCTAGGCTAAGAAGAAGAATTTGTTTGGAATTCCGACAGGTGATATTCTGATAGTTGTCAATTAAAGATTAAGCACACTGACACAATATTTAATATGGTTCGGCAAGTCGTCTACATCCACAGGAGAAGTCAATATTATTAGAGATAGATAGAGAAAGGGTTACAACACACATGGAGAAGGAGGATTACTTCATTCAAACTCAATTCTGATTGCTCTTACACACTACTGCACATGACAGCAGGGCTGCTGCCCTTGGCAACCACTCCACTTTCTCTCCTCTTCTCTCTTGTTCTTCTACTGCACTCTCTCTCATTTTGCTCTCCAAGTGATGCCTCTATTTATAGGCTTCAATGACAACCCCTCTTGCTCTTTTATCAACAATGGTAGCTTCTTTTGACATTAGCAGTTGCCACCAACAACCCACCATTATAGCCTTTGACAATGGCAACCCTCTTCTAAAGTAGGGCTGCAAATACTGTTGCCAATTAATGGCAACATCCCAACAATCACCCCTTTTGCCATTTATATAGGCAATTGTCCTCTTGCTTTTTCAGCATGTGCTTGCATTCTGCAGCTCTTCCAAGCTTACCATTTTGAGAGAGTCTGTGGCCAAGTTTACAGGTAATTGCCAAACCTTTCAATCACCAGAGTCACCAAACACCCCTTTGCTCACTTCAACCATATGATCTACCACATCAAATCTGAAGAGTGTTAACGCTTGTCTTTGCGACACCATAACATTCCCCTTTGAGCGTATCAACCATGCTCGGTCCGAAATGATTTATCAAGCCTTACACTAAGGCTTACAACACCACCTCAAACAGAAATTTATATTCCCAAGTGCGACAGTCATTAAGTATTTCAATGTGATCACGAGCTCACCACTCTTCCAAAAGTCTACTCATCCCGGAGTTGTCGCATGTGTGTGGCGTCGCGGCGATCGCCCACCACCCTCATCATCAGGTATGGAGTGTCTATCTTGGCAAATATAGGAAGACAAGGAATTCTTGTATTTTATCAGTGGAAAAAAATGGAATGGGAGTCGCCACCTAGTATTATGGTCACTAGGAACCCTAACTGGTCTCAGAGATCAGGTACGGAGACTGATTGCGTAAAGGGAAGGTATTAGCACCCCAAATACGCCCTACCTAAGGTAAGCTGCATTTTTTTATTATATGATAAAAATCTAAGGTCTTGTCATGTTTTTTAATTGTTGATCCGTCTATGGTTCAAGAAAAGCCCCCCTCAGTAAGGAGGTTCTTATCTTATAGGGTAAAGCCTAACTATGTTAACGTCAAATAAAAAAACTACCTTTTTAATATCGGGAGTACGTTTTACGTATAAATTCATAATCCCGGATATTAAAAGAAAACAAAATATTTTTTTTGGGTGTTTTTTGAAATATTGGCCTAGTTCTCGTGACTTTAATAAACTAGTTATTAAAGCCCAGATGCATGCTAAAACATATATTTTTTTTTGAAGTTTTCTTTGTTGTATGAAAATACAATATGATTTTTTTGCTTTTTAGAGGCTTGGCCGTATGCATGAAAACAAAGACATGTTTTTTTTTATGTTTTGACGAAAACCAGGTATTTTAATACCGGATTTGTATTTTTACGGTATAAAAATACAAACCAATATTAAGCAAAATGGATAGAAAAACACAAGAGAAAAACACAAATTTTCAAAAAATATTTTTTTATTTTTGATTTTTTTTCTTTTACTAGGCCGAACCCGGAATAAAATTAGGCTGGGACCGACCCCAAATAAAATACCAACTATCTTATATTGGGTTGGACTCAGCCCAGTCGCGTGGACTGGGTTGATGATCCAACCCGGACATGCACAGTAACCGGGTAATTATTTTCTTGCTTGCAGAACGTGCACAGTGCACGTTCTGCATGCAAGAAGAAAACCCAGAAACAGAGATGAGGGGGAGAGAATTACCTGGCGGTGGCGCTGTTGTCGCGGTGGACAGCGGCTGTGTTGTGGTGGCAGGAAGTGTTTCTAGCGACAGAGAGAAAGGACCAGAGAGATGTTACAGTGTTTATCTTCTTCCTTGTCTATCTTCTGTTTTTTGGCTCTCCTCTTCTGTCCTTCCGTTCTTTGGCTCTCTGTTTTTTTTTGTTTTGTTCTGGTTGCGGTGGTGCTGGTGGTAGCTCACGGTGGTGGTGGCGGTGGCAAACTGGGGAGAGCTGAGGGTGGCTGGGAAACAGGTGGCAGCTGTTGTGATGGTGGTTCTGCAGCGGTTCTTCTTCTCTGTTCTGTGTTCCTCCCTATGTCTGTCTCTGTTTTTGCTTATTCTTCCATTTCTCACTGTGCAGGTGCTGTTATTGACGACTGGGAGGACAATGGCAACTGGCGGTGGCTCTGGTGGTTGTGGCAGAAGGCCACAGTGGAGAGAGAAACAGAGAGGAAAATGTTGGCTGAACCGGAAATGAATAGTTTTTTGGCTGAATTTGGACGAAATTTTCTCCACCTGGAGCATGAAGATCAAATCTATTTATAGGTGGTGGAAGAGGGACACTTTGTCTCTTCTGGTGCAAAATCTCAGCCCTTGGTTCGACCCGAAAGCATCTCAACCATTGGCTCAAAGTAGCAATGATGAACTGTCAATTTTGCAGGAAAAATGGCTGGTCGGGTTGGCCACTTTGGGGCGGTGCCACCACCTCTGCAGCCTCGATCAGCCCGAGCGGCTTACACTAGCGTGTAGTCAGGTATCACATAATCATTTGCATGTACGTTTCATCCAATTTAGTGAAGAAACGAGGCGTCAAATGCCTTGGGAAGGTGGCCACCCAACCAACCTTGCTGGAGAAGAAGATGAATAGTATCTTACAATTTAGTCCTTCAATTTGTGATTTATTTCTATCTGCACCCCTGATTGGCTTCAAACTTTTAATTTTATTCAATTTTACCCATGAAGAACTTCAATTTAAACCCCAGATTTCGGCACATTTTTCCCTCTGGTCCTTGGTTTTGGATTTATGCAATTTGACCCTTAATTGATCAATAAACTTTCAATTTCTTCAATTTGACCCCTGATTTGGTCAATTTCAGTCCCTTTATTTACGCGTCTTTTCCAATTTGGTCCTTGGTTTTGGATTTCTTCAATCAGGTCCCTAATTGGCCATCAAACTTCAATATCTATGCAATTGAGCCCTTGATTTAACCAAATCAACTCTCAAAAATTGTACTTTGACCCCAGAACTTTAATTTCTTCCAATTAAAGCCTAAATTGACTTAAAAATCAATTTTTCTTATAATCAAACCATATATAAATTCAATTAAACCTCCAATAAAATCTAATTGAGTCCATAAACATCTGATTTTGGACTTTTTTTTTTCTCAAATTGAATTTTTCGTTATCAATAAGGCTCTTCATCTATAAAATATACAATCAAATTTTAATCTTTGAATTTTTGAGCATCCTCAACCAATTTCTAGCTATTTTCTTGGCGCTCTGACATCCTCTTCTCACTATTAGTATTTTTGGATTTTTTTTCTTTTTTTTTAGTTTGAATATTTTTTTTTTGAAGAGAAAAAATGAATTTGGGGAATAACCAAAAAATGGGTTATGACAGGAATCACGTCTTACTTCTCTGTGAGTCTCTCGCTCTTAGTCCAAGAGTCCAGGTAGCTCTCCACCTTTAACCATGGGGGCAGCCCATTAAAGGTTGATATCTATCTTCATACTCTGAGTATTACAATGTCATTATCGAGCTCACCACCTTGACAAGAGTCAACTTGTTCCCGGAACCTGCGCATGTCCTCTGCTCCTACATAGCAGTTGCGTCTTAATACTCCACAAGTCATCCACTTATTGTCCAAGGCAAATGTCTTCTAGCTTATTGATCTTTAGCATTGGGGCAATATCCATGAAAGTAATCCTGCATTTATCTCCATACTCATCATAACCACTCTATTGGCTATCCATACACCTGTCCACTCATATCTAGCCATCACATTGGCTCTGGGGCGTTCTGTAATTGGGCTCCTATCATGACCCTCACACCTCCTGAGGTGTCTCCGCCCGTTGTCATGGTGCGGTCTGAACTTGGGCTCATTTCATGGCCCTCACACCTTCAGTATGAGGTGTCTCCGCTCGTCGTCATGGGGCGATTTATGCTTTGGCTTATATCATGGCCCTCACACTTTCCATCTGAGGTGTATCTGCCCGTCGTCATGCGGCGGTCTAAACCTGGGCTCATATTGTGGCCCTCACACCTTCTGTCTGAGGTGTCTCCACTCGTCATCATGGGCCGGTTTATACTTGGGCTCATATCATGGCCCTCACACCTTCTTTCTAAGGTGTCTCTGCTTGTCGTTATGGGGCGGTCATATCCTCCTTCATCAGGGATTACTCCAGTGGCTTTAAGATTCTCTACTAGGGGTGATCATTTTCGGTTCAGATCGGTTTTTAAAAAAAAAAGTAACCGAACCGAAAAACAATTTTAAACTGAAACCGGTTCAAACCGGCCGGTTTCGATTCGGTTAAGTTTTTTAAGACAAAAACCGGTTCAAACCGGTTTGGCTCGGTTTGTTCGCTTTGGCTCAGTGTGGCTAGGTTTTTTTTCCGGTTTGGCTCGGTTTTTTGTCCGATTTTTTTTTGTTTGAGTTCGGTTTGATTTTTTCTGTTTTAGACTTATAAAACCGAAACCGAACTGAACTGGTCGGTTTTTTTAAAATTTTAATCGATTTAATCGGTTTTTTTTCACGATTCGGTTTTTTCGGTTATTTTTTTTCTTGTTTTCTCGGTTTTTTGGTTTTTTTGCTCACCCCTATTCTCTACCACCATGTGGAATATGGGAGAGATCACTTCCACTGATCACATAGAAAGAGAAAGTTGCAGTACACTCATCGCAATCTTCCATCTCATTTTCTATGTTTGGAGCTTATGTGCCTTTCATCATCGCACTTGACAACTCCACCTACATCAACTCTCTTTAGTGTTTTCGCCTTTCATCATAGGCGGTCGCACCCCCTTAATTAGGTGCCTCTACAACAACTTATCTTTCCATCCTTGTATGCATTGGAAAGGTTCTCGCATGTTGTCTTCATCAAGAGCACAAGAGACTTCATGTTGTACAACTTTTCACACAGTCTCTGCTCTAAGCTTCATCTGAGAACTCTTCTTCTCCTTGCACCTGTCGTCTCATTACAATACCTCGTTGGATCTTACGGGTACTCCTGCACAATCTCTGTGTGCCCTCGTGCAATTTCTATCTCCAGATTTCTCCCTATTCTTTGCTTTTATGTTTGACAACAACTCATCCTGTCACAACACCTATCCACGTCAAAATAGGGTGTCAATCTTTATCTCTTTGTTGTATTTCTCTTCCATTATCAAGGTCTTCATCAAATCTCCCTTTGAGAAATCACAGTCACTAAATCTAACATTTTTAGAGAAATCACCACTCCATTAGATCCTTGAACGTACGAAACCCTATTGTTCTTTTGTGTCGTCATCTTGCCAATCTTCAACTGTTTCATTACAAATTATTACATATACGAAAATAGTACTGTGTGGATGATCCTTCAACTAAGCAATTTCCCAGGAAAGATTGGAGGGGTCACACCGGTCTCGCTTAAAACCCAATCTCCTAGACAGAACTTCTTACAACGTATCTATCAATTGTACTGTCTTTCTGTTTATACAACCATTTGCTAGCTTTGTTGCGGCTTTTCTTTACAAGTGATCTGGGGTATCCTGGTTTTATACCTGATTTCTCAACATCTAGCGAGACTACCAGTGCTTAGATTCATCAAGATTGGTTTTCATCAATTTCCACTCTCCACCTCAAATCGTCCACATGATCGGGTGTCCAGAGTATCCTAATTTTGCCTTCCTTCAAGGCAACTAAAAAATCTCCCCACTTAGCAGTTCAGCACATGTAACTGGGCAAACATGTGCGATTTCTTATTCTTCATCTCTATCGACCACCATGATGACCTTCAGATGCCTCCTAATCGGGCAATCTCTTTTGTTAATTCACCACCACCACTTTCAGTCCAAATCTCAACAATTAGACTGTACCATTGCATCTGGAACAATCAAATTAGCTGGAAACGAGCCTGAAATCATCCAAATCGCATTTCAGACGGCTAAGATTTGATCAAAACAATTCTGGCCTGATAAGCGGCCCAGATTCAATCTCAGATCTGGTTGCACGTAGGATCAGCCACACAGGATCCTATCCCTTGGCTTGCGGCTCGACTCCAACTCGGCTCGGCTCGCGGTTGATGACGTGGCAGGTGGGTCCCACTATGCTGCTGTGTCAGCTGACATGGCATGCCAACTGGCATGCTGACGCCATGCTTACATCATGATGACATCGTCCTCCATCCGGGTCAGTAACGTGGGTCGTGTCGTCGGGTATTCGGGTCGGGTCAGCCCATCTGGGCGAAGAAGACGCATGGCATGCGTGGGGCGCGTCGAAACGCATGGGTAGGCTCCTCGTCAACGTACTGACACAATATTTAACGTGGTTCGGCAAATCGCCTACATCCATGGGAGAAATCAATATTATTAGAGATAGATAGAGAAAGGGTTACAACACACATGGAGGAGGAGGATCACTTCACTCAAACTCAACTCTCATTGCTCTCACACACTGCTGCACATGGCAGCAAGGCTGCTGCCCTTGGCAGCCACTTCACTTTCTCTCCTCTTCTCTCTTGTTCTTCTACTGCACTCTCTCTCATTTTGCTCTCCAAGTGATGCCTCTATTTATAGGCTTCAATGGAAGCTCCTCTTGCTCTTTTGTCAACAATGGTGGCCACACTTTGTTAATGGTTGGTGCAGCTTCTTTTGACATTAGCAACTGCCACCAACAACCCACTATTATAGCCTTGACAATGGCAGCCCTCTTCTAGAGTAGGGCTGCAGACGTTGTTGTCCATTAATGGCAACATCCCAACAAGATTCTAAGTGCTGATAATTAAATAAATAAGATAATCTAATCATATGATAGTTAACACAAATCAGAACACAGACTCGACTTAAGAACCTGAGCTTGGCTGGCGGAAAGGCTGGTTTTAGGGGTGTTTTTGCCGCATAGAATGGCTCTTATTTTCTGAACCTCGCTTCTCCTATTCCCTATAATATTCTTCCATCTGGAAAACTCCCCCTTGTTGCTGACTTATAGTTGTTGCTTCCTTGCTTTCTCCTTCACCTTCTAGCTCTATTTTAGGTATTTTTTAGCAGCCTACCTTGATCGCACTTTTATGTGTGTTGTTTGTAAATGGCAGGGTTAAATGTGATACTGCATCTGTTTTTCTAATAAATTCTTGTATGGCATGTTAGTGTAGCCTGGTTTGGAGTTTTTGTGCTTCAAAATACCTGAGTTCATTGCCATGCTAGCAGCCATATTCATCCACTTGTTGATGTTGCATCAACTCCGTTGTATATTTTTCAATTCAAACTGATGGACATACGGAGAAATAAATACAAAAAAAAAATTTATTTGATTAAAGAAACTAAGATAAAAATATATATACAATAAATATGTTTTTAAAATAATTTTGAAATAAATTGATGTAGTTTTAAACAAAAATATAGGGTATTTAGATAATTATTTATATGCACTAAACTGAACAAAATTAAAAAAAAAAAAACACAATAAAATTTAAGCAAGGAAACCCAAATCCTAATTTAACTAATAAATGCTAATATTCCTAAATAACATAATTTAGAATAATTTTAAAGCATAAAAATTTACAAAATAAATAAATATTAATTTTCACAGTTGCCCCTCATCCCCATCATCTATCTTCTTTCTCCATTTTTCTTTTAAACTGTGATCATCCATTTTAACCTATCTCTTTTTCCCCTCTTTTCATGGAATATATATCAGAGGGAAGTGTGGGTGGCTCAGATGATGATCAAGAGATTCATGACATACGAGGATGACAATGAATTCCTTGACACTCAAGACTTTCTTTCATCAAATTCACTTAGAAGTGCTAAATCTGAATTCTGTAAAATACGATATGATTCTGATTACGATGATGTTAAAGGGCCTCCTGATATTGAAGATGGCATGGATTCCTGCATTAAATCTGTTGATGTAACTATCCTTGAAACTGCCTGACACGGTCGAAAAAGAGGAGGGGGTAGTCTTTGGTCGATGATTAAAGATAATATCGGGAAAGACCTCACTAGAGTTCATCTTCCAGTTTATTTCAATGAGCCCATCTCTTCTTTACAGAAATGTTTTGAGGATTTGAAATACTCGTGCCGAATTCTGGAAGAAACTAAGGAGATTTTGCAGTTTTACGTAGCTGCAGTACTAGGGTGAACTACTATATATCAATCAAAATGTTGTTGCTGCAAGGTCTCTATGCTTGACTGTGGAAGTGTGGTCCTAAAGCCTAATGGAGTCACTAAACTCTGTTTTGTTATTTCTATTCTGCACCATTTCCAGTGTTGATGGAAGTCTTTCTTCTCAGTGCCCAAGTGTACATATTTTTAGTTTTATTGGAAGAATCTTAAACCCATCACCCTCTCGCACTTTACTGTTCTTTTAACAAATATTTGCTTACTATCTTGGAGAAGTTTTTGTGGGGCAATAGCCTTGTGTGAACACTCAATGTGGCGGCATTTGCAGTATCAGGATATGCTTGTACTGATTGAAGACATTGCAAGCCATTCGATCCACTTCTGGGGGAGACATATGAGACCGATTATCCGGAATAAAGCATTAGCTTTTTCTTTGAGAAGTTATCGTTCTCAATGCCAGAAGCATCATAAGCAATTGCTATTCTTGTTTTATACATGTTTAGTATGACATGGTTTTTCACGATTGCTTCTCAAGAAAAAACGTATTGTAGTTGAGAGCGTATTTGTACATATCTATTGGAAACAGTCATTGTCCGAAAGTAGCAAAGGCCACTGCAGCCTGAACTAACTAGGTTAAGAATGCCACTTATAGTTCAATGCATGTTCACACTAGCATTATAAAGCATTATAAGATGTGTTATTAATGAGGATCCTTCTATGTTCTGGCACTAGAAATTAGGATATATTTTCATAAAAAAATTAAGAGATTAGTAAATGATAAGATACTTAGTATTCTTGATTTTACTGACTTTGAACTTGTATGGATTGCATTAAGGAAAAGCAAACCAACAAGTCAAAGAAAGGAGTAGTTCAAACATATTAGAAATCATTCATACTGATATATGTTGTCTATAGACAAAGTCTCACATAATAAGAAATACATCATCTTTTTTATAGATAATTACTCACAATACATATATATTTACTTGCTTAATAACAAAAATGAAGCATGACATGCCTTTAAGATTGTTAAGATTAAATTAAAGAAATAATATAGGAAACAAATTAAGATTGTGAGATCAAATAAAGGTAGAGAATATTATGGAAGATACATAAAGGATGGATAAACACCTAGTTCACTTTCAAATTTTTTTCAAGAGAATGAGATAGTTGCCTAATACACTATGTTCGGTTCACTAGATCAAAATGGTGTAGAAGAAACAAAAAACCAAACATTATTGAACATGGTACGAAGTATGCTTAACAACTTTAATCTATATGAGTCCTTGTAGATTGAAGCATTAAAGACAACAATGTACATATTTAATCGAGTTCCAACCAAGGTTGTTCCAAAAATATCATTTGAGTTATTGAAAGGTTGGAAATCGAGTTTGCGACATGTGTGTTTAGGGATGCCCATCTGAAGTAGGAATTTATAATCCACAAGAAAAGAAGTGAGACCCAAGGACCATTAGTGTGTGTTTCGTTACATATGTTGAATGGTATAAGAGTATAGATTTTACTGTTCATCTCATAGTACTAGGATTGTGGAATCAAGAAATGCAAAGTTTTTTGAAAATGACTTGATCAGTGAGAGTAATCAATTCAGGAACATAGTTTTTGAGAAAGATCATTTATAATCATAACCTTCCACATCAAGTTATATATTGGTTATTGTTAACAACATCATTCAAGTACAAAATGGGGTTTTAAGACCAATTGTTGAAGTTCCACGAGCTGTTAACAACATTTCAGTAGAATAGGTAGTGTTGTAACCCATTTTTGGGTCCCCATAAAATATATATAAAAATATATAGCCAAAGGAGGTTAGAAAAATAACAGGAGGCAGAAGCGCTCAGAAAATGGTTGGAAAATTGGTCAATGAGGTTAAAA
>Ga0307515_10014667_pt1 | contig 14509 bp, 18 predicted proteins | sample 17_EM_MG_FD_194513 | JGI IMG/M metagenome (GOLD analysis project Ga0307515, IMG submission 194513) | Populus trichocarpa ectomycorrhiza microbial communities from riparian zone in the Pacific Northwest, United States - 17_EM | ecosystem: Host-associated > Plants > Roots > Unclassified | place... | reverse complement strand
CTGAGAATTCTGTTCTGCGGCGGCGAAGTGCTGCGGCCGGCATCCGTGCGTCTGTTCGCTCAGCAGTCGTCGGCGCGCGTTGTCAATGAATACGGTCCTACGGAAACCACCATCAATTCACTCGTTGCGGAGATTGAATGCCGCAGCGTGACGACCGTTCCGATAGGCCGCCCCGTTGCAAACACTCAGATCTACGTCCTCGACGAGCACGGCGAACCGTCGCCAGTGGGAGTGTCCGGCGAGCTTCTGATCGGCGGTGTGGGAGTTGCGCGCGGATATCTAAGTCAGCCCAAGTTGACTGCCGAGCGTTTCGTGCCCAATCCCTTCGGTTGGGGCGAGCGCCTCTACCGTACGGGCGATCAAGTTCGCTGGCGCACCGACGAACAGCTCGAGTTCCTCGGTCGAGTCGACCATCAGGTGAAGATACGCGGCTATCGCATCGAGACCGGCGAGATCGAAGCAGAGTTGAGCGAGCATCCGGCCGTACGCAAGGCCGCCGTCATTGCACGCGCGGATGAATCGGGCGATAAGACTCTGGTGGCGTATGTCGTACCGAAAGATCGGGATGCGCTCCAAGTCTCGGAGCTGCGCTCCACGCTCCGAGCGCGCCTGCCGGATTACATGGTCCCAGCCGCCTTCGTCGTGCTCGATGCGCTGCCCTTGACGGGTAGCCGCAAAGTGGATCGGACGGCGCTTGCGCTTATGCCTTTTGACGTTCGGCAAGCCGGTCGAGACGATGCGTCCCCACAAACACCCGTCGAGGAACAGCTTTGCCGCATCTGGTCGGAAGTGCTCGGGGTCGAGCCTATCGCACGAAACGACGATTTCTTTGAGCTGGGCGGACACTCGTTGCTGGCCATGCGCGTACTGGCGCGTATTAGGTCCAGGCTGAGCGTCGAGATCTCGGCGGCGATTCTCTTTCAGGCACCCACTCTTGGTGAAATGGCGCGGCTGTTGGATGACGCAAAGGCTAACGGCATCGGCACGGGCAGCGATGGTCGGGAACTCTCGTCTTCGACGCCAATTGATCGATAAAGCCAGTAAACTGTGCGCATATGCCGCGGCCAATGCCTTTAGGCTGGCACGCAGGACACCGCAGCGAAGGAGACATTAGCCATGTCCAGACTTCTAATCACACTGTTCGCTCTCACCGTCGGCGCCGTCGCGCTGGCAGGCACACCCGACGAAACTACTTTGACGGTGGACCTGCGCGATCCCGCGGCGCTCGGACAGCTTGAGCAAACCCGCCCGGACCACTACCGAAAAATCCACGACATTCTGGACGGTCTGCGAGAGGACCCGGAGCGCGCCGAATCCGGGTGGCTACAAACCGCGTTCGACGCGAAAGACGTGGAGCTCTCGCGATTCGTGTTCAAGACCAGCTTTCCACCGAAACAGACCCTGCGATTCCGCCTCGACGATGTGCGATACACGATGCATGTCACGCGTAGCGATCTTCTCGGCCAGCCGACGCTGATAAAACAACGCGCCCACGCGCCTCAACGTTAATCGCCGATTGAATGCCTGCTTATTCATTAAACGGAATCAGTCCCCGCTTTCCAGAGCCGGATAAATTCTGGGTCGCACCGTCGGCCGATGTCATCGGCGATGTTTCGATTGGCAACCAGGTCAGCATCTGGTTCCGCGCCGTATTACGCGGCGATAACGAATCCATTGAGGTTGGAGAGTGCTCGAACATTCAGGACGGCGCGGTGCTGCATACGGATCCCGGCTATCCGCTAAAAATCGGCGCCGGTTGCACGATCGGTCACCAGGCGATACTCCACGGTTGCGCCATTGGCGTTGACACGCTCATAGGAATGGGCGCGACTATTCTGAATGGCGCAAGAATTGGAGCGAATTCGCTAGTGGGCGCGCGTGCGCTCATCACAGAAGGGAAGAGCTTTCCCGACGGGTCTCTAATCGTCGGAGCGCCCGCCAAAGTCACTCGGTCTTTGGATGCCGCTACGATAGAGTCGATTCGGGCATCGTGCCGGAATTATGTGACGCGATGGCATCGCTACGTCGCAGAGTTGAAAAGACTTCCGGATGGCTCTTAGTGAGGTCCGGCGGACGGTGGTATTTCAAGCCTTAAACCGCCTTTAACTCTGCTCCAAAGCAATCCGGAGGTGCCGGATCGCCGAGTCAGGTTCCGGTGCGCCTCGTCTTCTGATCACCGCGCGACGGCGCTTCATTCGCTCGCGAATGCTCGAACGCAAACAAATCTCCAGGCTGACAGTTCAGCACTTCGCACAATTTTTCCAGGGTTGTAAAGCGAACCGCCTTTGCTCTGCCAGTCTTCAGAACGGAAAGATTCTGAGGTGTGATGCCTACTCGTTCTGCCAATTCATTGAGCCGCATCTTTCGGCGCGCGAGCATCACATCGAGGTTCACTACGATCGGCATAAAGCGCTTGCTCCGTTCTTACACGACGAGTTCAGCTTCGCGACGCATCTCATCCGCACAGTCCTGAGTCTTACGGCCAATTTCCATAATCCACGACACAAGCAGGATCACGCCAGGCGCGATAAACGTGACGCTATCCCGATTTTCATTCATAAATTATCGAATTACGATAATTATATCGTCTCACACATTATGCCCAGCCGCAACCCATGGGCGAGCGGGCGCTGGGCAGTGCTCGAGTGTGACGACTTCCAAATGGCGCAAAAGGCTAAGAGCGTCGTAAGGACGTAGCTGCACGGCTAGTGAGCTTCTGGACGAAGCGACTGAGATGTGGCTCGCTGCGACTGCGCGGAACGGCCGAAAACGGGAACCAGTGGATGGCGTTGAATTCGCCTTCGTCGAACTTGATAGCCCGATTCCGACTTGCATGCACGACATACCAGAGTGATACATCGGTATGCCCAGCGGTGAGACCAACCGTCACCGTGCATGTGACCATCAGTGGCGCGTCAATGTCATGTGCCGCAGTAAAGCCCAATTCCTCCTGGAGCTCACGCAAAACCGTTGTTCTGGGATGCTCTCCAGGCTCGACGTGGCCTCCCGCGGGCAACCATAACTGGGCTTTCTTATGATCGACCAAGAGAATGTGATCGGCATCAACCACTGCGAAATACGCTACCAAGTGTTTGGGTGGTATGGCTGGTTTTTCGATCCGGAATAGCTCTGCACCTGAATCAACCCATGCCAATGCGTCGGCGAGATGTTCGCGCTCTGTCGCATCGAGCGGTTCGATCGCCTTCAGTTCCTCTCGTACGTATGTTCGCATCTGGGTGCCGTCAGGTATTCAATCTGCAATAGGATATCTCTAGAATAACTGCGACCTATGGACGCCTGATTCCGTAGCGGCGTTCCTGACGGTCCAGTCAATATGTCCATACACACCGAGCACGTGAGGACCTCGATATTTTCCGTCCCAGGTTTGACTCTGTTCGAGTTCGAATGTCCACAATGGGCCGATTACGCCCGATCGACGAACCGGCGCTACGTGCCATAAGGGATTTTCGTCGAGCCAGTTTCGTCTAAACCATTTTAGCGCGCTCCGCGTCTAATCACGGACTGAACGTTGACTGTCCGGGCGGCACTCACGCAGAGGAAAATGATGCGTCTTAGTCAATGCGCTCGCATAAATCGTTTTTTTGCGCTCACCTTGGTCCTTACGATTGCGCACAGCTCGGTGAGAGCTGCTGATAACACAGTAGCAATGACTACGGCGCCACTCTGGAGTGCTCAGCCCACAGCCTTGGTCGAGGCTCAGGAACGAACCTTTCAGAACGGTACGGTGAAATTTAGCGGGACACTCTATAGCCCGAACGTCGAAGGCCGCGTTCCGGCGGTGATATTTCGGCCTGCTGGGTGCCTGGCTCGCTAAGCAAGGTAGAGCGCGAGTTCCATGATCATTTTGTTTCCTCATGGCGAGGGTCCGCTTCGGTTAAGGGTTGTCCGATGTCTGCCGCGTGAGTGCGGCCTTTAAGACGTGAGAGGCAGGCGTCGGACAACCCTTAACCAAAGCTGTCCTCAACCTTTATCGGTAAGCTGCCATCCAAACGGCGAGAGCGGACTTAGTACTGAATGCGTTAGACATCGGACATTGAGAACAAACCAGCAAGCTATCGCCTTTGTGATGGCGGGAGCCCTGAGAAGTTATTCGTAGCCCAGCTGCCCGCGAGTTTTGGCAGCAACCATGATTCATTCCTGCCTGCGGAGCAGGAGAACACTGGCCGCCAGAATCCAATACGCGATAAAACTGGCGGCAAATGCCGAGTTGCCCCATCCGTGAGCACTGTAAAAGTGCGAAGGATCGGTGCCAAAGTAAAGCGAGGGGAGAAAAAACAGATTAAAGGCGGCGATAACATACGCAGCCCACCCAAGCCAACGCGGAAGGATTTGAGTGCGCAGGACGGCGTAACCCACAGCGAACAGATACACGGCAGTGAGCATCCTTTTGATCGAGCCGTGGATGAGAATATTGCCGTGAGCTAATGGCCCGTCAATGGTCGGGTCCACTGTTCCGTCCGGAGTACCAAACACCACGCCCGCTTCGAGAGAAGTCGCTACAAGAGTTAGGCCAAGAATCAGCAGGCCAGCGCTCAATGCCAGTGAGGCAATCCAATCCAGCGCCGGATCCGCTCGGCGCAGCAGATGACTGAACCCCGTCATGAAGATCAGCAACAGGCCGCAATTGACAATGTTGATGAGGTCCCGCGTGAGCACATTGAAGGCAGGCGGCGGTCCGGAATAAATGAAATACAGCGGAATGGTGATGCCCACGCAGACTGCGATAAGCAGGCCGGAAATCCCAGTCACACGCCTGACGGTGGTATCCATACCGTGTCCCCATTGTGTATGCCATCGAAACTGTGTATTGCATACACCGGAGAGTGCTCTCCGGCGTCCGATCATATCAAGATCGCCTCGTGGCGAGGGAAAGAAGGTCAGGGCAGAACGAAAATCGCGGCAGCTTCGAACTGCTGTGGAATGTGCCTGTACGCACGAAGCGCGGAACAAAGCCCCAGTTCCGGCTCGAAGATTCACGTGGGCAGAGTTGGCCTTCCGCCCGCTGATGACGCGACGCCGTCATTCGCCTTATCGGCGCCGGCCGTCTTCGTTCAGAGTGCCCCGAATGAGGTCGTGAACGCTGAACTCCCGGAAGATGGCGAACCCGCCTCACAGCAGGCTGAATGGAATCATGAGTGCATCCGACGAGCGCAGACGCGACCCGCGGCCCGGCGCGCCGCTCCAGATCAGCTGCTCGTCCGAACGAAGCTCTCTATGAACGATGTCCTGTAGGTTGAGCAACGGGATGCCCTCGGCCAGTGGGCGCGCGATTGCGCAGATATTTTCGCGCGACACATGGCTGCCCGTCCCTTCTCCTCGCTGCTCGCTTCAAAGATCCCTGGCGGAACCACTCACGGACGTGCGGCGCGCCTGCGGCGCAACTAATTTTTCGGAGCGTGTGTTGCGAAGTTCGCTAAGTGATCCCGGAGCGCTCTTTGAAAAGCCGGCCGCGCCTCACAACGCTGTTGATAAGCCGCGAGCGGTGCGCGCTCCCTGACGAAGTCCGTGTCCCGCAGGATCCGCAGCACCGTCGTGAGCAGCACGTCCGCCGCGGTGAAGCGGCCGAGCACGTGCTCCTTGCCTTCCAGCACACCGGCGAGGACGTCGAGGCGCGACTCGACCCAACCCGCAACCCACGCCCGTATTCCCTTGTACTCCTCGCCCTTCGGCCCCTGATAGATCATATCGAGGACGTTGAGCATCATGATGGGAGGCTCGATCGAGTTGAGCGCGCCGAACATCCAGGCTGTCACCTGCGACCTCGCCGCGGGGTCCTCCGGCATGAGCGCGGGACTGCGCTCCGCAATGTGGTGCACGATCGCGCCCGACTCGAACAGCTTCAGCCCGTCACACTCCATTGCAGGCACCTGCCCGAAGGGCTGGAGCTCGCGATATTTCGCGCTCGCCTGGTCCGCCGGGTTGACGACGTTCTCGCGGTAGGGCCAGCCGGCTTCTTCGAGCGCCCAGCGTACGCGCAGGTCGCGCACCAACCCGTGAACGATGGGCGGCACCCAACGCAAAACGCTGACTTGAATGGCTCGTGGCAGGGTCGCGGTGGTCGTCATTTGAACCTTCTCTTCGATTTCAGAGAGTCTGCCCGCTGGCATAATATGATCAAGAACATATTTTCCCGCATCCACTGACGCACACATGCCCTACGCAGCTCATCACAAAGACAGGACTCGTGCGCGCATCGTCGATAGCGCGCGTGTTCTCTTCAACCGTCACGGCTTCGAGTCCGTCAGCATCGACGACGTCATGAAGAAGGCGGGGCTGACGCGCGGCGGCTTCTACCATCACTTTTCAAGCAAAGAGTCGTTGTACGCCGCCGCCGTGAGCAGCTTCACCAGCTGCAATCCGTTTGCGGAATGTCTCGAACAGAACCCGAGGCATCGTTCGCCGCGAGAGCTCGCCGAGCTCTTGGTGGACACATATCTGAGCGACGAAACGCTGGCGGATGTCGACAAGCACTGCCCGCTGATCGCGCTGCCGTCGGACGTTGCGCGCGCAGGCTTGCGGCCCAGAGCGGCGTACACGCAGCTGGTTGAAAGCATGCTCGAGATTTTTCGCGCCGTCTTTCCGAAGAGCGACCGGCAAGGCAATCGCAAAGCGCAGGTCATCGTCAACCTGTGCGTAGGAGGGATGCTGATCGCGCGGACTACCGATGATCCGACGCTGCGCAAACAGCTGCGGGCGGCGGCCCGCGGTGAGGCGCTGCGGCTCCTGGCCGATTGAACGCTGCTCCTGCGCGGATCGCTACCAACGCTGAACCTTAACCCAACGCGAACCTACGCGCGCGCCAATAGGATGGCGCCGTATGCAAATATAGGAGCGGCGAACCAACCAGTCTGTATCTCAATCGAACTGGACGATGAGTGTTTCGCGTTTGTAGAGCGATTAGAGGCGGTAACCCGTGCACCTCGACATGAGATCTTCCAAATGGCGCTCCATGCACCGGTTCGAGACATGGAAACGAAGGCAGTCGGCAGCGCACTTGTGGAAGGGTGCTCGAACGAAGCAATCCTAATTCTTGAGGAACTAGCCGATGCACTCGAAGGGAACTCCAGAAGCCGCACTCACTGAAGCTCGTCAGCCGCTGCACCTACGCCTGCTTAGCAGGTGAGACGCCCGCACCTGTATGGCGCGGGCCGCCTCGACCGTAGGTTTTCGCCTCATCAATCCGTGAGCTCGCCGGCGTCCACAGTAAACCCGCGGCCCTTCTGTGCCACGTTATCGAAATAATAGCCCGTGATCTGACCGTGATTATTAATCCCGGAGAGGGTGGCAAAGTCGCTATTAGGTATATCTAGATCGATCGTGGTGAACTTGCCGCGATAGAGCAAGAATCCAAAGTCAACAAACTCAGGACTACTGACCCTGTAACTTCCTACTATCTGGCCACGATTATTGATGGCTTTAACAGAGGTGCTTACGCTGTTAGGCATGTCGATTATCTGATACACGCCGCCGGCGAGCAGGAAGCCGTGTGACGCGGAGCTGCTATCCGTGAAATTGCCAACGATCTGATCCTTGTCGTTGATTCCAACGGCTTCTGTGGGGACGAAGCTGCCGGGCACATCGATGATCGTGATCGCGCCCCCATCGAACACGAATCCGCGCTCCAATCTTCGGATGTCATCGAAAAAAGACCCGACGACCTTGCCTTGGTTATTGATCCCAAAGGCTCTCGATTGGCGGCTATCAGGTATGCTGATGGTGGTAAATTCACCGCGTGACAATAGAAATGCTTGAGCATTGACGCCCTCGAAGAAGATGCCAGCGATCTCACCCCGATCATTGATTCCTTGGGGCGACGTGGGAAAATCCGAGACGTCTTCAGGGTGTTTGATTTCCGTGATAAATCTGCCGATCCGCACGAATCCAGTCGACAACCCTTGGTCTGCGGGGCGACCGTAAACCCCAACGGTCATTCCGCGATCGTTTGTGGCTAGGCTTCGCGTTTGTTGTGCTCCTGGCACGTCTATGCTGCGGAACGTCCTTAACGGTGGACCGGCAGCCGCGCTCGTGACGGTCATCATGCCCAGGATGAATAGCGCGAAAGTGAAGTCTAGGTATCTGCTCGTTATACGAGCCATGTCGTTTCTCCCTGATAATTGCGTGGCAGTAGGACGCACACGCACGAGTTTTTGTTAGTTGGCACCAAGACATGGCTGCGCTTTCCCTGCGCAGTTGTTAGAGCCATCGCCTATTTATACTACTCAAAAAGCCACCGAGTAAAAAGCAAAATTCTAACTTCTCAGGTCTCCGCTGCTTCTGCTCGTGCTCTGGAATTGCTCATTGGAGATACGCAGCCTTGAAGGACGAGTGCCGAAGCGGCGGGTCCGCATCTCGACCAAGTTGGACTCGCAGCATTACGCCCTTGTCGAGCGACTGACTTCTACTACGAAGCGTGCGCCCTAACATCGCCATGTAGGCGACGTGCGAAGACGCACGCACCTGTGCAATGTTGTTGAATGTCCGCTGTTGGTGCACCCGTCCTTCACGCGCGAGTGGCTGCTTGTGTTAAGGGTTGTCCGATGTCTGCCGCGTGAGTGCGACCCTGAGTTCTCGCAGAGCGTGAGAGGCAGGCGTCGGGCAACCCTTAACATTCTCGGCCATTCGCGTCTTTCACGAAAGTTTCAAGACGACCCAAAGCGGACATGATCAACACCTCACATCCAACCGCGCTTGCGAGCATTGATTGATCATGCACAATGGTGCGGCAGTCTCCCTGAATCGGTGCAGATAGAGAAGACCCTGTTATAACCGAATGTATACACAGCAACTCTTTAACCATGCATTATGCAACGGTAACTTGTGAGCACTTCGCCTGCCGTGTTATCTAGCGAGCATGGTTTTATGCTCGCTAGATAACACGCGTGCGAAAACAAGTTAGCCCATGAGTACTCTAACGATCGCAGATCTGACGAAGGACGCCGAACGGGAGTTTCGCGAGGAGCTTGTCGTAAGGTCATGCGAAACGTTCGGAGAATCGCACTATCGCGGCGTCTCCCGGCTCATCCTCGCGAATAAGACTGGCAGTTTCGAGATTTTCTATTCGGATATGTTGCTCGAGGTCAGGTTCAACCGCAGGGAAGTGCTCGGAACCAAAGTCCGCGTAGGGTTTGAGGGCAATATGTTCTCTCGCGAGCACCTCAGAGAGTACCTTCCACACATCGCTGCAAGCGCAGCCGCCGCAGCTCAGCTAAGCGATGGGCAGGGTAAACATGCCGCTGGTTCCGGCTCGCACCGGCAAGGCGCCGGTGCTCGCGGCACAGCAGCGGCGTTAGACACCAAGGAGACATCATGACGGTCAAGCGTATGGACAACGTCGGCATCGTAGTGGAGAACATTGATGCCGCCATTGAGTTCTTCACCGAACTTGGTCTCGAGCTCGAAGGGCGCGCCCCAGTCGAAGGAGACTGGGCAGATGGCGTCACTGGATTGCGCGGCATGCGAGTCGAGATTGCTATGATGCGTACGCCGGACGGTCACAGCCGGCTCGAGTTGTCCCGCTTCTTCGCGCCGCCAGTGGTCGCCGATCACCGCATCGCCCCAGTGAACGCACTTGGTTACCTACGAGTCATGTTCACCGTGGAGGACATCGACGATACGCTGTTCCGGCTCGGCAAACGCGGCGCGAAGCTCGTCGGTGAAATGGTTCAATACCAAAACATGTATAGGCTCTGCTACATCCGGGGCCCCGAAGGAATTCTCATCGGGCTCGCCCAACAGCTCGGGCAGCAGGCTCCCTAGAGAAATCCCACAGCACGTAACCGTTGAGAATTAAAGAAGTGACGTCTAACCCGGCAGCGGAGCGGACTGAACCCTGGGAAGCCGGACCTGCCGCCCATGTCGAACGATTGTCGTGTCCGCTTTTAGCCGGTTAGCGACTGTTACGCGCGGTCGCTGACCAAATAACGCGTGTTGGGGCAACCCGGAAAGCGGCAGCCTCGATCGCGCGCATTCAATGCTCGGCGCAGCGCCGTGGGAATAGTGCGGGTGCTTCGGCCCACGTTAAGTGGCTCGCCCTTCTCATTCTCGACCAACCGGACGATGCTCGCATCGCACGCCAGGCGCCGGGCGGTTTCAGCAGGCAATGAAGGACCGTGCTCAAGACCACAGCATCCTGAAGCCTCATCGCGTAAGACGGACGCCTCTACATGCACCACAATCTGATGGCGCTCGCCGCCACTCAGTGCCTCGATGCCGTGCTTTAGAAAACTTTCGGCAATGACCGCAAGGACATCGGCTCGCCGGGCGTCCGCCGGTGTTTCGACCCGCCGAAGACGCGCGTTCACCTTCGACGAGTGAGAAAGCAGATTTCAATTCCAGGAGAATGCTTCACCCCCACGCAAGCACTCATTGTGTATCTAGAGTGCGCGCAAGAAGTTCACGAGATCTTGCTGCTCGGTCGGCGACAGCGCGTCGCAATTCTCGATCACGACGTTCGCTTCCGAAGGTCCGTAGTGAGCATTGTCGGCGCTACGATGAGCGATAAGCGCTTCGATGATATCGGCCGTGCGGCCATCGTGCAGGAAGTACGCTCTTACACCCGCACGCAGCAGCGGCGCGGAACGAAACTCGTCACCCATCGTGTGACCTTGCGCGATATCGTCTGCCAATCCCGGGCCCATATTGTGCAGGACCAGGTCTGAAAATAGATTCACATCTTTGTTCGCAAGCACGGGGTAGCCCGCTTCTGCCCGCTGCGAATAGTGGTTTCCATACCCTTTCGCGAAATCACTCCTGAACCAAAGTCTGCTGCGAATAGATGGCGCGCCACCGGCCGTTCGTACGTACGAACGTGTCGGCCAACCAAACTTTCACTTCCTTTCCATTCAACGAGCCCGACCAGAGATTGCGGACTACGGCGCTGTCGCCGTTCACTGTGGCAATTTGCGGTACGGAGGGAGGGATGGGTTTGTTGGGATCGGCGTGCTTCTGGGAAGTTTCGATCAAGGCGGCGCGGCCCCGCGAAGAGCCGAGGTAACTCACATCGCTATAGTTAGGCGCCAAGAGGCAATCGAGGAAGCTCGTATCGCCGTGAATCTCGGATTCCAGCCATTTGTGGCGAAGGCTGATCAGATGCGCGGCAACGTCGGAACTCTGTTCGGACGATGAACACGCTTGCGACAGGGGAGGATTTTCGCCGCGCGCTTCCTGAGCTGGAAGCACCTTGGCATCCGCGGTGGCATCGGCGATTAGTGACTGCTGGCTATAGAACAGTTTCCAGCGGCCGTTTTGATACACGAAGTCTGAGGTGGAGAGAATTCGCTGCGGCTTGTTGTTCAAGCTCCTCGTAACAATGGCATGCACACTGGCGTGGTCGCCGAAGAACTGGATGAATTCGTCGGTGGGAGGCGGAATGGGGTTAGAGTTCTTCGGCTGCTTGCCAGCTGCGGTGATGGTCTCGGCACGGTTCTGAGTTTTCTCGTGCCAATCGACCGAGACGTAGTCTGGCGTCAATAGCTTTTCGAGAAACGATATATCGCCGAGGTTGGCGGCAACTTGCCACTGGCTCCAAGTGTCCTCTAACGACTCGATGCCAGGGGCTTTGGCATGCGCGACTGAGGTCGCGATCGAAAGCACAGCGGCACACGGAATAATAAGCGACTTGCGATGATGCACGGATCGACATCCTGACTGAGGAAATGGCGCAAGCTTAGGAGAGATGGCGAGCTGACTGCACCAGATCGGTCGCAGGATTGAGGCAACTCATCGTGGTGCAGGCTTTGCAATCTATCGTCAGCTCTAGTTGGGCACGCTCCTTCGCCCATTAGTGCGTCAGGCGGCACTCACAGACGACTTTCGCAAAATCGCACGCCCGCAATGGTGGTTTGAGGGGCGCTGATCAAGTGAATTCTGACGTGCGCAGAACTGCTCGCTCTATACTGCTGGAAGAATGGCTCCGGCAGCTAGATTGTTCGCACTCAGTCATCGCGGCAGATCTGCGTCAATTACTCGCGCCTCAGGGCACCGAACACTTCAATTCATTTCTAAACGATCGCCCAAAACACTAGAAGATCGGCGGTTGATCGTGGTTGACGCGCGGAATATTGGACCTGTTCGTCGCTCTGCTCGGATTGTGCCATAGCGCACCTGTGATGAGCGGAAGGGTCATTGCAATGCTTCCTTTCATCAGGAATTTAGCGAATGCGCAACATCTGCCGCGCAAGTCCGCAATAGCCCATCTCGAGTGTGAGAACGAACGGAGCGTCGTGAGCGAAAGGGCGCAATGATCTTGGCATGGGTTCGCCCCGCAAGAGATCGCCCATCCACTATTTTTTCCGCCGAAATCAAAAGCGACTAATACATGAACAGACCTGGATTCTCAGTCAAACCGATCGGGAAGTTAGTATCGACGTGCACGCTTGGGATCGCAGCGCTGCTTGCCGGCGTCTCTCCTGCATGGGCCCAAGTATCACTGGGCACTGCGTCGCAGTTCTCTGTCCTGGGCGGCACGAATGTAACCTGTACCGCGGGTTCCGTGGTTACCGGAGACATTGGCGTCTACTCAGGCAGCTTTACAAATACTGGCTGCACGCTGGCCGGCGGGAGTCCCGCAGCGACCAACGCAGCCGCGGTTCTGGCACAAACTGACTTGGTCAATGCCTACTCTTCTCTCCAGTCCATGCCCTGTACCCAAACTATTTCGGCCGCTGCTTTCACGGGTAATGTGCCAGCGCTCGGACCGCTTGCACCGGGTGTCTACTGTTTCCCCGCAGCGGTGACGTTCACTGACACAACGCTGACGCTCGAGGGGCCCTCGAACGGGATCTGGATTTTCAAAGTTGGGGCGGCTCTGACTGGCACCAATTTCTCAGTGGTGATGACCGAAGGTGGACAGCCGTGCAATGTGTTCTGGTCGGTCGGCGCCGGTGCGACGATGACGACTTCGGCCTCCAAAGGAAACATTCTTGCGGGTAGCAACACGGAAGGCTCCATCACTTTGACTGGTGGTTCCATTGCTGGTCGTGCGTTGGCAAGAGTAGCCGTGACGATTACTGGTGCTAGCGTAATCGGTTGCGACGTGCTGGCGGGATGCACTGGCGGCGGATGAGCGTGAATCCGCATCGGCCGGTTCTCGGCGGGCAATTGGAATGGGTGACCTGGGTGGCCGATGGTGCGAGCCATCCGGCTACCTGGAACAACAACGCGGATGAACCCCGTGCTGTAAAGATTGGAAACTTACGCAACGATGGTGGACTGCACCACGAGTACTCACTCGCACCTGCACTGCAGCTATCCTGTCGGATCAACCTTCGTCCTACTGGTTTGCCAATAGAAGTGTCGCTTCTTCGATCTCGATATCAAGCGTCTTCAGGAATATGTCGAGCGTCTCAAAGCGCACCATATCAATCAGGAAATACTCATCTCTCGCCTTCTCGTCCGCGGTATAGGCATAGTCGACCTCCACTTGAAACAGGTCCGGCGTAGGTACAACGTTGCCCGCTCCATCGATGTCAGTGCGATAGAGCCCAGGGTCGTCCGAGCAGACGACAACGGGATAGGCGACCGTGCGCTGCGTTTGGATGCTGCCCAATCGGGAATCGAGGCTTTGCAAGGGCTGCGCACGCCGGCGTTGGATCAGAGAGCCCACACTTTGCACTAATGCCGTACAGATCGGATCCTGAGTGTCTTTGCTCTTGAAGAGCTTTGCCACGTACGGTCCTCTCGAGAGGTAGTGATGCTTGCTCAGGGATTTGGGAGCGCTTTTTCGGAACGGCGTGTTCTGATCGAGCCAGTCCAGCGAGCGCACTCGGTCACGCTTGTCGAACCAAAACAGCACCGGCGTCGTGATGTACCTGCATTCCACAAACAGCTGCAGGCGAAGCACACCCGTGCCCCCTGACTCTAACCGGTAAGGAATCGCTGATTCGCAGATCAGGTCAACTGGGCGCACCTGTCCCGTAGCGTTATCGACATAGTACGGGCTGACCAACACCGTCCAACCCGCCTCCCGGAACCGAGTGACCACTTTGGCGTGAAAAGCGTTCCCGTCGGCGTTTGCCAGAAGACGCATCTGCTCGAGTTCATCGGGTTGCTGCGTATTCATCGTGGGAGATAGTAGCGAATTGCCGTGCTGCGCAGAACGATGACGGTGACTTAAGTACCGGATCGCTGCCCTGCCGGTGAGCGCCTGATCTGGCGCTTTTCAAATGTAGCAGCCGGACAAAAGCTGCATTGCTACTGAAGAGCTTTTGGCACGCGAGTAATTCATCACGCGGTGACCATCAGTGACGCCGGCAGGGACAGGCCCGGACGTTCGTTGTCCCACACAATGCTCATAATGCGCCAACGTCCGTCTTGATGGATGAGCGTGAAAAAATTGACGCCTCGTCCCCGCTGCACGCCAGACGAAGTTTGCCGCGTGAACTCGTAGACACTCGTCAACCGAGCGACATTTCCGAACACGATCGCCTCGTGCACCAACTCTATCTCCGAGAAACGGACTTCCTTCAATAGCGCTTCCACATTTTCAATG
>Ga0307515_10014666_pt1 | contig 14509 bp, 13 predicted proteins | sample 17_EM_MG_FD_194513 | JGI IMG/M metagenome (GOLD analysis project Ga0307515, IMG submission 194513) | Populus trichocarpa ectomycorrhiza microbial communities from riparian zone in the Pacific Northwest, United States - 17_EM | ecosystem: Host-associated > Plants > Roots > Unclassified | place... | reverse complement strand
GGCTGGGTTGGGGGCAGGGTGAGAAAACTCCTTCTAAAGCTGGCACGTTGCCCACAGCTTTCTGACTTTCACCAGAGATATAACGTCAATCGTGGAATCAAGAGGGCCGGTAACCACAGAGCCTCCGGGTCCAGAAATACCGGGAGACACCAGATGCCGGAACTTACCCACCATAAAAGTACACACGTAATAAAATAGGGAAATCTCTTGTCCCGTTTTGACTGAATACACCCATCGCGCGTGGGAACCCACGGGCCGGCGTTGGAACACAGCGGCGACTTGCAATTCACCGCAACCAGAAAATATAGGAGAAAGCTGAAGCGACGCGCAGAGTCCCGTCGATACGAGCTGATGCAAGATGGGGGTTGCGGGAGGCCGGTGGGCACCTCAGGCGATTTATGTTATCCGGAGAACGCGGTCAATGTCGAGCGGGGAAGGGAACGCGTCACAGAGGCGGGGAGGCGAGAGAGTCGAAAGTTGGACGTCGAACATTCCAATCGACCAGCCAAAGGTGAATATTTTACGCAACGAAAGAAAACGGTGATGTATAAGGGCACTTTATAAAGGGTATATACCCCCCAAGTTCATCTGAACACAGGTTCCGTTGGTCAACAGCGGGGAATGAGCGTGGGTCGGGACGGAGATGAACTCACCTGAGTGGAAGTGATTACTAAACTAGAACCCGGTTCCCGAGCCGTTCGCTAGTACAGAGACATCGCCGGACCAGTAATACGTAGCCCTATCGTACATCGTCTTGACGTGCGGGGGGAAGTATCGGATGAAACCCGTGCCGACGAGCAAGAACAGGGTCGTGAAAACCAAGGCTGCGGAAACCGAAACCGTTCAAAACCCTGTCAAACCCCTTCGTCCCTCCCAACGGACTCACCGCACAAAATCTTTTCCCATGGTTCAAGCATCGTAAAAACGAAGGTGCACTCGAACCACATTCGACACCTCCACACGAATGCGCCCAAAGCTGACGCAGGTGGTCGGTTCGGCAGGGACAGGGATGTCATAACGGTGACCGTCGATGGCGCGGTACAGGACTTTGCATCGCTTGAGGAGCCGGGGGTTCTATGGGCTGACTTGTTCATGTGGAGAGTTGGGACTGTAGAAACAAATTTGGACAATTTTTGATGAGCGGACCACCATGACCGACGTGAACGTGACCCCAGTGATCACCACAACTTTGACCATCTCTATCGCCAGCATTTTCGGTGCTCTAGCTTTCGTGTATGTCGATCTCGTAAGGCTACTTTCCAAAACCGCCCCCATGACAGACAGGTCGTTTGTTAAGTGGCTTGGGTCTTGAATAAGCAAGCGTCTGCATTTATTACGGAGGATGGAACCGTTGACGAGGTCCTGTTTGACGCGGTGATTCACTTCACACGAATCATTGTGGTTGTACCTCTCCGCGTTTGGTAGGATCGTGAATGGGAGGGAAGGTCCTCTAGTGGAGGTGTGTACATCTCTTGCTTTGTGAGAAAACGTGAGAGGTTCACCACCGGTCAATTACCAACAGGGAGAGAATATGCAAATGTTAATTTCTGCTGGGACACCACCGGTCCAACGGTCCTCTCTACCAAAATCCCCACCACCCTTGGCACCAGACCGCGATGCCATTGGACAATTTATCAGGTACGACCCTGCGAGGCACCACTGGATCATTGGGTGACTGTCCGTAGGATGTGCAGCGTTTACAAAACGAGTTCAGACGAGTATCAAACCCATATAAGGGAACTGTCAGGACCCCGACCGTTGGGCCGGGTCGTTGATTTTGTCTCCAAACCGCGCATCTGGAGTTGCGGCGCTAAAGCCGTTTTGCTCAAAGCTGGGTCAACCTTCCGAATTATGGGGGATAGGAAAGACCAGAAACCCACCCACTTCAGACTCACTGTGTCCTGGCGTCACCCCGACGCTTTACCTTTCAGTTTCGTCGGCGTATGCGATGCGGAAGTCCTCAGATATTGAGGAATAGATCTAGGCTATTGGCACCCTTCTACGACGGATATATATACACCTGGTTTTATCTAGTCCTACGGACAGTCACCCATTGTTCTGTCTACCGGATGCTTAAAGGGTTGTATAATAAATCAACTTTAAGTCGCCACCATCCACTCAGCCGGTTCCCGCCTGCATGAACCCGTTGATGGAAAAGCCGTTGTAGTTTTGCCAGCCTCAATGCGCTTCCATGCGCTTCAAAAAATATACCCTTTGTCTCAAGTGCTTCCGCGAGCACATGGTGAGCATGGGCCATTCACAAGAAAAGACTCCGAAGTGTGTGCAAGTGATGGCAATACACCGCGGGAACGAAATCTGCGAGCTGCATCACCTACAGAGCTTCTGTAATCATCTCTAGAACACCGGAATCCGGCAAACGCGGCGGTTTCAATATCATCAGGAAATACATTTCCTTGATCACCAGCTTTGGTCTTCTACGGGATAAAACCCCCGTCAAGGTTCAGCGGAACGCATCTCCGCTGTTCACGCGGAATATTCTTCATTCGTAAGCGCTTCACATTACTCCCTTTAACCTACATAGATACCCCACCAAGGTGTAGTACAAGTCAATGATAGATCGTATGTCACCAAGCGTGTGTTGTGAAATGAAACCCTTGCTACCGCAAACGACCCAGAGGGTCGCGAACTCACTTTCGCCGCCTAGCGTTGTATTCATCAACCTTGTAAGGCCGAGCGTTCTTCACCTCCTCGAAGTGTTCCCTGACATATGCGCACCCTCCACCCTTGATGCAATCCGCAAGTTCTTGACCGGCGTCTCGCCCTTCGAACCATGCGCCGTGCAAGAAACCCTAAACCCAACGCAATCAGCGAGAGCAGCGTTAACAAACAAAAAGGAAACACGTACGAAATACTTTTGAGAACAGTGTTCGCCGGTGAACCACACCCTCTCGTCTACAGTTGCCCTCAAGTTGTCATGGTGCTCCTGGAAGAAGCTCGCTGGCCAGCTGGAGTAGCTTCCGCGGGTAAGCGGGTCGTTATACCACCTATGGAAGAGGATGGAGGTTGGTTCGGGGATGTCTGTAATATTGGGGAACATGGTGTGGAGGACGTCCATCAGTTCCGCTTGGACCTCGGCGTCGGTCAGCGATTCGATACGTTCAGACCAGTCGCCCTGTAAGTGTTCATGGTAAGAATGGCTCGACAGTCGGAGAAGGAAGACTCACAGTGACGGTGGCGAAGAGTACGCCAGATCTGGAGAAGAGGTCCTCGCGATCGAGGCTCTCCCAAACGGGGTACCTGCCGCGGACTCGGTCTGCGTAGATGGCGATCTGTGCTCACCCTCAGCAATGTGACCTGGATGAGCGATGGTTGAACGACCCTACCTCGTTGTCGAACCAGAACTTCTTTGGGAATTGCATAAAGATCTTCGTATATGTACCCTACATGCGGAATGTAAGAGACAGATACAACAGGAGAAAATCACTGACCATGCTCATACTCTGGACAGCTTCCGTCTTCCACGCTGGCAACTCTGGCTCCCAAGTCACATCATCGTGCTGGAGCACACCCAAACTAAACGAGACCAAGGCGTAATCTGCCTTCAACGTTGTTCCGTCAACAAGAGTGACAGATACACCCTCTCCAGAGTAAGCGATCGTCTTGACCGTCGAGTTGAGCGACACCTGGTGCGGGGCCAGGAACTCGGCTTCTTGTTGAATGAACGTCTTGAAACCGCGCTGATCAACCGAAAGCTGATTGTCCGGGGAGAAGCCTCCGGAAGCGACGTCGAAGGTGTAGTTGTTGCCCTAAATCAACGGTAAGTGGATCCGTCCAACAAGGCGAATAACGGCGGGAGCTGCTGACCCAAGACGAAGCGATCCACGAAGATTGCTACGGGGAACCCATCAGTCAAATTTAGATGAGACAAACGAATCAGACCGGTACCTCAGGAGTCTGAGCATTCTCCCAGTCGAAGGCGCAATACTCCACGGCCATCTCGTGAGCGGTTCTGGGCTTGACGTTAATCAATCCGAAGCCAGTCCTGGCAGTGGTATCAACCAGGTTCTTTTCCACACGAGATCCAGCGGCGGCGATCAGTTCGGCAAAGACATTCTCGTATTCCACGAAAATATCCGAGAAGTTGGCCGCTCCGGTTTGATCGAACATGGCTAGAGAGCGGTTTTGTAGCTACTGGCCGCGCCGCAGGTGAATGATGTGGTGACAATGCTTACCGATGCTATCGCGGTGGGGACTTGCTCGTGTCTCGATACCGTACTTTCGAACGAGAGTCCAGATTGGGTTTTCGGGACCTTCACCCTCACCACCACCGATTCCTTGAACCCAATTCGCACCGACCTGCAAAGGAGGGGGTCCGTCAATTCCAACTAGTTCTGCTGCCAGGATTCTCCGTACCTCGACAGTCACCTGCCTACCCGCTTCTCCAAACCTCTCGCTGTGCAAACGCCCTCCAAGCTCGTCACGAGCCTCGATGATCTTGAAGTCCGTGATACCATTCTCTGTAAGCGTCTTGGCAGCGATGACACCAGAAACCCCGCCACCGAGGATGAGGACAGTCGCGTCCTTTGCATTCTGGCGCTTCGATAAAGTGCCGTCGCGGGCTAAGGGCGGGGTGGCAGCGAGAGCAACCACCGCATATGAGCACAATGTAAGGAGTGGGAGAAAATGCGAGGAGATCATGATTCCCTCACTCGGGGGGGCTGGAGGTGAGGGTCTCCACCCCGTCCCCGCCTGGTTTATATGCCCGCCGTATCCGATCACAATGTGTAAAATGCGGGGAAAGGTGACGTACCGTTCGTCGGCTGGAACAAATAAAAAGGGAGAACGCCAAATGGAGGGATGCCAAACTGAATTCCGGTACCACTGTTAACTGTTCTCCGGTGGAAAATGATCTCCCCTCTGTTTCGAAGCGTTCTGAGCCATGAACTCCTCTTCTCCCAGTGGTCAGTGACCCTAGGTTATGCCCTGGATGGGCGCCGTGTAACGTGTTGCGGTTTAATTTTGGACTGGCTTGGTTGGAGGCGGAGTGTGAAGAGTCCTTCGACAGCCGGCGGGTTGCCCGCGGCTTTCTGACTTCTCGCTGGAGATGAAACGCTAACCGTGAAATCAAGAAGGCCGGTACCACAGAAGGCCCGGGTCCAGGTCCAGAAGGACTGGGAGACAGCAGAGACCGGAATCTGTCCACATACACACTTGACTGAATGCGCCCATGGGACGTGGAAACCCGCAGGTCGGCGTTGGGATGCAGCGGCGATTTGGCATCGGAAAGAATTAAAATGTAGGTATTGGAGAAGGCTGAAGCGAAATAGGCCCCGTCGATGCGAGCTGATGCAAGACGTGGGTTGCGGGACGCCGATGGGGCACCGCAGGCAGTTTACGCTATCCGGAGAATTGGTCGGTGTCAGATGAAACTCATCAAAGAGGCGGGAGGACGGGAGAGAGTCGAAAGTTGGACGCCGAACACCCCAATCGACCAGCCAAAGGTGAATCTTTTACGCAACGAAAGAGAACGGTGGTGCGTAAGTGCACTCTGTAAAGGATATACACCCAAGTTAGTCTGGACACGGATTTCATCGATCGACAACGGGGATGAGCATGGGTCGGTAGTGGAGATGAACTCGTCTGAGTAGAAGCAAAACCCACCAATTACCAAACTAGAACCCGGTTCCCGAGCCGTTAGCTAGCACAGAGACGTTGCCGTCCTATCGTACATTGTTTTGACGTGCGGGGGGAAATATCGGACGAAACCCGTGCCGACGAGTAAGAACAGGGTCATGATCACCGACGCTACGGAAACGGAAACCGTTCAAACGCCTGTCAAACGGCACAGAATCTCCTCCCGCGGCTCAAGCACTCAAGCATCGTAAAGACGAAGGTACACTCGAACCATATTCGGCACTCCGCACAGATGTGTCCATTGAACGCTGACGCAGGGAGTCACTTGTGCAGGGACCGAAATGCCATAACAGTGACCGTCGGTGATATGTGTACATATACTAGTTAAGGTACATATCCTTCAAGGCACTTTGGCTGAGTGGTTAAAGCGATAGACTCGAATATGATGTCGAAATCTATTCCTCGATGAGGGCGCAGGTTCGAATCCTGCAGGTGTCGCATTTTACCTCGCAAAGCAAAGCATTTATTTTGTTGCAACTCATCCCGTGTGGTCAGGGTTGCTATTGTAGATTTTTTTGCATTTTTTTGCGTGTCAAAATCGCGCCCTAGAACTGCCGCACCGATCATTCACGCTTGGCCGATCGGTCTGAGCACGAACGCCCTCCCCAGAAGAGCGCCAATAGCCGGGGGTCGCACTGCGTGCAACCACCGGCTATTTGCACCCTCCTGAAAGATCGTCCCGAACAGAAAATGGGTTGTATGAGAGTGCCCCTCATGGCAGAGTTGAGCTCGCCCATTCCGAACATTTTTCGGCTGGTTTTTCCTGTTCCCCCTTCTCATATTTTCGTGTGGCCAGAATTTTACCAACGGCGTGCTAGCCAAGTCGCGGAAATTAGATAAGCAAATATATTACCACAAAAAGAAATACGTTTGCTGACAAATCTACGACTTTTACCCCCCTCCTCCCCCTATATTCTCGCAAGCTCGACTAACAAGCTCGACTAATGACTCCAGGGTTTTCACCTCGGAACCACAGGGCTCAGTCCGAGAGCAATTCAAGTACTAAAACTCAAGTCTCACACATACGTACTCCAGACGGATTATTGCGGCAGTAGGTAAAGAAAGAGAGAGCATAACAGAGATTAACGAGCATAAACGCGCAGAGAAAGAGGAGAGAGAGCGGGGAACGAGGGAACCATCAAGATGGGGACGAGGGGGAACAAACAGGAGTAACAAAACGAAAGGGTATGAGAGATAAATAAATCCAAGCAATCGCTTCCCTGTCCAAAGTCCGAATTATACAAATGGGAATGCAAAGCTAGCCAGATATGTGTGCAATGACTTAGTCCAAGCCCCTTCCTGAACCCTGGTCGGTTCGATCCATTGAACGCGCATCGCCTTCAGGAAGTGGGTGTGGTTCAATGTCCGTTGGCTGAGGCGAGATGAGGAAACAAATATGTAACGAAAAAGCCACTAACCATCAGGAGCGCTCTCAATAACGGGGACATCCGTCGTCGCGACCTTCTCATGTTGAGGCGCAGGTGGGGTGTCAGCTGGTTCTGGATCACTCGACACTGGTTGTGTGGAGGTAGTCCCCTTAGCGGAACCATTGGGCGGGAGAGGCAAAGAATCCTTGGTGACGACCGACTGGGGTTCAGTTGGGTTCCCTGGTTCGGGGACCTCAACGAGTTCCACGGGGTCGTTCGGAACGATAGGAACTGGGTCCAAGTCCACACCAACATCAGCAGCAGGATCTTCAACTTTATCCTCGAGATGTTCGATCGTAGGTTTGGGGGATGGAACACCGGTCGGTTCAGTGTGGATCGCAGGCTCGGAAACGTGATGAAGGCCGGCCTCGGTGCTGTCCAAAACCAACTGGGGTCCAGGAGTTTCACCGTGTGAAACGACGGATTCAGGAGCAGGCGGAAGAGTCGCTGTCTCGGTCTTGACTGGAACACGAGTCTTCGGTTCCTTGGGGATGGAAGCGGCAGGAGCTCCATCTTCCACCACCCCCACCTTCTTGGGAACTTCGGGTTGGAGTTCAGGCTCCTCTGGCAACGCCTCACCCATTTCACCAAAGATCGGTGACTTGCCGACACCATATTTCTTCCTTCTCCCACTAAAGCTGTCCTTCTTGATAGACCCGCCGCCGGCAGAATTGACATCCTCTGGCAGGTCGTCCTTGGAGCCGCCGAAAAGGGTAAACCGTTTGAAAGTCGCGGATAGGGCAGAGGTCTTCTTCTCTCCGAATGAAGGTCGAGGAGAGGATGTCCTCTTTATTGGGGTTGCTGAGACTTTCAGTCCGTCAGAGATTGGCAAAGGCTCATGAGGGATGACCGGAGTTGGCGGTGGCGTGGGCCTCCTGAACTTCTCCTCGATGATGATCCAACTGATCGGGCTACCGGGTGACACCTCTCCATCTTCAGAGAAAGAAGAGAGTGAACGAGGGGTCAAGGGATGTTTCAACTCTCCAATGACGAACTTGGGCCAATCGTTCGAGACGGGATCCACAGCCGCGTCGCGCCAGAAATCAATGAAGGCTTCGTCCAACTGAACAACCTCCGTAGCAACCAGGAACAACTTAGGACCCTCGTGTTCCTCTGGAACTTTCGGGTTGGGAGCGGGGGAACCCGACTCGACCGAGACCACGGTGTTCCTGTTCTGCCTCAGCTTGCTCGGTCTCCTCTGGACAGGCGGTTCGGTGACTTCCAGGTCCTTATCGAGCAACGTCGATGCAAAATTATGCGATATTGTGGTCTCTCCAAACCCGGCACTTGAGAACTCTGTCCAGTCCTTGGGGGATTGTGGGGTGCTGGAAGGGAGCGTGGGCTTACGAGCGGGGATGGGAATGCCATTTCCGTTCGCAGTAGGGGACGAGAGAGTCTCCGTTACGGGACTGAGAGGTGTAACAACGGTGGATGCGGCGCCGGAAATACCGAGGAGGGCCAGTTCCTTGGGATCGGTAGAAACGAGGGAAAGGAGGTTGATGGTGTCATCGGATAAGATAGTCGGCAACGGATTATCGTCGGAATCAGATGTCGCTGCCGCCTTGACTTGATCCCAGAGATAGACGTGCCCTCCACTGTCAGAGTTGGGCTCGGACTTTAAAGCATCAGTAAAGATGCCAACGGGTGATCGTGTCGACTGGAACCGAGCGTTATTGGTGTACACCGCCTCGACGCGCACGAAAAGCGCGTCGTGACGACGAGTGGTGAAACGAGGTCTTGTCAAGAGACCATCCGCGGTTGAACCTGGAGATGTGGTATATGGATACTGTGCCACGAGTTCTTGCAATCGTCTTGGCAACGGCCGTTTGGTGTTTTCGTCCCTGTTATACAAATTAGCAGATATTCACCGGATATGATTGACAGAGGCGGTGCTACCTCAACCAAGACAAGAACAGATGCTCCAACATCCGTCCAGAGACCTCCCATCTCGTATAGAACGAGCTCCAATCTTCGGTTCCGGAAGCCCTGCGAGCAGCTAGGAGCCAGAATCCAAAGTACTTGGTGAGTTTGCTGCCGGAATATCCATTGGCCTCCGCGTGCGCCGCGAGCGAAGAGATAAAGTCCAATGTGGATATTAGCAGTGCGATATGTGCCGGCGGTATTTCGGGGACGAGCTTCGTGGTGAAAACCCGAGGATCGTAAGAGTTTTTCCGTTCGGCTTCGGAAAAATTGTTATACCACGACCATTCATCGGAGGAGGACGAAGATCCGAACGAAGCACCTTCGAGTTTGAGATGTCGAAGGGCCCATCGAAACACGGCAGCAATGTCGTGAACCGAGCGTGTATATTCCAACTCGGAGTTAAAGGCGGCTGAGGGAGAAGCAGAGGGAACGAGTGTGGTTTCTGAGCTCTTCTGAGCCAGCGAAAAAATAAAGAGCGAAAAAAGTTTGCGTTGGAGCTGTGGGGAAGCCGAATGCCAATGTGGACGCATAACGCCGAGTGTCTCGAGACCTATTTGGACACTCTTAATCTCCTGGAGCAATGTGGGAGGTGAAAATCGGACACTCACCACCACGTTCGGTGATCGCCTTTGAACAAGCTTCAATCAATAATAACGTTTCCGCCGGGGTCAAACGGCGCGTCGAAATTGAATCACCCGTCTCGCCGGTCTGTGGATTGAATGGAGTTGCGAGGGAATTGCCATTCTTGTCAATGGTGCCAGGCAGGCGGAGGGTCAGATGTGGCGCGTCGGTGGTGGTGGAGGAAGACTGGAGTTTTGACCTAGACTTCAAACCGAACTGTACGTCCCCCTCTTTGTCCTTGCCTTTGTCCGATGTGTGTACGTCTTCTGGGAATTTGGGAGCGGACGGAGAGATGGTCGAGGGGATGGCCTCGAACTTGCCCTCGAGGAGTGAAGGATCCGAGGTACGCTTAGCGGAACGGGACGTGGTTGACCCCCCGTCGTCACCCTTCTTACGACCAAAAACCTTTGACAAGAAGGAAGGCATCGCTGCGTGTCCGGGTGGTGAGAGACCTAGGGTAGAATGGTCCGAAGTGGGTGTTTGTTCGAATCCACGTTTTCTCCGTCCTGCACGGAGGAATTTCGGGGATGGACTTACAGACCGCGAAGCTGAGGAGGAGGACGAGTTAAAGGTGGATGGACGGCGTTCTGGTTCGGGCTCTCCTGTGCGGGACGTCGAGATGACTGAGGGGGAGGAGGAAAGGGTCAGCGGACACGCGCCGCCTCACCTGCTCCCACCAGAATTTCTCGCGACCTATTTCTCACAATTTAGACTACTACCGAGGAAAAAACAATCCCTGTCATACGAGACACATCTCCCAAAGCTTTTCCAAGATCCTCTGGTGAAGGTTTCTCCGCGACCGCGTGAACTCTCACCCCACACTTCTCTTCGACGTGTATCACCGTCGTAGGACCGATGGCCGCGACCTTGCAAAATCCACCGTCCCGATCGCATTGTCCATCGACTGGAGAAAAGGCAAGGTGTTCCCGCAGAATCGGTAGTGCAAATTCTGCAGACGACGGAGCAAAGAACACAATCCACCACTGTGTAGGATCTACAGACGGTCAACCTCATCCACTTTAGGCATGACCGAGAATTGCATTTACCAAGGGGTTGGTGGCGTTGGAAGAGTTCCTTGATCCCCTTTGAGAAACTTGGAGACCCTCGCGTGCCGTAGACTTGGAGAGGCTCAAGGTCGAGCCCCGCCGCTTGTGTGAGTGTCGGCAAGGTATCTCGGTTCTTGTCCCCAGTCAAATACAGCAACGGAAGTTTAGGTGCCCGGCTGCCTTGATCACCTATAATAACCTTCGCCAACGCTTCTCCTGTACCAGTACCCTCTCCTACGATATTTTGTGAGGAAGGGGTGAAAGGAGACACCGGCATCTTTCTGAGGACATTTCCTGTCGCAGTACCCACGACATAGAACGGGATGGCGGACCAATCTACCCTGCTCAGTCTTGCCCACGCGAGAACCTGAAACTACACACCAGAACTACCCTGTAGAGTAGAGGAAAGCTCCTCTCTGATGAGGTCCCAACACTCGGCTGACCTCGAGCTGGTCATGATCACGCCACCATAACCCGAGCTCTTCCCCTTCACTATATCATGCAGATCCCCGAGATTGGTGTGGACGGTTTCAAGAACAGGTACTGAGTATGGACGCAGACCGATGGATTGCAAACGTTGGTGATAACGGTCGGGTGTATCCTCTGAAGGATTTCGGACCAACAGGACGTTCATTTGGTGATGGTAGTGAGGTTGATAACGTGATAACAGGAGGGTCCTCGGTTGGAGTGTTTTAGTACAATCTACGCGCAAACTGATGATACAACAAACAACGTGTTACCTGCCTAGTTAGATGGCACGTAGCACAAAAATGTACTAATCAAAACACCACATCAGCAGAAAAAGTGTAAAACAGTCTTGGTGGAAAAGGGGTGTGTATGAGACAAGGCAGAAGGAAGTTAGAGACAGATTTCAAGGCGGAGGCAAGGTAGCAGAACCGATGATGGTGACTGTCTAGCGTAGTCAGACCATGGACCCGTGTATCAAAACGTCCCACGCGCTCTTCGACTGCAACGTCGCGATGACTTTTCGTGAGGGCGTCCTCTGTCCGGACGAATCGGCTCCGTGCTCGTCACTGACTATCACCGCCAACGGAGGACGGGTAGAAACGGACGAAACATCGTGGGCCACATCGTCATCCACATGCGATATCGGGTGATTCAAGGGGGAAGGGGAGTTGGAGTTGTGGCTGGTTGTGTCAGGTAAGGTGCTCGACCGCGATGGGGATGACAACACAGGTGGCGTAGACGTCGAGTTGTCGGGTGGGTGAACACCCTTGGCGTGATGGTGAATCGACCAGGAAAGAGCCGGACTCGAAGACCCGGAAACAGACGATGAGGATGAGACGCTACACGGCCGTTTCTAGTCAATGACCCGGTCATCATACCGAGGACCCGAGCCATTAAAAGTTAGTTGCGACCCCTCAGCCGTGTGGGCAGCTCAACATACGGGGGACAGGATGCTTCCCAAGACCAGCCTCAAGTGCTGGTGCTGATGATGGTTGTCGTCGGAATTGGGATTCTGCTTGGGGTGTGTGGCGTCAGCGCTTCGCTGGGTAGCGTTCGACGATGACTGTGAATTGACCATGACTGTCTTGTATGTAGATGGCCCAACTCGGATTTGTAGTCAATCGTCGTCGACGACCCCGTTGGAGGGATCGTGGTCGTGGTTGAGGAAGATGTGATTTCCGTGTGACACATGCTTGGCGGGGGTATACGCTTGACTCATTCCCACGAGGCGGGAGGATCCGGCGTGGGCTGCGATTCTCAGCCTTTCTCAGCCACGAACTCCTGTGACTACGGATTCAGCAATGTCTGCCCGACCTGAGGGCGAATAGGATCCCCCTGCACAGGGTTTCCGAGGGCCAGATATGCAGAGCCTAGCATGGATTCCAGTTCGCCAAGTTACTTACTTAACTCGGACCCTGAGAAACAGTTGATGATCTCTGGGTGCCTTAATGCCCCTGACAATCAGGATCACTGGCATCACTTCACTCAGCTGTGCCATGGCACCAACGACGTCCAAAGCGTATCGTTGACCGGGACCCCGTCCCAAATTTCTTTGCGTGTTCACGGGACCTCGTCCGGAACACGAATTACGCCTAATACTCGGGGATCAACAACACCAACAGTCAACGAAGACCCGGTGACCATTTGGGAGCATATATTTTCCTCGCCAGTAGGTTCTTGTAATCCAAGTACGCCGACACTAGACCTGAGCGTGCCGTAACCTACGGTAACACGCAGTCCAGGCCGGTCGAGGTCCCCTCGGACCATACCAAGATTTGGTGAGGGCCGTGAGGGACTGGATAAACCGGGAAAGATGCCCGCCCCGTGGATATTGGATGCTCAGCGCTCAGCAATCAAGGTGGCGTGGTTTTTACCATCGTTGGCGTCGATTCATTATGTAGAAGACCCACAAAGTAAAAATAAGCACGAAAAGTGATCAGTTTGAGCGAAATAAATCCGAGGGAAATACGAAAAGTAAAACTTGATCATGAAGAAGTTCACTCGGATGCACTTTCCCTTGTTTCGTTCCTCGCCGGGACAAACGACGATCAGGCTCGCTTCCGCTGAAGAGAGTAATGGCCGTGGCGATTAACAGAACTACCACCACCTCGCTCACGTCGTCCCCACGCCTCTGAGAAAAAAATCTCGCGTTTGGATGTGATTTGAATACTGGAAGCATGGCTGCGGGACCTTTGATTTTGAACGTTTGGACTTTGACCCAATCAGCTTGCGAACCCGGGATGGAGGATTGCTGGACAACCTGTAGGCTCAAAACATTCCGCACGTTGTCTATGTCATATGGAGGGACTTCTATTCGACAGGTGGATCTAGGACGCGACTCATCTCCTTGGGTCTGGCCCTGTCACCAGCGACTTGGGGCTTGTCATACATACACTCAAGCTCCCCGGTTGCACCCGCGGGCACCCCTTCCATCTAGCACTTCAGGCTGCCCCTCACGCATCACAAGATAAACAAATTGGTTTAGTTCATTCGCCCATTCTTGGATATTGCAAGTATCGTGCCATCGTACGTTCGTCGAGAGACATCCATCCTTTCGTCGCCCCCTTCCTTTGGTGGGTAAACCCAGAGCTTCTGGATCCGGACGGACGTAACGGGCCTCCAAGGGTAACTGTGCATCTAGACTGTCGCGCTTTCGGAGCGATCACGCACGAGGTGAAGATATCGTCATCGTGCTACCGCCTGTACTCACGTTTGTTGTCCACAGGGTCTCGAGGTACTGGTGGGGAATGTCCCCTTCCATCCTCTTCACAAACGGGCCTTCGTGACCAAATTCGTAGGGGGAGTTCGCCCGGAGGTACCTGCTAACGCACCAGCCGCTACTCACAAAAGCGGCCTTTTGGTGATCGTGCAGTCGGATGCTGGGGAGAGAAACCCTTTGAACGTCCTGCACTTTCTGTGGTTCAACAACGGGTTTCTGTCACTGGAGATGTGGGATACCGGTCTGGGAAAATCAACATCCACAGGTGGTTATGTGAGCATCCCCGAGCAACTCGCTTTGCCAGTTATGTTCACGACCTGCCAGAGAGTGTTGGCGAAGCTGAGGAATGGGCTCATACTCATTCCTGGGATGGGGCGGAGCGCCTACGTTCACCTAGAACGATCTGTTTTCTTATTTCTGGCACCCGTGAATGTTGTGCGTACATCGCCGAAGCTGTCGACGGCTCCTGGAAGTGCCGTGGGGGCTTCAATTACTCTCCACGACGCACTATAGTTGTCCTACTCCAAAACGCCAGCGCATGCGCACTTCGGATGTCAGAGGGTTTTCGCAGCGTCGTGCCTCAGGGGTTTTCAGGGGGATCTAATGCCGGTGCTGCGGTCCAAGGCGGAGGTTGGTTCCAACACCATCCA
>Ga0307515_10014665_pt1 | contig 14509 bp, 6 predicted proteins | sample 17_EM_MG_FD_194513 | JGI IMG/M metagenome (GOLD analysis project Ga0307515, IMG submission 194513) | Populus trichocarpa ectomycorrhiza microbial communities from riparian zone in the Pacific Northwest, United States - 17_EM | ecosystem: Host-associated > Plants > Roots > Unclassified | place... | reverse complement strand
TAAATATCTTTGATGGTTTTTACTTGCGATGATAATAAGAAGTGATTTTACCATCTATAGCATCTTCATCTCTTTATATGCACATGCAAGTAATTACTAATTACATTGATTTAAGGAAACTTACATTAAAATTAAGTACACAGTTTCCATGATCGATTTACACTCCCCGGCCGGCCCGAACATCCTTTTTCTTCTTTATATGTGATGCCCCCCCAGATACGAATGCTAGCTGCTCTATAATGTACAAATTTTGATAGCTTTTCGTTAAAAAATAGGAACTTTGTAAAGTCTTTTAATATTAGTATTCTCTCGAATACAAGGTTGCAATCCATCAGTCATTCTATCTCTCTCTTTTATCCTTTCAAAAACAAAACAAAGATTCCCATCGTGAGGGGTTAACGAAAGACTTGGCTAAAGAAAATGCGAAGGATTCTTCTCAATCCGATAAAATGGTCCACATTAAATTGATGCTACATATGTCCCTAACGAAACCCTGACCCAAGATTTTAGTATTAGAGTATTTTTTTTTGGCTTAATTTGCTTTTTAAAGTAGTTTTTGAATTGTTTTTATCATATTAATATTTATAGATTTTTTTGATAGACTTGATGATGTGTGTTGATGTTAAAAATAAAAAAAACTAAAAAAATATTATTTTAATTATATATTTACAATTGAAAACACTTTTGCCAGCATCACAATTACCGAACACAAACTTGCCTCTATAAATACCTTGCTATCCCATGACCAACTCCATCCCAAACTTACAAAACCTTGAACACACTCACATACGCTTACATATAGAAACTCTCACTCCATCTTTATCCTCAGCAGCATTGGAAAATGTCTGGTGTTTGGGTTTTCAAGAATGGCGTGGTTCGGCTGGTGGAGAATCCAGGAGCTGAATCATTAGACGGAAGTCGGCAAGGGTCAAATACTAGGCGAAAAGTGCTAGTTCACACTCCAAGTAATGAGGTTATAACTTCTTATGCTGTTCTTGAGCGAAAGCTTTCTTCACTTGGGTGGGAAAGGTACTATGATGACCCGGATCTCCTACAATTCCACATAAGATCCACAGTCCATCTCATCTCTCTCCCTAAGGATTTTAACAAGTTCAAGTCCATGCACATGTATGATATTGTCGTCAAAAACCGCAATATGTTTGAAGTGAGGGATATGTAGTGCGTTAAGTACTCATATATAGCCCTTTATTCATGTTTGTCTGCATTTTAGTCCTTAATTTGTGTCCTTCTTTCCTTTTTTCTTTGTCGATCGTTTTGGTTTTGTTTATGTAATGTTGTATCGTAGCTCTTCTCTAATTTGGGGATATATATGAGTGTTTACTTCTTAATCATATATAAGCTGTGAGTGCTGAGGTAGGGAATTAGCTAATGTATTGTACGTGATTAAGTGCTTGAAATTTGGTCTTGATTATTGAGTCTGTGTCAACGTCGTGACGTAAATTAACTTCTGATCTACAATTTCTTTTGGGAATGGAAAGTGGCTTTCTTTTTTAATTAACTCGTCTTCTAATTTATTTATTTTCCAAGGTTACAAGTATATATGCAAAACAAACCATCCCCAATATTTCTATATAGGATCTGTCGGTGAGTTCATTTTTCTTGATGACATTGAAATATATATATATATATTGTCATGAACAAGTTCACTGACCAGAAAAATTGAAGGCATAATGTTATTATGTATCTTTTTGGAATGCAATGTCAAATGTGGCTGCGGTTTTTGCTTTTTCCGTGTAAATTATGAGAGAGATGTGAAGCTATAGCCAAAAACTCTCTTGCTTAATTACCTTGCAACAACGTAAAGTGATGCCATCTCTTTTGGGAGCAAGTGGTGAGGACCATCACATCCAATTTGCATGGAAGTCTCAGTGGAGCAGTACCGATGGAATTCCAAATGCCCACATTGCACTCTATAATTAATTTTACGAAACTTGTGAAGACTAAAGAGGATCCATTGAATTTGGACAAGCTTTCTCCGGGAATGAGACAAACGTGCATCTTAATTATCAAGCCATTCATATCAGTTCGAAATGTATAGCACTTAATGTTTAACCTGGCGGCTCAACTGGTTGACTCGACTCGATATAGGGTACAAGTTTAGTATCATAATAAATAGAATTCAAGTCAAAAACTCGGATTAACCAACGACCCAATTAAGAGCCTGTTAATGGGTTTTTTAAGAGAAAATTTAAATTAATTATAATTAACCCGGTTAACATACCCAACTCGTGACCCGTGACTTTTTGTTTAAGAACCTTACTAAAAGTAGAGGATAAATCAAGTAACATCTCCATTTCAAATTCTTTTCTTACAAGTTTACAACTCTACTTAAAGTAGAATCATCTTGTCACGAATGAGACAAACATTAGGTTCTGTTGGCTTGAAGTAGCAAGTTTGTATGTGCCGAAATTTTACTCAAAATAGATGTTTGGCCACAAAATAGAAAATGACAATTTTACATATAATTTACAATTGGATATATAAAAAATGATAGGTGACAACATTACCATTACCAGCCCATGCCCTCCCAAAAGAGGAGGTTTTTATCGGAGGGGCCAGCTGGATCGAGAACAACTTGCAAGCTCTCATCCTATGAAACAAAAGATGCCACGATCGAGCACCATATTCCCAATTAGCAGCCATGGATTTTGCAAAAAGTCCTAAGTAAATATTGATCCAACTGTTTGACTAACAAGTAAGGAAAACGATGAGAGTTAATCTATCAAAGTTGAAAGCATGACAAATTATAAAAAATAAAAATAAAAATAAAAATAAAAATAAAAATAAAATTGAAAGGATAAGAGTCAAAGGATTGAAGGGATCCCTTCATTTCTTCAATTTTTTTGTTTTTTTTTTAAGATCCATACCTTATATCAAATGACAAATACATTCGATCCCTCCTCTCCTATCTATCCTTCTTTCAATTCCTCTTGACAAATACTTTCTTCATCATGCATACATATTAATTGATATACGTACGGCCTCAATGTGTATGAAGACATCTATAAGTAAATCGTAACATTGTTTATTTTTTTTCCTTTTTCAGTCTGAAAAGTTTAGGATAGATGGTGCATATATGGAGTAATCCCGCTGAATGAACTCTTACACATGGATTGTGCATTAATCCAAAAAATTAAAATTAATCTAATTCCATCAATTTAGATAATCTAAAATTATAAGATATATTTCTTTGTTTAAGTAGTAATATCGCATTTCAAACCATGTTTAGCTTGAAAAAACATTATTTTTTATATTTTTTAAAGTTAAATGTGAGTTAATCGTGTAGATTAGCCTATTTTCGTACCACTTTTGTTTCCACTCTTTTGCTCACGTACGGAAACATTCTCATCGGAACAAGCAGCGAGCAAGCTAGCAAGAATGCATAAATCCAACGTTTTTGTGTTTTGGCTAAGCCGTGAATGAATCACTCCAAATTGCCCGCATGTGCTTTTAAGCTTCAGAGATCTCTGAAACGGCTAAACCCTAATTTACTACAACCTCAAATGCCTTGAGTTGTTACTTTTTCCATGGAAGTCATGAGGGTCACACCCCCATTCCTTGTTTGAATGGGCTTTGCAATGCACTTTTAACGGAGTAGTCAGTTTCCTTTACTTGGCTTTTCTTGTCCTCATTAAAAGAGAGATCAGATTAAGCAAAGGAACTCATAAAAGGGGGAGGGAGAGAAGAGAAAGCTGCTAATTTTATCCTGCATGTCTACACCTAGTCTAAAAGAAGGGAAGATCCTATCCACAAAGGATGAGGCAAGAGAGGCCCTATTTTGCCTTCTAATGAATTTGATTTTGATAGCTAGAGCCTTTTCCATGTCAAAGGCCATGCATCAAGGCATATCATTGGAGGCAATCTCATTTCTTTAGACCTATTTCCAATAAAATGGGTCATTTTTCTTTTTTCACTAACAACCATATCCAAACAAAAAAGGTTGTTCCTGAACAGTACTGGCCACCTTCCTAAATTATAAGCAAAGCTTAAAGGTAAAAAAAGAAGCAATTCCATATTTTTTTTTTAGATTAATTATGATATATGTAAGGTGGTTTTGTACCATCTTGTTTCTTTATGCTCTCAAAATTTTGTAAATATAAATAGAAATTTTTTTTTTTTGTATTTTTATTTAAAAACAAAGTAATAAAAAAACAAAAAAAATAATTTTCAAATTTTTTTTTCAAAATCAAACAAAATGATTTTAATGAACCTATGAAAATTTTCCATTGGTGTATTTCAAGAGACTTACAGTGGGAAAAAAATAATAATGTGTCATGCTTAAAGATAATATCATCGACGAAATAAACTCGTCTCTAATATCTGTTAGTAAATTCATCGGTAATATTTAAGTTATGACCTAGTAAGAGGCCCCCCTCTCCCCCTACCCTATTTCTTCTTTTTCTTTCATTTTCCTCTACAAATAACAACAAATCCTCCTTATTTTATCACAAATTAAACTCTCATCACCACAAATCCGGCCACCTCAACACTTAGTCTGTTAGCATCCCTGTTCTGGTTCATTTTTTTTAGGATTCCTCATATCAAGTAGGTAAAACTACCCTTTTTTATTGAACTCAATTTTTAAACGTTAATTTTTATGGCATTTTGATATAGTATATGTATTTTGTTTGTGTGTTTACTTGTTTTATAGCTTTTTTCTATATAAATTTGTTGTATGAATATATGATTTGTACATGTTGGGGTTTGTTTGAAATTTTAAAAAATTATATTTATTTGTAATTTGATGAAATCGATTTCAATTTTATGACTTAAATGTTTTATAATGAAATAAATAATGACTTATTTAATGAGTACGTTTCATATTTTTCTAATTTTATTGTTAGTTGAAAATCTCGGTAAATGTAGAGGAATTTGAATTTTTGTTGAAAATCGATAATGATTTAAAGGCACTAATAAAATAGATTGAATAATTTTGAGTTAAAACAATGTTACCTAATTTATTTAACACATGTTGTCATCAATATTCTATATATGTTTGATATAAGTAATGGATTATTATTCTTGAATGTATCGAGTTTCACCTGAAGGGTTGCACATGATAAATTATTGTAATAAGGTTAAGGGTTTTATGACGCATAATCTATTCAAAGAAATATTAGTGGAGGTGGTATTGGATGTCCGTATAAGATGTGTAAAAAAAAATATGGATCTATATGTTATAACGATACATTTTCTACAAAATAGGTTCATAGAGAAATACGTGTGTTGGTTTGCATATGGAGAACCATATGTTCCTTACGAGATCATGATAGAAATGATGGTTGGGTCAACTTCTAGCTGTAGTAACATGCATAGAGTTGTAGATGACAATAGTAATCCTTATAGGAGTATGACTATGAATGTGATTGGAATGAATCAAGGTTATGCAAATGAATGTTCAATTATAGATGAAGAACCAAATGTAGACGCAACTAGGTTTTTTGATCTTTTGAAAGACTATGACAAACCATTATGAGATAGATGCACAAATCATAGTAAATTATCAGTCATTGCATGAGTGTTCATCATCAAGTTAGATCATGGGCTGAGTGAGATCGATTATGACATAATTGCCAAATGGGCGAGAAACATTTTAACTGAAAGGAATAAGCATAAAGAGAACTTCTATGCTGCTAAATCCATGATGAAATCCCTTGGCCTAGAATACCAAAAAATCAATATGTGTCCAAACTTCTGCATATTGTATGACAGTAAAAATGTAGATTTGCTAAGTGCATAACATATGAGTGTGCTTGTTATAAAATCGGGACTAGCACGAGAAGAACTGTTATCGCAAATAGAAAACTTAGATACTTCCTAATCACTTATAGACTGTGAAGGTTATTCATGTCTCCAAAGACTGCTAAACACATGATGCAGTGAATGGAGTCATAATACACCTTTCTAATGGTTAAGCTTGAAAACATTTTAATAAGGTGCATCTTTAGTTTTCAATAGAATTATGGAATGTACATCTTGGGTTATGTATAAACAGATTCAATCCATTCAGCTCATTTAATGCTCCTTATTCTTGTTAGCTAGTGATACTCATGGTTTACAACTTGTCATCAGGGATGTGTATGAGGCTAAAGTTCATGTTTTTATTTATTGTCATACCTGGTCTTAATAGTCCAGATCAAAATATAGATGTTTATCTTCAACCGTTGATTGATTAGTTGAAGCAATTGTAGTCATCCAGGACTATGACCTATGATGTCTTGAGAAAACAATATTTTTCAGATGAAGATAGCTTTGATGTGAACTATCAATGATTTTCCTGCATACAGAATGGTTTCTGATTGGAGCATGCATGAAACATTAGCATGTCCATAATGTATGGAAAATAACAAAGCCTTTACCTTAATAAATGATGGTAAAACATTTTTTTTTATTATCACCAAAGGTTCTTACCAACCGATCCCAAGAAAACAAAGAACATAAATGATTCTTTATTGGTTGAGTTGAAAGGAATATCGCACCGTCAGTAGCATCAAGTGAAGTTGTATGGTGACCAATTGCAATATGATGATATTATGTTTAGTTTTCATTCTGGTAAGTAGAAGTTTCCTGGTTTTGGTGTGACCCACAACTGGGTAAATCAAAGTATTTTCTCGAAGCTACCTTTTTGAAAGACTAATATATCTCGCTATAATCTTAATGTCATGGAAATTGAAAAGAACATGTTTGAAAATATTTTTAACACGATTATGGATGTGAAAAGGAAGGCAAAGGACAACATGAAGGCTAGAATAAATATACCTTTGTTTTGTTAGCGTAAGAATATAAAGTTGGTTTATGATGGGTTACGGGTCATAAAACTCAAAGTCAGCTTCACCTTAGACAAGAATGCACAATTACTTGTCTACCAATAGCTTAAAATTTTGCATTTTCTTGATGGACATGTTTTAAACATATCTAGATTGGTGAGTTTAAAGGATTGCAGATTGTATGGAATGAAGAGTCACGATTTCTACGTGTTTATACAAACACTTATTCCACTAGCTTACTAGGATTTATCACCAAAAGGGATATGAGATGCACTCATGGAGATTTGTCACTTCTTTAGAGATATATGTTCTAACAAGTTGTATACACAACACATGAAGAGGCTTGAAACAAATATCATCCAGATAATATGCGAACTTGAGATGATATTTCCTTCATCGTTCTTTGATTCAATGGAGAATCTACTTATACGTTTACCATTTGAGGCAAAAGTTAGAGGCCTTGTCCAGTATAGATTTGTGTATCCATTCGAGAGGTTAGGGATTACACATGCATCAAAATTAAATATGTATTGTCTTTTTAAAAAAAAAATCAAAACATTCATTTAATTTCATGTAGATACTTGTTCAACCTTAAGAGAAAAGTAAAAAACAAGGCCTGTGTTGAGGCCTTAATATATAAGGCTTATATTGTTGAATAGATCTTAACATTTATCCCATACTATTTTGAGCTTCACTTGAGAACAAGAATCAAATGTGTTTCAAGACATGATGATGATGGGGGAAGTGCCTTTGAGTGGGAATTTGTCAGTATTTTTTCATCCTGGATGACCTATACCAAGAAATACAATAAGAGGAAGATACTTGACAGAAATTGAATTCAAATATGCACATAATTATGTACTATTTAACTGCGATGAACTTAGACCTTTTTATTTAGTAGTATAATACTTAACATGTCGTTATTTTTGAACTTTTTTCTCTTATACTATCATAAATTGATAGATTGAATAATTCCTCGTAGGTAACATCATTGATTTTTACTATCTCAAAATCCACAGCTGACTGAATCTCAAATTTTTCGATTACAAGATGAATAATTTTCCACGTGGTTCAGAACATATAATGATTGCTTAATTATTCTTATTTCTCGTAATACTTAATTTCATTACACCTTTCTCATTAACTATTAATAGTTGTAATTATGCAACAGGTTTATCAATTGGAAGAGAATTCTAGTATTACTTTGACTTTACTATGTTTGGAACCTGGAAAAAAAAATGTTACAACGAGTATTTCATTAATAGATATTTCTTTTCATACTGAAGAGTTTGTTTAGAGTATAAAGATATAGAATAGTGGAGTTTGTGTTCAGGGATCAACCTCTAATGAGTTCGAAGTTGATTATTATGGGAAGTTAGAAGAGGTTATTGAATTGCAATATCATAACGAGTATAATATAGTCTTTTTATTCAAATTGTATCCTTAAATTTTTATAACACTTTTGAAAAATAAATGGGAAATTTTTTTTTATAGGATATCTCTACGAAGTCCTTACCTCATCAGACCATATTATATATATTGGTTGATCTATCTAATGAACTTGATACATCTCGTGAATAACCACAAGAATTTGTTCCATACTAGAAATCTCTTATGCATTGGCTTTTTCGTAACGGTCATGTATCCTGCAAAATTTGTTATCTATATTGGCTTTTAACTTTCAACTCAATAGGTATTCGAATCATATTAATGAAACAAATCATTAACCAGTTTTGCATTTTATTTCATTATGCCCAAAACTATATTCATGTATAAGCTAGATCTTTTAATCTCAACCTTTATAATATTTCATCCATTATATCCCTCTTTTGAGGTCTTTCATTCGTCACAAAATAAATCATTTAATCCTACAAGGTAATTGTGTTATCTGCTTAAAAATGACATTATCTATAAGAATACTAACAAAAAGAATTGTTCATTTAAATTTCATCTCTCTATTTTCATTATTTAAAATGCTTGACTTCAGGATATCATCTCAACAATTTCATAACAATTCAGGTCAAACACATTAATAACATTGTTCTATGATTACCTTATATAATTACACAACTATCTAAGCTTCAACAAGTTTACTTGTTACTAAATTCCACATAGCTAATTCATACTTAATTTCTAACTTTGATAGTTCATTTAACATAAAATTTAGATTATCATAGCAAATTTACCCTTACATAACCAATATTCTAGTTGAACTTTCTTGTCTTTTAACATTGAATAGAACAATTGGAAACCACTGGCCATACATAGTCATTGCCACTGCTAATAGAATTTCATTCCACTATTATAATTGTCATCAAATTCATAACATATCAAGAATCATACAACCCCTCTTTTGACATAATTACATTACATAAAACAACTAATACGACATTTTATAATTATACAATAAATGGTTCTCAAAGTATTAATAATATTTTATCAAAATAATTTGAAATACAATATACATACATCATTAATTCCCTTAGCTATATTATATCCCAATGGTCAATGAACTTTTATTATTATAATTTCTAATCTAAATTTTGAACTATATCATTATCCTTTTTGTCATGAAGGCCATCTTCACCCTTTACAAGGATTAGGTTTCATTAATTCAATTTTATTGATCCAACGTTTAGTATCATTAACACGATTACACAACATTAGTTTTTTATTAACTGTAAAATTTTATACAATGCCTCATTAATAATATGATGAATAATCTGACGAGTCAATGATTTAGGCATTAATAGTTCCATACGGGACCACTAATCAATTCACAATCTTGATCTTGAAGTTAATATATATCATAACCAAAACCTTGTAATCAATCCTACAGAACATCATTTTATTTTTCATTAATATATCATGATCATAAATCAAATTTTCAATCAATCATATGGCACAATGGAACCATCTTACCAAATCAATTATCCTAGACATCAATCAATTGATGCCCTTAGCCCATTCGCGAGTCACTAGTTCTAATAGCCCATCATCAGTCACTAGTTTCTCCACATATATATTCCTGCATTTACACAACAACTGCATATATAATAAAATCACTTTATTAATCAAGAATTTGATACTTTATTCATAACACACAAATTTCACTTTGAGGCAACAACTATCACATTATATCTTAGTTATACTTTCATTAACCCGATAGTTAGTACATTGATGCCTCTAGCTCTATTTAGGGAAGCTAGTTGATCACTTTTTTTCCTTGTTATACACAATCATATATATATGCAAACACATTTAAAGAAATGACAATAAACTAACTATTACAGATTTTACAAAATAAAAAGATTAAGGTGCAAGGCACCTACCATAGGTTTGTGTGTGTACTTCTGTTGTCTTATCTCTACAGCCTGTCCTATACCACAACAAGATTCAATTTCACAATCAATAACTCTTGTTCATACTAAAATTCCATCTACAGTATTCATTTATCTCAAAATCATACATGCACAAACTTATGCATATTCATTAATTCATGTGTTTTTCATTTTCATTCTCATAATCCTTTATTCAAAGTTATATATCAAGGATAACTTCTCAAGCAAAATTATTTTTATTTACTCAAATAAATGAAACTCACATATTCTGAACATTGTTTAATATTTCTTTCATAACTCAACCTTTAGAAATTATATTCAGATGTGGTTTAATCCTTTCGAAAGCATAAACACACATCTTTAGTTGTTAAGAAGGAAGAGATATCAAATTCAATTATTAGCATACCCTAAATTATTCATTTCACACCCATATACAATTTGTTTATTGAGTTATTGCATGACTTGTTTGTGTTTTTAGGTCCCTAGCTGGAGTTTTTTAGCTCTAAATCAAGCTAGGTTAGTTTCTAATGAAAATTAAAATCTTCAAGCATAAATTTCATGAAGGAACATTTCCAAAATTATGTCATTATCTAGTCTCAAATCTATCTAAATCAAGAAAATTTGTCATGTGGTATACAACCTGACCCTTCTTTAGTATTTCATCCATATCTGGAGTTCCATAACTCCAAATAAATTAAAACTTGTTTAAACTGAAATTTAACACATTTATTTACAACTTTAATGCAGGAGAAAGTTTCAAAGTTTATCAATATCAAGTCCCAAACCCAACCAGAAGTCAAACAACAAATCTGTCCAGTAGGATTTAGTTCGGTCTGGGTCTTTACTTAGTGTTTAGCTTATATTTAAAATTATATAATTCTGATTTAATTAAGTAAAAATTCATTTTAAATATAACATTCATATATACAATTTTAATAAATAAACTAACTCCAAACTCCATCATTTTCAAGTTTAAAATCGACAATTACAGTGGTATCAGAAATCTATCTAGGAGTTAGTTCAGTTTAGATATTTTCTCGATTTGTAGCTCATATCTAGAGTTATATCACTCCAAATTAATCAAGACCAATTTCATTTAAAAGACAACATCCATATCTATAACTTTCCTGAAGAAACCAGCTCTAATTTCTATTGTGTTAAAGTTTTAACTTTGATACATATAGGCTACCAAAACAAACCTTATTTTTGTCAAACTTTGGGCTATCATAATAGCCCCCTTTTCTTCTATTTGGGCCGTTGAAAAAACCTTCTTCCACACCTCATTCCACCATCAATCAAAGTGACTTTCCTAACCTAACTTTTACCAACTTTAATCAAAATTTAGAATTCATTCCTTCTTTTTAGCCTCTATTTAGTCATGTTAATTCTTAACACTAACATATAATTATACTTAATAAGTTAACCATTTTCCATGCCATTTGTTTCAACAATTTCATTCTATATATTCTAACATTTCCTACCAAGAAGTTCCATAATCTTTCCCACCCATTATTGTTAAACACTTTCATATAAAAACAAAACTCCTAATCAATTAAACTAATTGCATAACCATAAATTATTTATCTCATTAGGGTCTCCATAATTCGATCTTCGATTACTCATAAATTCCTCCTTAAACATATTTATCCAACTCAATTTATAAATCTTAACCCATTAATACAATCCTTCAACATTTGTACATATATTCAAATTCATAATATACTAGCAAGAAAATCAATTGAAATTTGATAATTTATTTAATCTAATTCTAATCATCATCAACACACCATTATATACTAAATATATGCAAAACTTAAACACTCACTCTAGTTCCATAATTCTCCCTTTTTTTTATCTATTTTTGGCTACCTGCTCTCTAAAATCTTTTAATCTCCCATAATTTTATTTTTCTTTAATAACACCATCTAAACCCATCATCATAATCATTTATCACAAGAAACACATATCTAATTTACATAATTTCAATAATTCCATAAACCCTAGCTTCCTCACAATTTAGGAGTTTCCATGCTCTACTCTAAAAACATAATTAAACATGAAATTCTTGTATAAAAATAACTTACCTATATGTTTTGAACCCAAATCATATGTCATTGCATTAACCAATTTACTATTCACCTTTTTCCTTCTTAAGATTCTTCACTTTCTCTCACTAAAACCTCACTTTAAATTACCATCTCTCTTGCTCTCTCTTATTTCATTTGTTTCTTTAAGTATTTTTAGTTAGAATCACTCATTCACTCCTCACTTCCATGTTTTTCCTTGAATTTTCTCTACTCCTCTCATTTTTTTTCTTTTTTTTTCTAGCAGACCCGTCAATTGTAAAGAGAGAAAGAAATTTTTCCATATATTTACAAAAATACCATTATTAAGTCTACATGGTATTATTTTCTTTAATATTTTGTTCGACTACTATTTGAAAGTTTTATCCAAGTTTGAACATGCCAAGAGGTTACTCATAAACTTTCAGCCCGATCCAACAGTCAAATCGAAAGTTATGTTCAATATCATAAAACTTGTTGGGAGTTGATTTACACAAAATTCTAATTTTTCTTGTTTAATCCTTACACAAATCATATCAATTATTCCTCTAAAATCTTGGGGCCATTTTACCATTTTTTTAAATATAATTCTTTTATTCCATTTTTTTTTTCTTTACATGGCTTATTACTGTTTCATAGTAACATTACTGATTTTTTTTTAACTGATATTTGTTCCATCATTGTTGCCCTTTTTCTTTGTATTATATTTTCTTATAGATTACCATTTATTACCACACTAATTTCTTGGGATAATTTCATCATTTTTCTTATTCTTTATTACCCACCGAAACTCATTACCGATTACGCTAACGTTATGAATTTTAAGTTAAAAATCAAAATCCTTATTTTTAACCTAAAAATTTAGCAAGCACAACCAGGTGAATGTCCTGTCTTTCGAGATTAAATAACTTGATCTACATATGTGTTTTAATTTTTCAAGTTCTATTTTTAGGTATCGTTAATGAATTTTTATTTATTTATTTATTTACATATATAGTTCTTGATTTATTTCATTATATGTATGCATAAATGTTTTTATTTAAACTTAATTTTTTTAAATATAGAAATAGGTTGAGAAAACCAGTATATATAATTATTTAAAAATAAATAAAAATATATAACCCGGAATAAAGTACGGTCAGATAGGTCATATAACTATTTTCTAAACTAATGCCAAACGTTTTCCCTTTCTGTGAATGAACCAAGAAGATCATAGCACCAAGCAACGCAATTAGTCAAATTAGTTTTGATAGACCTATGGGACAAGCAATTCAGATTCTACTTCTACAAATAATTATTCAATTTGCTCGAAGTTGTAGGTCTATATCTCCACCTATATGTGGTTTATAAATTATTTTCATGGTAGTTCTTATATTTTTGTGAGTGGAAGAAGTAGAATTATTGATATACCCAATAATTAGTCGCATGTCCCACATTGCAAGGGTGATAGGTTTTGATTTTTCGATTATTCATATATAATCAAATGTTTAATGATTTAATTATATTATTATAAATTTATTTTTGTGTTGTCATATTTATTATAATTATGTTTATTAGTATTATTTGTATTGTGTTTAAACAATAATAGTATTAGGTCTCTTTTATTAAAAATATTTAAACCAAAACATTACAACATTATCCAGTTTTACCGACAGACTAATTCCGTCGGTGACAGCAATGCAATCCGTCGGTGAAACAAATACCGACGGCATCACAGACGAAACACGTCCGTCGGTATACCAGTCGTCGGTAAATCCCATTTCCGTCGCTAATTCTGTCGCAAATAAAAAAAAACACCCGCCGACGGAACACCGACGATCTTACAGACGGATAGGCGCGCGCCAAAAAAAACGTTTCTCGCGGGAACATTACCGACAGAATAAATCCGTCTGAAAGTTTAACGGTAATTACCGACGGACATTCCGTTGGTAATTATGGCATGGCTGGTAATTGTGTTGCAACTCTCTGTTAAATACCGACGGATAATATCCGTCGGTAATGCCGTCGCCATTTAATCACCGACGGAGAATATCCGTTGGTGATGCCGTCGGTAATAATGGCATGGCTGGTAATTGTTCGGCAACTCTCTGTTAAATACCGACGGATAATATCCGTCGGTAGGTATTTAAAATATATATAAAAAATAATTTATTAATTGTAAAAAACCTTAATAAACAAATAAAAATTGATTAAACATTAAAAATGTAAAAGTAATGTTAAATAATATTCATTACAAATTTAATGTGTTTAAAAAACAAAATTAAACTAAAATAGCGGCGGAGCTGGAGGAGGAGGAGGAGGAGGAGGAGGAGGCTGG
>Ga0307515_10014664_pt1 | contig 14510 bp, 3 predicted proteins | sample 17_EM_MG_FD_194513 | JGI IMG/M metagenome (GOLD analysis project Ga0307515, IMG submission 194513) | Populus trichocarpa ectomycorrhiza microbial communities from riparian zone in the Pacific Northwest, United States - 17_EM | ecosystem: Host-associated > Plants > Roots > Unclassified | place... | reverse complement strand
CCTTTTGCCGGCGCTCCATCGGTGACCACGCTCAACTTTCGCCGACCCCCATCGGCGACCACGTTCAACTTTCTCCGGACCACGCTCAGCTGTACCCCGGCTAAATCAGCCCCCCCGATATGTGATAGGTATCCTGCAGGCAGACTTCAGCTCTGCGCCACAATTTCTGCCTTGAATCTTGTCCACTACCATTGCCCTATTCTATCCCAAGATATTTGAGGCATATGCGGCCCAGTCATAGAGCCATTCGAAATGCCCAAAGGCCCCGTCAAATTTTTAGCACCCTTTTATCACCGTAAACATGTCATGCGATTTTTCAGCTAACACCACCATCGTCCATGATCTACAATATTCGCTCTTTGAGGAATCCTTTTCGTTGAAGCTCAATTGCATGGAGACATATTTGCGACCAGATCCAGGAGGTGCATTGATCCCCTGGTTATATGCCCTCTTCCTCTTACTCTTCCACCTCCCTGCATGCATCATCCGTGCAGTCCGATGGGAATCCGCTCAATATCTAGCTCTTGGGCTCGCGGTGTTGGGTATCGCCTTGACTATCCAATCGTATGAGGGCACTTCTCTCAAGGCTGAGACGGTACTGGTGTGGATGCCATTAACGCTCATATTGGATGTTGGAGCTATGCTGCAGATGGTTGTCCTTATTATTGAAAAACATGGTTTTCGAAATCTTGTCCAAGCATTTAGCAATGCTGTATTGAAGCTCGGAAGGAAAAGGAGGTCCAGGCCACCATTAGCCGCCGCAGTCCAGATAGGTAAGCCTTTCCTTCCTTGATTTGGGGCACATAGCTAATTAAAATCAAAGATTTGGACCTACCAGCACACCCGGAACCAAATTCTACGAAAGGTGGGAATGTGACGGTCTCAAGGGACGTCGAAGCAATTCCGCAGAAGCCTCACGATGATGTTCTCAGACACACAATCGTCGCTTTGTTCGCTTTTATCTTCCTCCTGATCATGATTATCCTACAAATCATGGCACTAGTCTTTGCAGTTAAGGGTAGAAATGGGCCAGACAAGAAAGTGAAGTGGTGTTCACCAGCATTCAGAGATTTCGCTGTAGCTGTTGTCGTGCCTGGCACTTGCGACATCTATCCCGTTACCAATAGTAGCAGCTACGGCATCGGCTGCATCGAACTTCCCGCTCGTCAACAAGCAGATTGGCTTCGGGGCACAATTGTCTGCCTCTCGGCTAGTCTAATTGTTCAGGCGATGGACATGGCACTCTTAAGGTGCGCTCATGGACGGAGATTCCGTGGGGTGAAGATGCAAAGACCTTGGTTGACGATGTTTAGTGGGGTACTGATACTTATAGTTCTTATTACTTTTAGTGTTTTCAATGCCGGAAGACTGCCTCCTGGGATTTCAAATATTGTTTGGGTATTTCGGAAGTCGGCAAAAGAAACACATGGTTCGGTATGTCGGGGAACGCTGAATTCACCGGGGCTTCGAGGAATGATTATCGGGTGGACCGATGGACTCTTTGATAGTTGGGGAAGTGTGTATCATGGGTCCACTCTCAGCTAGCCACGATCACCGAGCGTTACGGGAGCGAGACCTAGTAAAGGATCAATTCTACCCTCTAAGTTCTCTAAGACTCGAAGTAATTGTTAGAGCTTTTTAGATGCACGTATTATGTTTCGATTAGCATACCCCAAGTCAGCCTCGTGATGAAGAAGCAGCATATCGTAGAAACTCACCTGCCCGGTCTCTATGTCTTTTCGTTACATATAATCCCCCGGAAAATTGAAAGCATTGTAATATCCCGCTAGTAAATGCTTTTGTAAGGCAGAGAGTCTTCGTATTATTTACGCGCAAGAAGACACGGATAAGCAATGAATATTGTGGAACGACATAGTTCATATTCGGACTCAGCGGATTAGTTATAAACTTGGGGGGCATCCAAATACGCTAACCAGCGAACGACCTCGCATTTACGATAGGGTTCTAAAGCAGCAACGAGGCTATCTCACTGATAAAGAAATGCTCGCAGCCACGGACATGGATTTCTAGCGCTCAGCATCCTCATACTACATCATCATTTAAAGCTCTGAATGAATGGCGGATAGAGAGTTTAGTAAAACGACACTGAAGCGACTTTTATTTAGTGGTTTATACATTTAAGTTTTCTAGATATAGGCTAAAGAAAATTAGATAGTATATAGAAGCTAGTACAAATAGGAAACAGTCAAGCTGTATAAGTATGCTTTTAAGTAATATATAACGGTATTCTAAGCGGTTTAGTACTAAATATTGCCACCATCAGGCAGGGAGGGCGGCCGACCCGCTCCGGCCATAGGGTTGTCAAGGGTGTACTCTTCGAGATTAAGAAATAGAGAATGTAGAGTAAACGGGCAGCCAGTTGGCGTAACACTCTCAAATATAGCGTGGTAGCGGTAAGGCACTACTACAGTCACCGCCAACGCTATTGCGTGCTTCTCAGCTGTTTAGCGTGGCGCAGTTACTAAGTCAAGAGAAGCCTGTCGAACCTCAACCAGTTCTCGCGACTACTACTACCCAACTTTATAATGCGGACCTTCCCATGGCACGATATATGGCTATATCTACTATAGATTCTACTAGCAGGAAGGAAGCTTACTCGTGGTCGTAGATACTAAAATTACTATTAGTTAGGACTAAAAGTAAGGATACCAGTGCCTTTTAGGGTGGTTAGTCGCTTATTATACTTAACTATATACCTTATATATCGTCTAAAGCACAGAAAGCAGCCCGGCCGCAATAGTTTAATTCTAATATTTGCTCTTTATTCCGCCAACGTCTAGTCTACTAGACCAGTTAAAGCTAGTAATTTTATTTTAGCTATATACGAGCTTCTACTAATCCAATTAGGTAGATTCGCTTTATAATAAAAGCTATAGTAAGTAATATATCTAATTAATCCAGAGACTCTATATTTGCAGATACTATATTACTAGAAAAAAGAGTTTCTAAAAGTTAAATAGCCGTTAAGCTGCTCCTAATTAATAACGGCAGGAAGATAATTTTAAATATCTAGGTAATCGCAACCATTCTTCCAGAAGGGATTCTTAAGTCTTACTATATTTCCCTCGTCCTTTTTGTATATAAGGTGCAGTATTTTAAGATCAATACTAGCAGTACCTCTATTCTTAATCCTCCTCTCCGCTATAAATCTTTGTTCGTACTTAAGGAATTATGCCTTTTATATATCTATATAGCCTATTTAATAATATTTGCTACGGGAGAACAGGTTATTTATTATAACTTATATAAGTTTTTACTAGGCTTTAAATATTATCCTTAAAACCCAATTCTAGGACCCTCTATTTTTAGCTAACTGTAGTTAGGGGATCTTAGTCACGTTTAGAGAATAGCTATATTTAAAGAATTATTAGATGCCTAATTGGCCTAAAATAACTAGTCCTCTTAGCAGCGCTAAATAGGATAACTATATCTAGAGAATAGCTATGTTTAGAGAATAGCTATATCTAGAGAACAGCCACGTCTGGAGAATAGCTATGTAAAGGGCAGCTACGTCTAGAGAATAGCTACGTAGAGGGCAGCCACGTCTAAAAAACGGCTATATGGAGGGCATCCACTTCTAGAGAATAGCTACTAAAGAATAGCCAACAGCCACGTCTAGAGAAGAGCTATGTTTAGAGAACAGCTATGTTTAGAAAACAGCTATATTTAGAGAATAGTCACGTTTAAAGAGCAAGAACGCTACGTTTAATAGCTATATCTAGAATAGCCATATCTAGAGTTTATAAAGCGCCTCTAAAGGTAAGTATAAAATCTATAATCTAATATAATTAAAATAGTAAAGGTTTTATATATAATATAATTAGCGATTTAAAACGCCTATAAATAAAACCTTTATGGCATCTAGAGCTGCTTTGGCACTCTCTTTTATAGTTAAGCTCTATTAAGAAGTAAATATAAGGATACTTTGTATATAAGATATAAGGGCGTTACTTACAAGATATAATCTATAGTTTAGCGCCAAACTTCTAGAGAAAGGACTTCTGCGGCTGCTAGGACTTAGTTATCTTCTATTCTAAATAGAAATTAGCTAGAAAATTTAGCTCTAGGTAACCATTATATAGATCTAACAGCTTACCTTAGTAAGCTTAGACCATAGAATTAATTAGCAGATATTACTAACCTTTTTAGTTAAAAAGTTAATTCTATAGTGTGGAAACTGTAAAGCTTATTAACCCAAGTTTATAAGTAATCTATTACTTTTAGGTCCTAAATTTTCAAACTCTAATTACAATTAACTACTCCATTATATTTTAAGCAGAGGGCTCTATATTAAAGCTCTATAGTCTAAGTATACACTATTTATAACTAATATAATCTTAATTACAAACTATAAAAGCTATATTAAAAGTCTTTAACCTAAAAGCCTCTATATTAAAAGCCTTTAAGTAAGGGCCTATTAAGTATAAACTTAGGTCAAATTTTTTATTAGCGGACCCCCGACGATCCACATATTGCTTTTAGTTTACCCTATATATAAGGGCAGATTTAAGTAAGCTAAGAGGAGACGAAGCCCTAGGGGAATAGAGCCCTAGGGGAGTAAAGCCTTAAAGGAACAATCCCCTAGGGGAATAAAGCCCTAGGGAAATAGAACCGTAAGGGAGTAGAAACGCAAGGGCTTCTATAAATAGGCGAATCGCTAGGATTTATTTTTATCCTTAGCTTCTTAGCTTTTAATTAGTTAGCACGCTTTACTAAGCCTTATTAGCTTACGCTTTAATAAGTTATCTTACGCCGTTTTATACAAGTTATATTTAAGGCTACTACCTAGACTTAGAAAGAAAGAAAGAAGGGGATTAAGTAGGCTCAAAAAATTAAGTATTTAGTTTTAGATATAAATAAAAGGGCTATTTTCAGCTTTTAAGAAGGTCCTAATTTTAGATGTTTTGAGAGCCTAAAATTAGATCCTCTATTTTTAGGGTCTACTTAATCCCCTAAACCTCCTTACTCCCATCTTTAACCTTTATTTTTCCTTTTAAGCAAATAGCGTAAAAATCCTAATTAAGTAATAAAATTTCCGTATAGCTTTCCTATCCCACTAGTAAAGTTATTAAGAAAACGCCAAGCATCTATATAATGCATCTCTTAGCTAAGACAAGACGCCACGCTAAATTTATAGGGCTAGTACTAATCTCTATAAAAGATCCGCCTACGGGAGCGCCTAAGTCTTTAAGTATGTAAAACTAGCGTACTAATTAGCGTATACGTGACCTAGAGGGTAAGCAGGGATATAACCGTAATAATAATTATCCTACTTCCCGGATCCACAGTTCTTAAGTTTATTTAATATCTAGAGATAAGATATATATATAGAAATTAACTAGATGTATTAATATCTGCTATATAGCTAAGACAAAAACCTCTCTAGATTCTATTGCGTATTTATTACGGTCGCCTTCTAACGCAATCTTGTCCTCCTTTAGCTCTACCTTAATAATGTCTTTAATCTCACTTTAGAGATACCTTGGCCTATTATATATACCTAGGTACCTATAAGCCTAAAACCCGGATAAAACGTAAAACCCTAATAGCACTTTATAAACCCGTTCTAGAAACCGTCCTACCTTTAATATTTAAGTTATCGCAGACGTTAATGGAGGTTGCTGCTATACCAGTAAAAAGACTAGCAGCACTTAGGAAATATAGCTCTTAGGTAAGAATATACTTAGTAAAGTGTTTATATAGACTACTGTTACTATATAGCTAATATTAACCGCTAAGCGTATAACTATTCTAGATTTACGTCTACTAGAATAGGCCTAACCTATATAAGAGTAAAATAAAATATAAATCTTAAAATTATAAGCTAATATAAAAACTTGTAGAAATTAACAAGGGTAAAATAAATAAGGATAATAAGTTTACTAAGGAAGTTAATTGGAATTTTACGGCCTACTATATAGTTAGCCTATTTACCAGTTAAACCTAATAACTAGTTAGCCCCTTTACTAGTTAAACCTATTAACTAGTTAGCTTATTTACTAGTAACCCCAATAAATAGTTAACCTATTTACTAGTTAAACCTAATAACTAGTCTGCCTATTTACCAGTTAAACCCAATAACTAGTTAGCCTATTAGTTAAACCCGTTAACTAGTTAACCTAATTAACTAAGCCTAATTAACAGCCCTATTTACCAGTTAATCCCATTTAAATAATTAAACTCTACTTAACCTAATTGTAGAATTATAGATTAAAAATATCCTGTATGTAACGGAACCTTATAATAAGAACTACAATGGGCTCGTTATTGGGCTAGGTATATAGGTGATGCAAATTAAAGTCAATAACGTAATAATAACTAGTGGAGTGGTTGCCCAATAGATTAACTCTAATTATATTCTAAGAATTACTATAAGGAAAAAACTATCTAGAGTAGGGACTATAGTCCTTTAAATATATAACCGTACTTCTAGGAAACCCTCCTTATATATAAGGTACGTGTTATATATAAGGTACGTAAGTTCCTCTTGTTCCTCTTATTCCTTACGTAGCACGTTATATAACTTACTTACCATTCCTTATTATATAGTTCTACCAGTTCCATCTTAGACCGTGCCTATATTAACTAACTAGCTTCTTTTAATTCCTCTTTAAGTAGTTATAATATTATACTTAAAGCGTCCGTAACACTATCTCCCTCCTCTTTATCTTTATTCTTAAAGATTCTAAACATCTCTAAGTTATTTACTAGAGGTATAATATCCGTCTAATTAATTTAGTTAATATTATTACTTATTATACCTAAAGCATCTTCTTTATTATATGCGTAATGTCGTGCCCGTACTATTACCGTGGTACTATTACTAGGTAAAATAATACTATCTCTATATTCTTATTATGTAAAAGAGGGGTTAGTTTATATTACACTAGTAAGTCCTTTATCTTAGCAACCTTCCTTTTATTTAGAGTACACTAAAGTAAACATTTATTCGTCCTGCGATATTTGCTTTACTTTTAACGCTAAGTATACGCGTCCTATAACTCTTAATAGTCTTTAAGTTCCCTAAGTAATTTGTTATAGGGTTTTATATTTAATCTATTGCTATAAAGCTTAATAGTGAGCTCTTAAGTACTTTTAATAAATTGTAATAATTATAAGAGGTAGAATAAGAGGCTGCCGCCGCTTAACAGCGTGCTTTTAAAACTCGTCTTTTAGCCTCTGCTTGTCTTCTACGTCTTAAACGGGTTTATAAGAAGGTGTGTTTTAAGGAGTAGAAACTTATAAAATAAGGTCTATAGGAACTTAGTAATAAGAAAACCGACTTTTTTTCTATAAAGGAAACAACTCTAAGTAGTTTAGCAGTCGCTTTTCCTGGGTCCCCCTTAAGTAACTTATTCTTTAACAATCCTTCTTTATTAATATTGCCTAACCTATTTTCTTCCGATACTCCTATACCTTTCCTATAGCGTTCTTTAAATTTTCTAGTAGCTCCTAAATAGTCTCATTATAGCCTATCTATTTAACCTTATACTATATTTTATTATTAACGTCCTTATAACTAACGATCTTTAAAACTTACTATTTGTCTTCTTTCTATCCTCTATATATGTCTACTTCATAAACTAGTAGCTTAATATTCCTATATACTGGCTCTAGCATTGCGATATACTATATAGGGTAGATTTTTATTTTAGCTAGTAGGTTTAACTTAAATATAACTAGTGAAATTTTCTATATAATTTTAAAAGGTCCTAGTCTAATATAGTTTAACTTCTTACTTAGTCGTCAACTCTTAAAAATTTTGTGTAGTAACTATACTTTATCTCCCTCCTTAAGATCTAGTCCCTTAAATCTCTTAGCGTTATAGTATTTCTTTATTCTCTATTATACTACTTTAGCTATTTCTATAAGGTTCTTATAAAGATTTATTAATATCTCCATTCTCTACTTAGCTATACTACTTATTTTCTTTACTTAACGTAGCAATAACGATATTCTTAGCTCGTATCTATAATTCGCCTTAAATAGTAATATGCCCATTTCTTCCTATAGTGTTATATTATATATAAACTATATAACTAGTAATAGTAATACCCAATTATTCTATATATGATTAATATAGTGTCTTAGATACTATTCTAGTATTTAGTTTAATCTTTCCGTTTAACCGTCTATCTGCGGATAATATACGGTAGAAGTTACTACTTAAACTCCTTACTCCGCTAAGAATACTTCCTAGAATACTGCTACGAATCTTAAATCTCTATCCGATATAATCTTACTTAGTGCCCCGTATCTTATAAATACTTCTTTAATATAGATTCTAGCGATATCTTCCGCTAAGATTTCTTCTATACACGCTATAAAGTATCCCCACTTTATAAGCTTATCTACTATTACTAAAATTACGTTATAATCTTATCTGGTAATAGGATCTCTTAATTTTGGCAACTTTATAATAAAGTCCTATAATATAACCTCCTATAGTCTCTCTAGTATTTTAATAGGTTATAGCCCTCTATATAGCTTATACCTTATTAGTTTATTTCTCTAGCAATCTAAACATTCTTTTATAACCTTTTATACTAGGTTTTAGATTTTATTAATAATATACTCCTCCTAGAGTCTTAATACTAAGCCTATAGCTCTATTATGTCCTTAAGTTAGTCCCTTATAGAAATCTTCCATAAAGTACTCTACTATACTTCTTAGGATATACTTTACTTCTTGGTTTTTATATATATCCATCTATAAATCTTTTAGCTGTGCCTTTAGAATTCTTTATACCTAAAAGCTTTTTAGTAACTTATAACCTTTCTCTAGTTCTTTATAAGTTGCTATAATTTTTAGATAATTATACCTAATTAATCTATCTATATCTTTCCGTAATAAAGCCCCTAATAGCTTCTTATTATTTTATAGTTTAGCTTTTTAACTTAGAGTATCTACTCTTGTATTATCTGTACCCTTAGTATACTAAATCTTAAAATAGTATTCTATAAGCATCTCTACCTATCTAACCTATCTCTAATTAAGTTCCTTTATTATTAGGAATCCCATTAGGTTCTTATAATCTATCTTAACTATAAATAGTTTCTCTATACCTTGTAAGAATGCTCTCTATTTCTTTAATACTATAACTATACCTAATAACTCCTTGTTATAGATATTATAGTTTAACTCTAGTAGTATTATCTTCTAACTATAGTATGCTACTAGATGCTATCTATCTAGATGCTTTTATATAAAGTATACCCCTAGTATAAAGTCTAATGTATTAATTTTTATAACCGTCTCTAGTCCTAGTTAATAGATCTTAAGAACTAGCTCCTAGGTAAATAACCTCTTAACTTTCTTAAATAGTTCTTATTACTTCTTTCCCTATACCTATAGTTCTTCTTTCTTTATTAATCACGTAAATAGTTTAATATCTTTTAACTATTGCGCTATAAACCTTCTATAGTAATTACAAAACCCTAAAAACAATTTTAGCTGCATAATATTCTCTAGTTCCTACTAATTTACTATAGCCTTAATCTTCTTTAGATCTATATTAAGTTAGTCTAGTTTAATAATAAATCTAATAAAATCGGTCTTCCTGGTAAAGAACTCGTATTTTTTAATTACTACTAGCATCTGTTCTTCTTATAGTCTCTTTAAGACCTATTTAACGTGTTCTTTATATTCTTCCTTAGTTATTAAGTAGATAATAATATTATTAAGATATACTATAATAAATTCATCTAAGTATTCTTCTAATATATTGTTAATTTACTTCTAAAATGTTACTAGTGCATTTATAAGCCCGAATTATATAACTAATAGTTTATATAGTCCTTCCTTTAACCTAAAGGCTGCCTTCTATTTGTTACCTTCCTTAATTCTAATCTAATAGTACGCCTATCTTAGATCTATCTTTATAAAAATTTGCGCATTACCTATCCTATCTTAGATCTCGCTAATTAAGGGTAAAGGATACCTATCCTTCCTAGTAATGCTATTTAACTACCTATAGTTAATACATAGCCTTAGTTTGCTATTTTTTTATAGTATAAATAGTACTGGATAACCCGCTAATAATTATAATAGTTTAATATATCCCTTTTATAAGTTCTCTTAAATAAACTCTTTTAGTACTCTACCTTCTTCTTTAGTAAGCTTATAGATTAGAAAAAACCTTAGACTTATTCCTAGTTCCAATTCTATCTTATAGTCCTATACTATATACTCTAATAGCTTTTCACTTTCTAGTAACTATAGTTTCTTACTATACTTATAGTATCTCTTTAGTATATAGCTTAGCCCTTTTTCTATTTCTTTATAGGTCGCTCCTACTTAGTACTATACTAACTTAGCTTATTGTCGCATTTTATGGCGTTAAGTATTCCTAATATTAACTTAACCTATAACCTAATTAATCTTTAGATTATATTCCTATAACTAAGGTATTTCTAACACTGCCTTATTATTTCCTAATAGTAATATATCAAAAGACATCTCAATTTATCTCCCTTTAATAGTTATCTAAATAGGTCCTATTTTAAGATTGATAATGCCTCCTCCATAGGCTATTAGATCTCCTAAAATCATTACTAATAAGTAAAAATATTTCTTTTTCCTACATAGTAACCCTATTCTTTTAACTGCTGCTAGCAAGATATAGTTCCTTATTGCTTTACTATCTATTAATACCTTAAACTATTAATCTTGCCACTTAACTTATAAATTTAGGTATTATTCTTAAATTCCTTTAAGGATCTAAGGCTCTACTACTAGTTTCCTTTAGTCCCGTAGGCCTCTACTTTTCCTAACTATTAGCTGCTTAATCCTATTTATACTTAGTCTAATTTAGGCCAATACTTAGTTTGCTTTTTATCTTCTATATACTATAAATATGTATTCTCTAGATATTCCCACTATTGTTATCTATCTAGGTATTCTTCCGTAAGGAATCTTCCTAGCTAAAGTATTAAGTCCCTTTATTCTTATACTTTTATAGGGTGCTAACTATATATATACTTAACGTTTTAATATTTTGCCTTATCCATCATCTAATATATTCTTATTAAATACTTGCGGTTTTTATCCTTAGGTACTCTATGTATATTATATATATTATCTATATATGCTATCTACAATAGTATATAATATGCTTAGTGTTTTAGGTTAACTCTTAGCTCGTCTTTATCCTTAAGTTTAAACCTTTCTTGTGTTGATTTAAGCGTTATAACTTTATTCGCAGGTACTAAGATTTATCTTTTACTTCTCTAGTCCTTTAATTACTCCTCTAGATCTTTTAACGTTATAATTAAGGCTCCTTTAATGTAAGTTATAGCCTTTTCTATAATTAGGTAGTTCTGGATAACTTTTTCGTCTAACCATATATAGAAATCTTCCCACTTGTTATTATGTCGTTATCTATACTACTTTTGGTATAACCCCTTAAGTATATATAGCTTGTCCGTAAGGAAGTATCTTCTTATTACTACGTCGTAATAGCCCTTTATATGTTGTTTTTTGAACCTAGTTAGAATCCCTAGATCCTCTTCTTATTCCAGTTTAGTAAGCCACTTAGCTCTTAGTGTGCCTATCTTAGGCCTATTAGTAACCTTTTATATAGGTGCTTTGTCCCTTATACGTCCTAATGTACTAGATCTCTTATCTAGTTTCTGCTCTTATTATAAGGTAATTCTTGCTCTGAATTCCTCTATGGTTTCTTTTCTTTCGCGTCTCGCGAGTAGATCCTTAAAGTTATCGCACTTCTTAATCTTAGTATTAATTTTTCGATCTTTAGGCCGAATACTGTATTCCCCTAGTAAGTCCTCTAGGTCTATATACCTGTTTCCTAGTCTAACTGCTATTTATATCGTAGATTCTCTAATCTATAAAGAAGCTCCTCGCCTCTTACCTATAGGTGTCCTTATTCGTACTCCAAATTCTTAATCCTTTAGATTCTTTAATCCTAAGCTTGCTTCTAACTTAAGCTTAGCTCCTACCTTAGTCTAATTAGGCGTCTATAGTGTTCTTATCTCGTCTTAAGAATCTTAAATCTTACTTATCTTGTCTTAAGAATTTTGTAACTATAGGAAACGCTATCCTAAGCTCATTTATATGTCTCTAAACTAAGCTACTGCTCTACTCTATCAGTTTTCGTCCATTATGGGTCCTTAAGCTATTCTTATCCTATCTTTAGAATTTTAAATCTCTCTTATCTCTTCTTAAGAATCTTAAGCCTTTAGCCTTTTACCTTTATTAAGGGGTAAGCTAGCACTAGCAGTCGTCTACTTGCTTAATCTTCTTTAGATATTACTCCTTCTATCTCGCGAAGCGATAAATACCGTATCTAACGGTATTATAATACCCGTTATTAAACCTTACTCTATAGCGGTCTTAGTCTCTACTTCTATTATAACTTCTCTAAGGTTTACACGTTTCTAGTAAACTGCCTTTATTTCCTTATTATCTATAAATATTTCGCCTATGTTAAACTTATTATCTCCGATGTCCAATTTACGCGATAGTTCGTTGGTTCCTCTATACTTTATAGATTTTAGCTTCTATAGCTAATAGCTTACGCTATACTTAGCGTCTTTATAAATTTAGTATGCGTTATTATAACAAAACGCAAAACTTCTAATTAAATATTCCTTTATTCCTTGCAGTACACTATTATCCATTTATACGTATATATCTTCTACCGCTAGTCTAGTTCCCTTTATTGCATAGTATCTTTAACTATCTTTATAATCCCTTATAAAATAACCTAGTTTCCTATAATTTATATAAGCTCTCTTTTTAAACCACTAACTTTACTATAGAGTCCGCCTAAACATCTTCTGCTGCCGAGATCCCTAGTTTGGCCTCTACTCCTTAGTCCTATAATCACTAGATCCTTAACCTCTAGGTTTCTACGGTTTTTTACTCTATCTCTTATAGGCTTCTTTAGTACCACTTAGGTCCATTAGCTCTGCGCCATACTATAGTTTTTAACTTAGCTATAGTTATTACGTACTCTGCGTCTTATATAACTGTAGAACTCTATCTTAGCCTCTCTTAGCCTATTCCCTTTAGTAGATCCGATTATTAATCTTAATTACTTAATCTATTAGTTCCCTTAGGGTATCCGCATCTTCTATTAGAATAATTACGTTCTAGACTTTAGCCTTAAGTCCTTATTTATACTATGCTATAAGCGCCCTATTATTCTACTTAACTTATATAGCTAACGTTTAGAATTACGTCGTATACTTAATCGCTAAGATTTATTACATAATATCTTAAAGTTTCCTTTCTACTATAGTTATTACCTCTAGATCTCCAAATATCTATATTAGTCGTTCTATAAACCCCTCCTAACTTAAGAACATATATTACACGTCTTAATTAGTAGTTATTATTCCATTTACTTATATCTCTATAAGGTAAGGCTTAAACTATTTAAGTGCCCTTCCTAATAGGAATAGCCCTATATACGCTATTTAATCTATAGGTATTGCTAGCTTTACTTCTTCCTACGCTACCTTAAAGTGCATTTGCGTAAGGAATCCTTTAAGTTTTAATCTTTCTCCTAAGAATCTTTTAATCGATAGTAACTTAACCTTTACTGCGCCTATTCCGTTAATCTCTTATTTAAGTGTTGCATTATTCTCTATTAACTAGTTAACTATCTCTTATAGTTATCTAACTGTTATAGGTTGCTACGAGTCAGTATTTACTATACTAGTGTCGCCTCCTAACCTTAAAGTAGTTGCCGCCGTTAATAGCATTATAGTAGCTGCTTTTAGTGGCATATTATTTGACTTTCTATATTTAATACTATAACTAGGTAGTAATTATATAACGGAACCTTATAGCAAGAACTACAATAGGCTTATTATTAGGCTAGGTGTGTAGGTAATATAAATTAAAGTTAACAACGTAATAATAACTGGTAGAGTGGTTACCCAATAGATTAACTCTAATTATATTCTAAGAATTACTACAAGGAAAGAACTATCTAGAGTAGGGACTGTGGTCCTTTAAATACACAATCGTACTCCTAGGAAACCCTCCTTATATATAAGGTACGTGTTATATATAAGGTATATAAGTTCCTCTCGTTCCTCTCGTTCCTTACGTAGCACGTTATATAACTTACTTACCATTCCTCGTCACATAGTTCTACTAGTTCTATCCTAGACTGTGCCTATATTAACTAACTAGCTTCTTCCAACTCCTCTCTAAGTAGTTATAACATCGTACTTAAAGCGTCCGTAACACTGTATATAGTATTTGCTAGTTATTATAGTACTACAAATATAGAATTTTATTATAATTTTATAGGAGGAGGTCAGTTTAATAATTTGCAGTCCTATACTTAGCTCTATAGAATGTACGCCCTTTTAGTATATAGGTAGATATATGTTTAGAATTTAGCTACCCTTTCTCTTTCTTTATATTTATTCTTATTAATAGTTAGTGGCGGTACGTTGCTTAACTATACTGTCCATTGGCTAGTAATATATGTATATTCTAATAAATTTGCGTTA
>Ga0307515_10014663_pt1 | contig 14510 bp, 8 predicted proteins | sample 17_EM_MG_FD_194513 | JGI IMG/M metagenome (GOLD analysis project Ga0307515, IMG submission 194513) | Populus trichocarpa ectomycorrhiza microbial communities from riparian zone in the Pacific Northwest, United States - 17_EM | ecosystem: Host-associated > Plants > Roots > Unclassified | place... | reverse complement strand
TTCTAGTTCCCTCAAATTACTAGATGGCGACTCCAATAAAATCTTTGTTTCCCCCAATCGAGAAAAAACCCTTTTTGTTAAATAAACAAAAAAAGCGGGAGCCGTCGCCCGACGTCGTGTATCGACACATCGTATGGAGAGAACCTCTTAAAAAACATCTAAACTATGTTTTTCTTATTAAGATTTCTATCGTGTATTTCTCAACGCCAATACAAAGAGAATTATAGTCATGACAACATCCAATATTCCATCCAACTTTGTATTTTTCAATTTGGCAGAGCCCTCTAGTCGCCTTACTTTTTTTTCCCTTAAAAATACGATTCGTGACTATTGAAGAAATGATGAGAGATAAGAAATTAATGTAGTTTCGTCTACTCCACAAACACAGAAGAACACAAGAAACACTACTAGAAAAATAAAAAAATTACCGACTGAATATTCCATCAATATATAATGATAATTTTATCGGCATTGAAAAATACTGATGGAATAAACGACGAAACACTATCATCAAAATGTATCTCATCGAGCTTTTTATTTCATTGGCGTAGGTTGTCGGCGATTTCATCACCAATGGAATCTTCCATCATAAATGTCATTGGTATGGTAATACTCATTCTGTAAATTTTAGTTGAAAATATCGATGAAATCGTTGATAAAAAAGCAATCCCTTCAACAATTCCATCAAAGATTGAAATTGTTTTTGTCTTTTATCACCCCCAATTATAACAATAAGATAGTTCGCAATAAATCACAATCATAACAAAAATGTATTTCCAAAAATTTATTTATATAAATTCACAATTCATTTAAATAGTTCACAACAATGAGATGAATAAACTTTCATACACCAACATTTTTTTTTATAACAAATGTAGATATGAACAACTCATTAACATTCCTAGAAAGATGGAGGTGGAGGGGGACAAAAAGATCCTGAACTAGAAGGTCCATGAGGGGGAGGAAAATGTATACCTATAGCTAGGCTCATTTAAGCCCAGTACATCTTATTTTTGTTGTTGGAGTTCAACTGTCATTTATGCTCTCAAATTATGCATCTGAACGCATAGTTGTTCTCAACGCATAGTTGTTCATGAACTCTTTCCTATAAAATCTCATCAAAGTCCTATGATATATAGCTTGGGTCGGATTATGTTGGGCCTACAATTGAAATAGTACGGGCCACCCTCAACTCTTTGATCGATGTCATAGACAAACTATAAACCTAATTCATATCGGGTTCATCACTTGCAACAACCTCCAACCACACTTGAGGATCATGAGAATGATGAATGAAAGTGTCTTCATAAAATTCCATAACCATGTTGGCGTTATATGTCTCCTGCAAAACAAAAAAAAATCTAAATTCTAAATTAGGTAAGAAAAGTTTAGATTATTAATGCAAATAAACAATATGAAACCAATGATAGCTATCAAAATGCTTACAATGAACACTTTCGCTCATGTATCAATCAAGCATCTACCATATAAATTCATTCAAGATGGTCATGAAGATCACTTTATTAAAACAATGGTTCTTTGAACAACCACTTCATTGTAGAGGTGATAAACGAGCAACTTCAATATTGATAACATGAAAACTATTAAAAAAACTTAATACAAACAAATAACATCATGTGACAAAAAACTAATTACATAGAGAGGTCGGTTTTCCATTCTGTTATAATTTTGTTTGAAATTGGCTCTATTGAAGAAAGGTTGCTTACTCTGTTGTCCTTAATGGTTGAGCATTGGTCGGTAACTTGTACATTAAGTACTTCTTCATAATCATTACCTAGATTCATATAACGATCACCAACACTACAACTTGATGAGGCAGTAATGCTTTTGTTGGACTTGGATATGTTTCTTCTTGAATATATGGTACCAAAAAAGACACAATGAACATAATTAAAAAGGATATAAGAAAGTTTATGCTAGTATTTTTCAATGACATCTTGATCTACAGCCAATCTAGGGAAACACATGGGGAACACTTGAGGACAGTCTTTGAATTAATCAAACTACACCAACTAGTTGTTAAGGAAAGTAAGTGTATGTTTGGCAGTAAACAAGTAGAGAGTACTTCAAGCATATAATAGTCAAAGAGGGAGTTTCTACTAATCTTGAAAAGATCAAAGTAGTGGTTAACTAGCTTAAACCTCAAAATGTCAAACAGTTGAGTAGGTTTCTTGGCCTAACTAGTTACTACAAAAGATTTATCAAAGGGTATGGATTGATATGTAAACCATTAACACAACTACTAAGAAATGACGTATTTGTATGGAATATAGAAGCAGTAGAAGCTTTCAAAAATATAAAAGAGATAATGACTCAACCTCTAGTTCTAGCCTTACCTAACTTAAACAAGGTGTTTGTTATATAAACAAATGCTTTAGGGAGTGGAATTTGGGCATTCTTGATGTAGAAAGGAAATCACATAGCTTACATTAGCACATCTCTAGGTCTAAAACAACAAATATTGTCTACATATGAGACTTAATATAGTGTCTATGTGAAGACATTATGTTTGGGGCATACATTTCAAGGTTCAAACATATCATGTCAATTTAAAATATCTAATGGAGCAAAAAATAACTTTTCCATCTCAGCATTTATAGTTAACCAAACTCTTAGGATTTGATTTCAAGAATGAATACAAGAAAGAAAAAAATAACTCTGTAGTTGATGCTTTATCTTGAAGCACTAAGAGAGAATTGTTTAATATGGCAATATCTCAATGATATATACTATAAAAGAGATTATAAATAATATAATCAGGGATCTCAACCATCACCCTCATTACAAGTAGGTAAATAGTCACTTAAACAAGAAAGGTAAAAAGATGGTCGGTTATGATCCTGAACTACAAAAGCAACTTGTTGTTATGTATCATCATTCATCTATGAGGGGGAAATCTAGGATTAATACCACTACTAAAAAAACTAAGAGTCTATTCTACTAGAAAAAGTAACAAAAACATATAAAACAGTATGTGAGGGAGTGCAGTGTATGCACTAAAAAAACAGAACATAAAATGTCTTCCACCTGAGGTTACTACAACCTCTTCCCATCATTAACTCATTTTAATAACATAAGCATGGATTTTATAGAAGGCCTTCCTAAGTGTAATGGTAAGAATGTTATATATATGGTTGTCAGAAAATAATATAAATCATATCTTGGGACTTCATCTAACATCTTAAGCTATTAAGTTAAATTGGTTATTTGACATGATATTAGAATCTTAATGACCAAACGATCACGAGTTCGAATGTCACAATCCATATTTATTTGATATAAATCAAACACAAGGTAATATGAGTCTCTCCAAGTTTGAAGTTCAAAGGGCTTTCACTTGAGGGAGTGAGAAATAATATAAATAATATTTTGACACCGCATCTAACTGCTTAAGTTATTGGGTTGAATGTATTCTTTAATAATAATAATAAATAGGTTTAGTAAGTATCCTCATTTCATGGCTCTAGCTATCCTTGTTCTGCAGTTATTGTGGCTACTGTTTTCATGAACAATGTGTATAATCTACATGGATTTTCAGGCATGATTGTCAGTGACAAGGAACCTGTGTTTCCTAGTCGGTTTTGGAAGCACTTATTTGCCCAACAAGGGGTTGACCAACGTTTTGGCCTGGATTAAAGGATAGTAGTGTCATCTAGAAGAACAGTACATGATATGTAACGAAATTCTGCAGAAGGAAAGATATGGAAATTATGATGAATTAAGACTCTCTCTCTCTCTCATTCTCTTTCTTTGCTTGCAAACTCGTTGTCATTGTGTAGCAGATTTACTCATTTCTATTCTTCTCAAATAATTAAACCATCTGGATACTTTTCAAGTAGGTTCTATCGAAATCTAGATTACTACACACCAGTGATCCTTGTTAAAGAGACTCTCAGGTTCTACTCAAAGGATACTTCGTTGCAGGCTAAATCTCACTATTCTGAGTTTTAATTTGTACCTTATAAAGCAATGATCATTAAGGGATTTTGTCTCAGGACCTTGTGTTGGAATTTAACGAGAGGAAAAGGAAACTATGAATAAAGTGGTAGGGATCATTCGACCCATAGTTTGGCTAGCCATGACTTCCATTATTCTTTTTCTTGTCATAGCATAGCATAAAACAGATCCACAACATAAAATTTAGGGAGCGTAGACTTACCACACTCACTTGGAAAATTACAAACTTAAAGGAGCAAGGCCAACCTCTGATCTTTGTCTAGGACGTTACATCGTTTGCGAGCCGAAACTTGAATCACTTGTACAAGTGAAATTAGTTAAACATAGATATTCTAGTTATCCACTAATCTAATACATATCAATCTCGAACCTAAAATCTAAAATTTTAGACCAAGAGAATTTTCTCCCTTCAGCAGAAGCTAGCTCTTGGAAGCATATCCGCACGCTTCTGTGCCACTAACATATACAATGAGGTACAAGGGGCTGCTATGAGAGCCCATGTTACTTGAGGATATTTTATTACGCAGAGATTTGAACAAGTAGTAGAGGACAGGTATTGGCATGCCCACACCTTAAGAACACAAACAACAAAAGCAATCATGTATTATAATGCCCGAGGCATGTGTGTGGTTGTAATTTCCCCTGATCATAATTCAGAGTTCGAAAGTTTTAGATGTTTTAATTGCTCGGCCTTGGGGACAGGTATGTTCTAAGCTCTTTAGCTTTTGGAGGAAAGCGATATAACGAGAGAAGTTTAATTCCCCTTTTCCCACCTCAAACATTTATTAGTGGTTTCTTCCACTTTCGGACATTCTATGACTTGGTGTATCTTAATCATATGATTATATCGGTGATAAGTTTCAAGGAGGTTATGCTTGTCTCTATGAGAACACAAGTAGAAAAACACCAAATGAGTAATGATACAACATTACTGGACTTTCGAGGACGTCGAGGGAAAATCTTTTTGGTAACTCATAGTAACACGACAAATATATATGCAAGTTAAGGTAGATCGAGAGAGCCACAAGTCTAAATATTGGCTTATATGAATAAACAAACACTTGGTCATGCATGCAAGAGAAAACCACCGTAGATGTGGGAAAAAAAGAGAGCATTCGAATGTTTTTACATGATGAAAAAGATGATCTGCATTAAAAAAAATTGAAGTGAGTTTTCTTGTTGAGATTAAATCACTGTTTTGTTATTTTTTGAAATTGTTTTTTTGTTTTAGATTTTGTTTTAGTATTTTTAGATCATTTTGATTTGATAATATCAAAAATAAATTTTAAAAAATAAAAAATATTATTTTAATATATTTTTAAGTAAAAAAACATTTTAAAACGCAATTTTTACTAGAATTTCAAACATTCACTAAATTACATATACAATAATGACAGCAGTTAGTTCTCAAAAAAATAAAAAAAATTTCTACACAATATATGTACACCTTCTTAATTAATAACTAACATTCTCACATAATATATAATTGAGTGTTTTGAGTAGGTACACTTGAAAAAATTAAATAAGTTTTATTCGGAATATTTTTGAAATCAAATCTTAATACTAGAGAATCAAGGAAGGCACGTCATGCATAAAGTTGGGCTGTTCAATTGTTCTACATTATTGACTGGACTCTACATACGTACGCGTATAAATACGTGTATATATATAGGCTGGATGAATGTATGGAATCCAAAACCGGTGTAGGCCAATACATATAATTGAGGAATTCCGACACCTGAAATTTGTACTATGGTAAAATCTCAATCACAACAGTACTAGTGGACTAGGTCAACACTGACTACTGGGTGGGAGAGAGGGAGGGAGGAAGGGGGAGATATAATCAAACGAGGAATAATTGAATTTCACAAAAAAATAAAAATAAATCACAGAAAAGATATCTGTACACAACAAATTATTACATGTAAGAGAGAAAAACAGGATCATCATTCTCATTGTTGTTCTCGTCAAGAGGAAGCATCTATTATTTTTTTCTATCATTATCATATATATATATTAAAACGTATTGATATTTTACTATAGCAATAAATAGTAAAATAACAAGTTTTTTTTTTTACTTTGATTCTTAAATTTTCAAAAAAATTAAGGAATTTTTTTTTAAAAAATTTCAAACCTAGTTTTTTTCTTATACTTTGTAATTTATTTTGATTTTATTTCTATTGATTATTCTGATCTTATGACTCAGATTGCAAGTTTTGCAGGTTAGCCATGTTGACTCTGGTTTTTTTTTGTTTTTTTTTAATTATTTTTTTTTCAATTTCTTCCTTTAACATTGGATTGATTGAAAATTGAGCTTCATAATTATTATTTTTATTTGCTTTATATGTTGTATCATAGTCTCATAATCCGGGTTGCGAGTTTTGTAGGTTAGTTAGGTTGACTCGGGTTTTTTTGGTCATTTTTTTAATTGAGTTTTTTTTTTCAATCTCATCTTTAATTTCAACATTGAGTTGATTGAGAATTAAATTTTATATTTTTATTTTTTTTATCGAGTTATCTCGATCTCCTGACTCAAGTGTGATAAGTTAACTTGGGTTGACTCTAGTTATTTTTTATTCATTTTTTATTTGATTGTTTTTTAATTTAATCCTTTAACATTGAGTTGATTGAGAATTTGACTTTATAATATTTTTTTGATTTTATTTATATGAGAGGTTATCAAAGTCTTAAGACCTAAGTCATAGGTTAAGCCGATTGACTCGGGTTTTTTTGTCTTTTTTTAGTTGATTTTTTTTAATCTCATTCTTGAATATTGGGTTGACTGAGAATTAAAATTTATAATTTATTTTGGTACTGTGTGTTCTATGAGGTTATTTTGATCTCATGACCCAGGTCATATGTTTGATTGGTTTATTCAAGTGGTTTTATATATTATTTTTCTTCTAATTTCATCATTTAATATTGGATTGATTTGAAATTGAAATTCATAATTTGTTTTGATTTGCTTTCTATGGGGTTAACTTAGTCTCAAGACTCAGTTTTAGCAGGTTGACTTGACTCTTTTACTAGTTGAATTTTATTTTTAATTTTATTATTTAATATTGGATTAATTGAGAATTGAGTTTAACAAAAAACAATTTCCTCTATCTATAGGGTTATTAAGGTCTCATGACTTAGATAACAAATTTGACATATTAATCTGAGTTTATCTTAGTTGATCTAATATGTTTACATTTCAATATTTATAAAAGGATATCGTCTTGATTTTTTTTTAGTCAAACTATATTTTTATCGATAGTCTGTGTTATCTTTGGACCTATCATGTTGACATCAAATCAATCCTCATATAATTTATTTTTTCTAAAAACCATATTAACAATATTTAGATATTTTTTATGTCATTTTTTTTTTTAATTTGAGGCGCAGCGCATAGAGTTGAATAATCTAGTTAATGCATGTATAATCTTGATTTTCTTGGAAGACTTTGTGTGGAATATCTTGTTCACTGGCCTACAATCAGGAGTGCCCATTTGATTTTATCATATACAAATGTATATAACTTTGTGGCCCCTACTACTTTTGATCCCTCCCTTCTTCCCCCTTGGGTACAGTTTGCAAAACCAATATTCAATACCATAAATTACCTTATTATTATACACTACAACATTACATTGTTAATATATAACACTATTATAACTTAGCTTTCCCACTCCTCTCTCTCTCTCTCTCTCTCAATATCAAAATATTACTCGCAAACACATTGCAAGCTAGTCCAGCTCTTTTCTTTCCTCCCTTCACAGCCTGTCAAGCTTGAATTATTAAGACCATGATTATATATATAAATATATTTTTTAAGTTATGGTTTGCTTTGTTGTTCCTCTAAGCAAGGGAGAGAGAGACTAAATCTTGGGCCTCTCTGTCAAATACAGGAGATTTTCTTGTACCAGATGTGTACTAGTCATAGTATCTTCTCCGATTTCACCACCGCAATTGCACTCCTTAGGTTGTTCCGTCCATATTGGGAAAGAGAAAACATGACTTATCGAAGGTCATGAATGGCTTAAAGGCTTGTTGGTTTTTCAGCTTTTCTTTATCAGTAATAGACAAGCTAGCAAGTGGCATGAAGGAGGAAGATGTTCAATGAGTCTGGTAGGAAAGTTTTGCGATCTGGTCACTTTATATTGCAGGTGATGATGAGAATTATAGAGTAGCCAGTTTTCTTCTTGTTCAGATTTGGTCCTGGGACTTGAAGTTGATGCTGTTGCATGTATTTTGTGTCTTATGCCATTAGTAAGAAATTTTGCACTGCATCCTAAGTTTTTTGTTCTGAAAGATGCCTATAGAGCCAGCATTCTTGATCCTTTTGTTTTCTATATTATAATTAATTTGTGATCTCCATGATAGATAATATTCCACATAATTGACTAGTTAAGAATATTACAGGTGCAGAAACTGGTTTTTAAGTCTTTTCTTTCTCCCATCTCATAGTTATCCAGTTTGCTTGTGCATTTGTGTTCTTTATATTTTATGATTACTTTATGGCTCTATAACAAGCTTCAGTACCAAAAGTAGGATTTTTAACTGTTTTGTGATCTCATTATGTTGATAATATCGAAAAGGTTTGGTTTTGGAAGAAACAGAAAGAAGTGGACACTTTTCTAGAACAAATTTCCTGAAGATGAAGACCACCGTTTCGGCTAGTGATTGTCCCACCAGTGAGAGAGAGAGAGACCAACAACCCATGTTTGGTCTCTCTAGTGCCTACATCCCATTTTTTCTTTACATCCTACTTCATTGTCTAGGCACTATTTTGTCACACTTTCAGAGCTCCCAATGCAATTTTGAGCAGTCCCTTTTGTCCCCTCACCTTTGCATAAATTGAACAGAAACCTCTCTTAACATTTTCAAAGACAAAATTAGTTAGTATGATTAAAATTTAGCAAAGAATTCTCATCTTTGTCTTAATTGCTTGCATCTAGATCAAGAAAAAAAGGTGAACTGTATCAAGTCTGTCTGCATATTCTTTGTTGGTAGATCTAAAACGTGGGTAAAATTGAAGAAGATATTGTTTAAAAGATGTTTTGGGATTTGTTTCTTGCATTTGAATTTTACCTTGTTAAAATTTGATATGACTCGATATTAGCAAAATCTTATCTAGATCACTTTGGTTCCCAGATGTCCCATAAAGAATTTAGGTCAACTGCCCTCTGTTTCCACCCCAAAGTAGTGACATTTGATAAATCCGCCACAGTCATAGAGTAGATATTAAAAGCACATGAAAAAGGAAAAGCATAAGATGGATCACTTCCATCTCCATGCCTTCCATTATAGGCTTCTTCTTTTGTTTTTGATGAAATTGGATATGCTAGATTGTATTAATATGAACTTCGATTATTAATTATCATATAATTTCAGGAATGGGAACCAAACTTGAATATGCCATCAATCTTCTAGCAACTTCACAAAATAGCAGTAGCATTAGTGTACATTGTATGGATGACCTGGAATATTTGCAGACCAGGGGTCTGGAAAAGAACCTTCAAGTTAGTGGGATAGACAAGTTCGGCAGCTCTATGGACAAGATGCCTGGCAAACACAACATAGACTTCATCAAGAAGACAATGCAGTTGCATGAGGATATCTTCAAACAACAGGTGAGTTTCAATTTTAAAAATATCTCAGAATGCATGTTTTGTAGTGATCAACGTGTTACGACATTTTAACATCACTACTTTCCAGGGAATAGTTTCCTGCTGAAAACCCTGACGCCAGGGTACTGTTATATATTCATCATTCTAAGTCAGACCTAGAACCCTCTGATCAATAATTTCTCCTTTCTTTCCACTGGCTAGCCCCACAAGCATAAAATCAGATTACTGTCAATGGCAAGGAACTTAAAAGCTGATTTGCAGAGATGTAATTAACGGTAAAATGCAACTTGCAGGTAAGGGAACTCCATAGGCTGTACAGTGTTCAAAAGTTATTGATGGAGGAGTTGAAGAAAGGAATTAAACAAAACAGAAAGTACTGGACTCCAATAACTAGTTCAGATATTAACTGCTCTCAATTCGTTAACCGGCCTAATTCAGCAGCACAAACCACCTGTGGTTATAGTTTCCATATTCAAAGCCTGAGGGAAGACCCAAATTCAAGAGAAAGAAGTGGTAGCTGTTCAGGTGAGACTGTGAAAATGTCACGGGGATTCGACCTTGAAAGGCCTGCAGAGGAAGATATATCAACTGGAGTTAGTGCTGTGGACGAGAACCAAGCAGGGCCAAGCGCTTATGCAACCCAAAAAAGAAAAATGAGCATTGATGGATCTGATGAAGATAGTGAAGTGGAGCTGACATTAAGCATTGGAGGTAGCACAAGCAAGAAAATATCCAAAAACTACCAGACACTTGAGCTTGATTCTTCTGCCTCGTTTAAATCTGAACGAAGAGAGGATCGCAGCACTCCAACAACCCCATTGAGCAGCTCTAGAGCAACATTCGATCAGGACAGAAAGCGGCCGCAATGGCTTTTCCAAAGTTTAAGCATAAACAGGTCTTGAACTTTTGACAATATGTATGTGTGTATCCTTCTAAACCTTCACTAGACTTGGACCAATAAAAATCTAGGGTCCTGGAATTGAGATTCTTGATTCAGTTCCATCCTCAATCCAATAAATGGATAATTGTGGAACCCTTATCTGGGGCAATACATCGGTTGTGAATAGGACATCTACAGACGTTTGTCAATCTATTTTTTCTTTTCAAGTCCATCAATTCAGTTCTGTAATTGTTTAGTTTTTCTTCTGCACCAATCTTAAATAGTTTGTAATCTTCTCAAATTTAGAGCAAATTAGAGAACGAAACTAATGAAAATTGTTGGCCTAGAAAAGTAAGCCACCAGGTGTGTATGAAATGTTTAAGATGATGATGATGATGACCAAAACAGGTGGCCCCTCTCCAATACATTTAAGGATGTTGATGATTACCAAGTAGAGGATAAGAGTTGAAGAAAATTTTAACCCCAGCCCTTCTCTTTCTTTCGCAATTTCCTTAAGGAAGGATCTGCCACTAATTTATGTTGTGAAAGCAACGGGAAGTAGAATTGCAGAATTGACAATGATTAATATCACAGATTCTGCATCTTGCAGTCACAATTGTCAGAATGTGCGAAGTGAGACAGAAGGAATGCCATAGATTCAGTTTTGTCTTCAAATCCTTCTCTCGCATTTCAAAATGTTTCGGCGCAGATGGTGCCTGACAAAAACACAGCTTTCCATTTTTTCTTGCTGTTGTATCCATTAGCTATTTAGCTTCCCATAAATGAAAGGAGGACTGGAGCGGTGTTCGTCAGAACAGAGCAATAGTCGGCAAAAATTTGTAAGAATACCCGGGACCCCACCTTGCAAAAATCGGCAAAAAGTGAAGAACACAGCTTAGATATAATTCACAAATGATTTTTTTTTCCAAAAGAAATGATTGAAATTTTGTTGTTCAATCTGTAACCACCCACCAGCTACTGTTAAAAAATGTTATTTAGCACATCTCTTGAATACTTGTGTTTGAATTTAAGAAATTGGTATCAAAATAGCCGCCATCAGGTCAGAAATTATTGCTATAAATATTCCATGGCTGATTTCATTAAAAATGGTCCTTATTATAGAAAACTGTTCCTGCTGATTCATGCAAAGACCATCAACTGCCTTTTGAGGTTGTTAAACTAGACCGTCCTCGTTTATATCATATAAATCTTGAAAGCCAGCTCAGCATGTCGGGTCATCCTTGTCACACCATGATAAACATGGGAATCTTTGAAATTAAAGGGAAAGTAATAAGACTAAATGAAGTATCAGCAGCGTGTTGTTTATGATTAAGGAAAAATATATATTGCCCTTATCTTATTTTTTAGCTAAAAAGTTAAATTTGTTATGTGTTTCCTTATAAATTTATTTGATGTATATTATTAATTGTTTAAATTATTTTCTAAACTTATTTTAGTGATTTATTTTTTAAAAGAACATAGAGGACTTGTCGAGAAATTTAACGTTAATTCCTAAATATAGAAGATTTTATTGGTTTTTGACCTTTTAATGGAAAAATTTGATGTTAATCCCTAAAAAATAAGAGATTTCATTGATATAAGATTTTGTATAAAACAAATTTGACATTAATCCCTAAAATAGAAGATTTAACAATTTAAGATTTGAACCAAAAAAATTGAAATTAATCCTTAAAGTAGGAGATTTCATCAATTTTTAAATTGAATTTTATTGATTTTGAATGAAAATTTTAACATTAATCCATAAAAATAGGAGATTTTGCTGATTTTGGACTTCTAACAAAACAATTTGACATCAATTCCTAAAAATAAGAGATTTCATCGATTTTATATTTTGAACGAAATTTTTTTATGTTAATCCTTAAGAACAAGAGATTTCATCTATCTTGGAATTGGACGAAGAATTGTGATATTATTTCCTAAAAATAGGAGATTTCATCGATTTTGGACTTCTAACAAAATTTTTGATGTTAATCCCTAAAAATAGAAGATTTTGTTGAATTTTTTATTTTGATAAAAATAAATGATGTTAATCTTAAAAAAAAGGAGACTTCGTTGATTTTGGACTTGGATGAAATTTTTTGATAATTATCTCTAAAAATAGAAGATTTCATCCATGACCGTGAAATTGCTAATAAGAAAAGGAATTAATGATTGATGTGGAAAATAAAAATATTGCATTAGATTTCATAATAGTAAAGTTGTCATTGCACGATGAATATATTGTTTTATATTAATTATTCATTATGCTATCATGTGTTACAGGTCTATGGCACACTTGACAATAGACATGACATCTTTCGTATATGTTGCACTTCTATAGTTTTGTTAGGTGGGACGCGTGATTGATATTTTGTGATATATAGAATTTATTGATGAATGTATTTATGTATATATTAAGTGGATTCAAGGCATGTAAAGATACATGTATGGATAGTAATTACTAATCATGATATTACATTTATATACTTATTCATTTTATATTTAGATTCTTGGAATGAGGTTAATTGGTTTATATAAAATAATGGATAACAAAGGGATTGAATTAATAAAATAAACTGATGGTATGTCTAAGACTATCCATGGATGTGATTGGTATGAATATGAAATATGGATATGTTTTTGTTGCTTCACAGGGAAAAAATTTAAGTTAGGATAAGATTTTGGGTAAAGCCCTGAATAAGAGAAACTTTATCATTTTTTTTTATAAATTAAAGATACTTGTTATTTGTTCCTCTAACATTTTGAAAAATGGTTGAATGTATGGATATTGACTTTTGATGAATGGTTCTAGATCTATGTGACAAATATGGATGTTTTATGTTTATTAATTTAATGCTTTTAAAGAATTGTTGAATTAAAAGGAGTTTTTGGTTGGGTTTGAGATTAAAAAAATATAGAATGGAGTTCGTGTTTATTAAATGTAATAAGAGATTTTATTTGAATAAAAAGAGGATATTGTTGAAAGTGAATGAAGAACTGAAGAAAATGTGAATTGACTTGTAACTGAATTGATTTTCATTTAACTAATGATTTAGGATATATGAATGATGATTATAAAGGGACATATACTCTTTTTCCAAGAATGATATGATTAACTTTGTAAAAAAGAGTTAAAAGTGAATAACTATATGAAAATTGGAATTGTATCAAATAAGTTGAAAATGAAAAGAATTTAGTTGTGGACATACACTGATTGGAGTTAAAATAGATGTTATAATGAATAAGAAATATTTGTGGATACAATAATAATTGATTTAAAACCCTATCAATACAGGGGATATCGTTGGGGGTGATTAAGTGAGCTAGTGGACCACTCATAGTCAGATAATAGATAGGTACTCCGTACCTTGTGGTAAGTTTCTTTATAATTTTCCCATGTACTTTACTTGTGAATTGGTTAGTCCATAAAAATGTAGATAGTGAATTGATAATGTATATAGAAAGAAAGATACGTAAATTGAGAGAATTATTTGGTATTCATTAAAGAATAGTGGAATATTGGTTTTCAAATAGGAATGCCGAATTGATTGGCAACCAAGATGAGTTGATCAAATTGATTTGTATTCATTAAGAAATACTAAAATATTGGCTTCCAAATGGAAATGTTGGATTGATTGGCAACAAAAATGGGTTGACCGGATTAATTGGTATTGTTAAAGAATACCTGAATGTTGGCTTCCGAATGAGAATGCTGGATTGATTGGCAACCAGGATGGTTTACCCGGATTGATTGGTATTCATTAAAAAATACCGAAGTACTGGCTTCCAAATGAGAATGTTGGATTGATTAGGAACCAAGATGAGTTGACCATATTGATTGGTATCCGTTAAGGAATACCAGATTATTGGCTTCCGAATTGAAATGCTGGATTGATTGGCAACTAAGATTAGTTGGCCAGATTGATTGATATTCGTTAAGAAATTTTGGATTATTAGTTTTCAAATGTAAATGCCGGATCGATTGAGAACTAAGATGGGTAGGCCAAAATAATAAGTACTTAAGAAAGAGTATTAGAATG
>Ga0307515_10014662_pt1 | contig 14511 bp, 12 predicted proteins | sample 17_EM_MG_FD_194513 | JGI IMG/M metagenome (GOLD analysis project Ga0307515, IMG submission 194513) | Populus trichocarpa ectomycorrhiza microbial communities from riparian zone in the Pacific Northwest, United States - 17_EM | ecosystem: Host-associated > Plants > Roots > Unclassified | place... | reverse complement strand
GCCAGGACACGGTTTGGGTCCTTGTTTTAAAAAATATGGTCCCTCAATTTTTTTTTTCTTCCTTGTATATTTACCATTCTTTCTTTCTAGTTTAGCTCTAGAGATTATGTTAAATATATGTTCTCTCTAGTTTAGAACAGTACTAGATTATTGGTTTGTGTTAGAATCAATCTGATGTGACTCAATTATCTTAGAGAGTCCAAAAACAACCAAAATGACCAACAAAATATATTTTGACTCAAAATAAATATTTAAAATGTGATTTTTTAAATAAATATTAAGACATCAATATATTAGATCAATTTGGGTCAACTTGTCAATCTACATACCAAATCATGAAATCATGATAATCTCATAAAAAAACAAATTAAAATAAATTATGAAACTCAATTTCTAATAAATCTAATGTCGAATAATGAAACTGGAAAAAAAACAATTAAAAAAATTACTCGAGTTAACATGTCAAACCCGTGATTTGAGTCATGAGACCAGGATAAACAAATAAAAAGAAAATTAAAACAAATTATGAAGCTCAATGTTCAATCAACCCAGTGTTGAAAGATGAAATAAAAAAAAATAATTAAAAAATAACATAAAAAACAACTCCAGTCAACCACGGTTAACCCGCTAAACCCGTGACCCGAGTTATAAGATGAAGATAACCTCATAAAAATCAAACCGAAACAAATTACGTAGTTTAATTCCTAATCAATCCAATGTTGAAGGATGACATTGAAAAAAAAAAGTCAATTAGAAAAAAAAAACTTCAGTTAAATCTATCAAATCTACAGTTCGGGTCATGTGTTTATAATAACATCATAAGAAGTAAATTTAAAAAATTCATGAAGTTAAATCCTCAATAAACCTAATGTTAAAGGATGTGATTAAAATCGAAAGAAAAATAAAAAATAAAAATATTATTTTAATAAATAATATTATATGAGAAGTACAATAAATTTTTTTTTTCTCATATAATTTTTTGTTAATTAGTTGTTGAGATTCAACAACGGAGATTATGTTAAATACATGTGATACTTTCTACACAGGAAACCTACTTCAAGATCATGTTATAAGAATTATTAAAAAAGCGTATAATAAAATTGTTCATAAAGATCTAGTAAATTACTGATAAATATGTCCAACTACAAATTTAAACTCATTTACGTTATAAAATAAAAAATACAAAACAAGTTTTCTTTTTTCTTTAAATTTTTTTTAAATAAAAATTAAAAAAAACAAAAAAAAATGATATAAAAATATCTTAAAGGTCTGAATAAGGAATTTTTTTTTTTTTTACTTGTCAAGGAAGAATATTATCTTCGAATTTAATAGGGTAAGGTAGTAGTTTAGTAATGCTCATCTCCATGTCAATAGATTTAATCTCTCTAAAATATATGGAATGTTAATGAGCTTGTTTCATCTTATTAAAACCTGATTTTATTTTAAAATAATATTATTTTAATTTATTTTAAAACAATATTAAAAATATCAAATCAAGTTAAACTGTTTAATTAACCCATCAGTCATACCTTGAATCGATCATGGGCTGTGCTAGTTTAATAATTTCATGTATACTCAATAATACCTCCATGCATGCTTTTATTTTCTTTTAAATTATTGTTTTTGTAAAAAGAAAAAAAAGTATTCGATTTATGATGATAATAAATTAAAATTAAAGGAGGTGATCATCCGGACAATTTGGATGAAAAATTGCCATTGCATTTGCATGACGCCCATTACTCACTCGTAATATTCACATAAAGCACGTTTCTAACAAAAACTTTCAAATCCATCAATTCTACACCATTATTCAAATATATATATATATATATAGACATCTCTCCTGGCATTTCTTTGGCTAGAACCTTCAAAAACTAACCTTTGCCCTATCTTCATCTCTCTTTTTCCTATATGGCTCTGCCTCTGTTAGTATTAGTTTCGATCTTTGTTCTCGTTCTTGCATACATTCTGTACCAGAGGCTGAGGTTCAAGCTACCGCCTGGTCCACGACCGTGGCCGATTGTTGGGAACCTCTATGATGTCAAGCCTATTATGTTCAGATGTTTTGCAGAGTGGGCTCAGGCTTACGGACCAATTGTTTCAGTTTGGTTTGGTTCAACTTTGAATGTAGTTGTGTGTAATGCGGAACTGGCCAGGCAAGTTCTCAAAGAGAATGACCAGCAGCTGGCTGATAGGCATAGGACTAGATTTCTCGCCAGGTTTAGTAGAGGTGGCGAGGACCTCATATGGGCTGACTATGGTCCTCACTACGTGAAGCTTAGGAAAGTGTCTACTCTTGAGCTCTTCTCAGCAAAGAGACTTGAGGAACTCAGACCTATTAGAGAAGATGAGGTTTCTTTCATGGCAGAATCCATTTTCAAGGATTGCACCAATCCAGGTATGCCATATAGTAGTATTAATTTCTCTTACGTTCTTTCTTTCTTTCTTTCTATTAGGAGCACCCATACGATGGTAGAAATATATTTGAGGTAGACGTCCTCTTAATCTTGTATCTTAAGATTCATCTGGCAAATCATGTTTGTTGTGAGAAATACTATCCCATCCCATAATTAGTCTTCATCAATAATCAACTAGATATATTATTTTTACTGTGAAATCAAATATTTTGATTTATATTAATTTTTGGGTTTTTCATTTTAGTCTTTAATTATCATAAACAAATCATTTTGGTTTTTTTTATAGCATAGATGATTCTTAATTTATTTAATTAAATGCATGCATTAACTTTTTAATTTACAATTAAGATTTTTTTATATGTCAAAAAACATGTTGGAAAAACCTACATATTTTTTTTTTTTTTGTGTTGAGATAAAAATATTCGATTGACAACAAAATGCGGGTCAGAAAGCTAGTTATCACACTAAAACCTGTCAGATTAATGGTCGTTGTGCCTAATTCGAAATTGTCTAAAAGGACTGGTCTTGAGATCATGAATTATCTCTTGCGCGCAGAAAACCATGGAAAAATCTTGTTGGTGAAGAAATATTTGGGAGATGTGGCTTGGAATAACATTACAAGACTAGCATTTGGAAAGCGGTTCATGAATTCAGAGGGGATAATTGATGAGCAAGGCCAAGAATTCAAGGCAATTGTTTCCGATGGATTTAGGCTTGGTGCATCACATTCCATGGCCGAGCACATTCCATGGCTTCAATGGATGGTTCCACTAGAGGAAGAGGCTTTTGCCAAGCTTAATGCTCGTCGAGACAGGCTGGTTAGATCTATCATGGAGGAACATAACAATGCACGCAAGAAAAGTGGTGGTGCCAAGAATCATTTTGTTGATGCATTGCTAACACTGCAAGAAAAATATGACCTCAGCGAGGTCACATTTATTAGTCTCCTATGGGTATGTATGCACATTTCGCTTAAAATCTTAAACAATTTGGTGGATAGAAGTTTCTCTATGCTGTCAAATGAATCTTTGGTTGACTGGCTATGACTGATTAGGGTTTAATTATACTTGTATCTAATATTTTGTGCAGGACATGATCAGTGCTGGCATGGATACGACAGCAATCTCAGTGGAGTGGGCAATGGCTGAGCTACTCAAGAACCCAAGGGTTCAACAGAAGGCTCAAGATGAGCTAGACCGAGTGGTTGGGTTCGAACGTGTCATGACTGAGGCAGATTTCCCAAATCTCCCTTACCTGCAAGCTGTAGTCAAGGAATCGCTGAGGTTGCACCCACCAACACCACTGATGCTACCTCATCGTGCCAATACTACTGTTAAAATCGGCGGCTATGACATCCCTAGGGGATCAGTTGTTCACGTAAACGTATGGGCTGTGGCTCGTGATCCGGCTTTGTGGAAGAACCCTTTAGAGTTCCGGCCGGAGAGGTTCTTTGAGGAGGATGTCGACATGAGAGGTCATGATTTCAGGCTACTTCCATTCGGAGCTGGAAGAAGGGTGTGTCCTGGTGCACAGCTTGGTATCAATCTGGTCACGTCTATAATCGGTCATCTGCTTCACCATTTTCATTGGACCACCCCTGATGGTGTCAAGCCAGAGGAAATTGACATGTCAGAAAGACCTGGACTTGTCACTTATATGATGACCCCATTACAAGCAGTGGCCACTCCTCGCCTGCCTTCACACTTGTACAAACGGATGGCTTCAGATATGTGATTTGCACTTTGCTGCCGTGGTTGTACTTGGATTATATTAGTTTTTGAATTGGAGATGGTCCATCACCAAGTCTGAAATAAAGAACAAGAGCTACATGTGTTGTATGCCTATGGTTTGGAATAAATGATAGGAAAAAACATTAGCTGCATTCATTAAGCAGTCAATATTTTGTATTTGAGGTTGTCAACTCAAGCATTTCAATATAGACAGATATGATTTGAGGTAACTCATAAAAGCCACATCTATGCCATAAAGCATCAATATATACAGATTCAAACATAAAGCATAGTTGCCAGAGTAGTGTGTTTATTGTTCTATATCATAATGCAGGTAGCAGCACACCAAGGCACACATGGTTTTAGCATATTATGGCATCAAATTCACATGAAACTTTCCTTCCATGTTCTTAATTACTTCAACCTTGAAATTTTCTTCTTTTATTCCCCTCCTCAATTTCAGAAGCAGATTGAATTTGGCATAATCTTCAATGACCTGCAACATCAAACCATGGAAAAATCAGTCGGAAAACTTCCACATTCACATATACCATAATGCTCACAGGTCGGAAAGATCAATCCAAGTATGGGACACAACAGAAGCAAGATTTCGAGCTCCAGCATTGAAAAATGCCAACCTTGGCTTTCGCCAGAAGGATCTCTACAAGTTCATATGGGGACAATGAGTTGGATCTCTTCTGAATGGACTTAACAGCATGATTTGCTGCATCTTGGACCTCAAGATCATTTGTTGGCACCAGTTGCCATCCTGATCCATGATCATCTGATTTGCATAACGTGCCTGATTAATCACTGTTTTGCGACTAAACTACTACTCAATAACACCCTTTTAAACAAAATCTACATTTAACTAAGATTGTACATCTCCAATCCCGTTGACAGCAAAATTGGCTAATTTAATAAGAAATGATAGCGTTATACCGAAAAATGAAAACATGAGAAGAAAACCTCACACGCCAATTCCATTCTCATTACAACCATCAACAGGAAAAAATAAAAACACAATCAATTGCTTATATCTATATATATAAAAAAGATCCATTACCTGGTTTAACACCGAGGTCAGAGGAAGTACCCCCTTCAACATGCTTGAATTCCTGCAACTGCTTGAAGTTCATCCACGGCTTCACCCAGACTTTAACTTCATACATCTTATTATTACCAGCATCAGTTGCCTCTACAGTAAGGTGGTATAGCTTACCAGCAACCACCTGCTCTTTCGCCTTCAACACCCTCACAAACTCAAGAATAGCATTCTGTCGACAATATCCAAAGTAAATACTAAGAAACCTAAGACCTTGCCAAAAAAGTAATCAAATTGACAAACATTAAATACTTGTACTAGCTATAATTTTCTGAATTCATTTAAAGATCAAGTTGAACTCAGTTAGCACACTTTGGAAAGTACTCAAGAAAAAAGCTTGAGCACAAGGATCCATAGAAACTTGAATACTAAAAAGGGGGCAATTGAGAATAGCCATATATGCAAATATATTTGTAATATATTATCCCCATTATTATAAAAATTAAACAATTTTTTTCAACTAATTAGATTTTTTTTTCATCTTAATTTCTAAAGTAATGAATCAACTATCAATCATCCTGTTTTCTTGACAAATATTTCATAGAAACAAAAAAAAATGAACAAAAATGGTTTATATGTTAGAAATACTAGAAAAATATATCAAGCCATAAGATAAAGACTAAATCAACAAATAAATCACCCAAAAAAAGGGGAAAAAGCAAAACTCTAGTAAATGAAAATCAGAAACCATATATAATCTAAAAAAACATTCAAAACTATAAGCACTCAAATCTCTCTATGACCCCTCTCAAATCATCATCATATTTGACAACAAAAAAGAAGAAAAAGAAAACAAGAAAATTAAGAATTCAAAGAATTGCAACAAAGAAAAGATAAAAGATCAAGAAAAAAAACCTCTTTCTTGTTATGTTCCTGGACAGCAAAACGAGCGAGGCTATCAATCTCTGCACTATTTTGAGAACCTTTACAGTCATGAACACCACCAAGCTTCATCTTCAAGAAGTTGTCCTGTCCGCAAAGACCCAGTTCAGTATAACACCCACAGAGCAAAACCAAGACACTCAAGATTATTAAAGAGGATTTATTCTTCATCGTCTTCGTCGTGTTTTTCAAACAGAAAGAGATCTATTCGGTTCTCTGTGTCTGTTTCTTCCCTGTTAAGGAATAAATTTTCGCAGATATTTAGTTAACTTGTGGTGGTTGATTTTGTAAGGTAGTTGGTCACCTCCTTCGATCTTAAGGGTTGGGTTGAACTTAAAATCACAAAGGGCTAAGCCCAAAAGCGAAGACCTCGGAAATAATCCAAGATGAATGCAACCACCCAAATATGGGCTTAGAGTCTAAGCAAAGGATTCAAATTTTAACTCTGCTCAAAGAAGGATATCATATGAAAATCATAGTGATTAAATCCAATCCCATCCATCTAACGATCTAACGATGTCATTTTATTTTTAAAAAATTAACAATGACATTATTTTATAACTTTTTAAGAAAATTAAATTGAGTTTTAACAAAGTCGATCGCGTCGTGGGTGGTCTTAGTATTCGTTTCAAACTGAGATTGAACCTGTTTTTTGTTAAAATTTAAATTTTTTTTGCTTCAAATTAATATTTTTTTGTATCTTTGAATTATTTTGATGTTTAGGTGTCAAAAATAAATTTTAAAAAATAAAAAAAATATTATTTTGATATATTTTCAAGAAAAAAACACTTTAAAAATAATATCTACTATATTTTCAAACACCCTCCGACTAAATCAACCTCAAATTGATATTTTTACACCTCAAACCATCTTGGAACAAGTCTCTTAAGTTGATTCTAGATCAAGTTTAATAAATGTGGTAAAAATTTGGAGACAAAAAAAGATTTGAAGAATTTTTTTTGATAGGTGTTGTTTATATATCAACTTTTGTGCATTCAAGTTAGAATTAAATGGTTTATGGAATTTTTACTTCAAATGCCTGATTTATGATTTCCACTACAGTAGCCAAAGAAGAAATATCCCTTAATTCATTATGTTTGAATTGCAAAAATTTGATGAGCTAAATTAAGGAAACTAAATTTTTGAGTGTCACTTGAGAAATAATTTAGGTGATAAGGAGAAGAGACATATGCCTCATGTTATATTTATGTCAATGATTTTTTTTTTTTTTACTTGAGGACATACAAACGGAAAACGGCCAGGAAAGGAAATTTCCTCCGAAGAACAGATTGAGGGGGAAAAAAAAACATTAACCGCTAACTGGTGTGGTGGAGTACTCACTTCACTTGTGTCTAAAAAAAATCCACAGATCCCTACTTTTATCGGTTGTTCCTCTCTTCAAAAGCTGTATAGCGAGAAGAGAAAGGGAGCAAGAAAATAAATATAACGTAATGGGGCTAGAAATTGTGGAGCCAAATTCCTGCATAAGAGGATGCTGTACTAGCAATTCAATCCCACTTCACCTCCCTCCTTCTTCCTACACCCTCCTCTCTCCAATTGCCAAAGGTATGTAAAAAACTCTTCAAATTCTCTGACAGTTCGAGTCTTTTTAAGTTTTTGAATGTGGGTTTTCTTTCTTTCGGTGATTGATGTTTTCTTTTTGTGTGTGTAGGGGCTGAGAGTGTGGTTTATGGAGCTGTTTTGGATGGGAGAAAAGTTGCTGTTAAAAAACCAATCTTGTCTACTTCTGAGGACATTGATAAGTTCCATAAGGAGCTTCAACTCCTATGGTATCTATCCCTTTAACTTGTTTTTGTTAATGGGGATATGTGGTTTGCAATAATTTTAGATTTTAATGGGTTCTATTGAAACTCAAATCCCATTGCAATTTGTAGTTGGAAACAAAAGAAGGGATTTTGTTGCATTAACATATTGGGTTATGTTTATTCTATTTTTTTATTTTTATTTTATCTTCCTATTGGTTTTTGTGGAATAATGAAGCAAGCTAGATCATCCTGGAATTGCCAAGCTGGTTGCAGCTCATGCAAAGCCTCCAAATTATATGTTCTTTTTTGAATTCTATGAATCTGGTAATCTTTCTGAGAAATTACATGTGGAAGAATGGAGTCCAAATATGGATCAGGTGCTCATGATCACAGTCCAGCTGGGTATGGCTTGTTTTCACTTGAAAAGTTTATCTGTTTTATTTTTTTCTTCAAGATTAAAATTTTTGAAGTCATGTTCTGTGGTAGTGTTGGATGCAACTGAATTTTCTCACTAAATTGTATATTTTTATTGATTTGGTAAATTAGAAGATTTTTTTGTAAGGACATTGTAGTGTAATGTTACGTTGTTTTTCATTTTCACTGTTTTCTTCTTCCAGCAAAGGCTTTGCAATATCTGCATAACCACGAGATTGTACATAGGGATGTGAAACCAGCAAATATTCTTGTAATTATCTTCCATAAGCTTCTAGTCAATCCATGGTTTGCTTTTTGGTATTGGAAATTGTTGAAACACAATTTTGAGATTTTTTTCAATATGATGCAGCTTGATGAAAACCTTTGTCCACACTTAGCAGATTTTGGTTTGGCAGAATACCAGAAAAATCTTAAGGGAGTTTCTCTTGAGAACTGGAGATCATCCGGAAAGCCAACTGGTGGTTTCCATAAAAAGAACATGGTTGGCACACTCATTTATATGGCTCCAGAAATATTGAGGAAGGAGATACATACTGAAAAATCAGATGTCTATAGTTTCGGAATATCCATCAAGTAAGACTTTCAGAATGTTTCTAACTTGCAAAGCTTCTGTTATATTTAACCAGGAGAAGAATTTATTTGCATGTTTTTACTTGAGCAGTTAAATTGTAATTGGTTAGTTCAAATGAGAAGTTTTTGGAAGCCTACACAGTTTCTTAAATACTCAGGCCATTGAATATGATTCAATTAAATAATTTTTAACCTTGGCCGAGCAATGGAAAGACAAATCCTCTTGTGGTCTCTATATTGACACATGGTAACTTGTCGATGTAGTTTCTTAATCAGCTATGTACCTGTCGTTGCGACAAGAAGTGATACAATATGTTTTGCAATTAATTTTACCCCTGAATAGTTATGGAATGATTCATGAAGAAAATTTGGCCCAAACAGTAGAATGAGAAAAAAAAAAGTCTTATAATGAGATAGGCTTTGCTAGTTGAGAGTGTTAAGAGCTAGATATATCAGTTTAGGTGGAGCTTGATTAGTTATGCTGCTTTACATGCTTAGACTAAAGTCCTTACCTGTTCATCAAGTAAGGTTTATATTCCTTGTTTTTTCTCATATACCCAGGCATGTTTTTATTCTCTTTAAGTCGCATATTAAAAATATTCATATGGTTTTCTCCCCTATGGAAAAGAAAACTCATTTCTATTCTTTTGCAGTGAGCTTCTTACTGGTGTCGTCCCATATACTGATCTCCGTGCAGAAGCTCAGGTCAGTCTTTCTTTTGTTTGGTTTGTTATTTATATCATCTTTCATTTTCAATTTTTTTTTGTATTTCCTGAACTATAGCTGTCTGTATTGAGTTTCTCTTGTGTTCTGATGCAAACCATGTTTTTTGCTATGTAATAGGAACAATTGATAACCAGAATAACTTCCTAACATCTAAATGTATGTGTTAGCTGGAAAAAAGTTCTTAAACTGTTTATTAAAACATGCACATACTAAATGTCACTCTTTTGTTCCGTTGATTTATTTACATTGTTTGATAAAGTATGCACATACAGTCATATCTAAAACACACGTGGAGCTGATCATAACTGTTTTATTTATGTGATTAGGCTGAGCCAGCTTGTAGAACTTGGGAACGCAAAGTTCTGTTTATTACATTCTCTTGGACACTCAAAACTATGTCTGGCATGTTCTGCTTTCCACTTAACATGAATAATTAGATTTTTTGGTTTTGGTTCCATAAATGCTGGCAGGCCCACACTGTACTGGAGATGAACTATACTGAACAGCAACTTACAGCATCTGTGGTGTCTGGTAAATTACGACCTGCTCTTGCTGGTCTGGGTTCGGGTGCTTCAGCAAGCATACTTTCATTAATACAGAGATGTTGGGATGACAATCCTCAAAATAGACCTTCTTTTACTGATATACTATTGGAACTTGATCCAATCTTGGAGAGTAGAAAGAAATCAATTGGAAAAGATTTTTCCCTTGACAAATATTCTATTTCACATGGAGATCAGCCAGCAGATAGTGCCAAGAATCTTACAACGTACCAGGAGATTATTAACTGGTCCACTCAGGGAGAAATTCTATCAAAGGCTCCTCCTGCAGTAGATTCCAGTTTAAGAATTTGGCTTGATTGTTCAAATGTTGGTTTGGCTTATCGTCCAATACTTTCCTGGGGATCCTTTGCCACATGCGGTAAAAGGGAGACTATGGAAGATACCCACTTCCTTATGCCCCATATGTGCAACGAAAAGGATATCCATGCTTTTGGTATCTTTGATGGTCATAGAGGTATGCTCGCTTTCAATAGAAATCATACCATGGCCGTGAATTTGAGGAAGAATAAATTCAAATTACCTTTAGAGCATAGTAGACAATTAATCACCACATTTCTAAGATATTAGTAGGTTAAAATCATTCTTCCTCAGTCTAAGCCCGCTACATTAATTCGTAGCACTTCAATTTTTGTTTTCTTTTTTTGAAAGTACAATGAAATACTCTCTTAATTTCAGGGGGGTATCTGTTTTATCTCTTAAGTTCAGGTTTTTTTTTTTAAGAAAAAAAAATCACTTTCGTTGTTTAGGAGAACATTCAAAAATTCATTTTGTTTTATTTTTATTTTTTCAATTTATTTTTTCTTGTTTGAATTAGTAATACATGTTTACCGGTTTATCTTCAGGTGCAGCAGCTGCTGAGTTTTCAGCTCGAGCATTACCTGGATTTCTGCAAAGTACTGGTTCTGCCAGCAGGTAGCAAATTTTGGATGGTTTCTCCTTTCAAAAACATTTTAAACTACAATAGGCCCGTTCTTAAAGTAATTAAACCCTTTACATGAATGCAGCCCCAGAAATGCATTAGTTGAAGCATTTGTTAGTACAGATGCTGCATTCAGAAATGAACTGGATACTCATCGTAAATCTAGGAGAGTTGTTCAGAAAGACTGGCATCCTGGCTGCACTGCCATTGTTGCTTTAATAGTTACAAACAAGCTTTTTGTTGCAAATGCTGGTGATTGCAAGACAATTTTATGTCGGGCTGGCAAGGCCTTTCCTCTAAGTAAGGTCAGCTGCATTCATTTACACAAAATGTTTTTCAGTTCCGTGGCTTGTTGTGAGTTTTTATTTTTCTGAAACTAGTTAGACTTTGAAAAATCAGGATCATGTCGCAAGCTATATTGAGGAGAGGGAGCGTGTGCTTAGTGCTGGGGGACAAGTAAAATGGCAAATTGATACTTGGAGGGTTGGACATGCTGCACTCCAGGCAAGTAGTGTTTGTTTCTCAACAAGTCCTTTATTTATATGATTCATTTCCAGATAGCTGAATGTTTAATTGAAGGCTGAGTGATGAACCTTGGATCCACTTACAAACTAGAATTTAGAGAAGTCATTTAATTGGAAAAATATTCCCATTATATATCAGCATATATGTATGATTTAAATCCAATATTTTACTGGAAGAAACATTTTAAACCCAAATGCATCTGAAACAGATCTTGATTGCATGTGTCAATGTATCCCTGGAGATGCTATAAAAAATATTATAGTAGGTTACCCATTTATATATCTGATGCATATCAGGTGAACACTTCGATTGGACCCATGCCCAGTAATTGCTTCTGATTTCAAATATTGGCCTTCAGACTGACATTTATAATTGGATCTTCTCAAAATATATTTAGGCTTCGGATCTATTTTAGGTTTTAAATCCGAGAAAAAATTAATCACGGTTTTGTGAATCCTTTGCTCTCCTACTATGTTTTATCTTTGTTAACTGGGGAAGTTTTACAAACTGTGACTGGGAAATGTTTATAGCCATTCTTCCTCCACCACCATCTCTCCTGTTAAAGAGTTCAATTAATTAATTTCTTTTAACAGGTCACTCGATCCATCGGTGATGATGATCTGAAGCCTGCTGTAACTGCAGAACCTGAGATAACCGAAACTGTACTGTCAGCGGAAGATGAATTCCTGGTAAGGACCACTGCTTTGACTAGTTCTTGTTATGGCAAGCAGTTTCATGTGCACTGAGTTCCTTATTGCTTCAGCTTTCTTTCTAGAGGGGAACAATGTGGTTCTAAAAGCAAAAGTCAGTGCTGGAAAATGGATATGCTGCCTTGTTATAACCGCTTCCCATTGTTTATTGACGCCTTTTATATGCTTTTGTCGTTGTATTATTCGGAATGAGTTTGATTAAAAAAGAATGGCGATTAAAAAAGAATGGCATACGCAATGATCTGTTGGTAAATGTTAGCAGTGCTAAAATGATTACAAATGAACACATTTTCTGATGTTCCATTGGATGTAAATGAAAGCAATGTTTTCAATTTCTAGGTGATGGGCAGCGATGGGCTTTGGGATGTCATGAGTAGTGCAGATGTCATAAGCATAATCAAAGACACCGTCAAAGAACCTGGTATGTGCTCCAAGAGATTGGCAACAGAAGCTGCAGAACGAGGCAGCAAAGACAACATTACGGTCATTGTTGTCTTCCTGCGCCCAGTATCGACAGCTGAGAGAATTTATTAGGCAAACTGAAAATTGTCGATCACAAATGGATGCTGTCGAGACCTAAACAAGATAATGTATGCTTTTACTCGGTCTTCACTGCTTCATGTAGTTTATTCATTCGTTTGTATGATAATAAATTAATGTATTAATTTATTTTCGTGAAGGCTTGTAATTATAATTTGTAATCATGGATCATTGATTGCTAATCACCTGTACAACAGCGGGCGATTGGCAAATTTAAATTTAAACTCCAAGCCCCATCTCCTGATTTTCGATAGTATTGTGTGAGTCGTCAGTGATTCAAAGCTGATGATCGGATCCTCACTGAGAATCTGAAAAACCTGGCTCATATCATATCCATAGAAGACATATTCTGATTGATAATTCGCCAACTCATCATCCTCACCTGAAATAATTCCTATCACGTGATCATCACTGAATCTTGCAAGCACCATCTGTTGATTTTCGCAAATCATTGATTCTTGAATGAAGTTTAATTGCTGATGATCAGGCTCCACTTGCAAGGCAGGTTCAATGTTGACAATTACTGTCTCATCATATAAAATATCTTCAGTAGCTTGAACTCCATTCTCTATTTGAACAATGGCTGCCTCAAGCTCCGTCTCCTGATTTTGAGTAATCATTGGTTCTTGAATGAAGTAAGCTTGGTTTGGCTCCACTTGCATCACAGGTTCAATGTTGTCGAATTATATTTCTTTCTCAAAAGAATCTTCAGTAGAGAATCCTCCATCATCTTCCATTGCAACGGCAGCCGCCTCAAGCCATATCTCCTGATCTTCAGTAATCTACTGCGTTTCTTGAGATTATGACAGTTAAGACCCCACGTCGATTGATTGCCAATGTCCCAATCTCTATTTTCTGAATATTATCGAAAGTATCTTCAGTAGATCGACCTCCGTCCATTGAAACCGTTGCAGCCTCAAGCCACATGTCCTGATTATGGATGATCTGCTGGGGTTCTTGAGCTGGTGACCTTATAGATTCAGAGTTGATCACTGTAAAAGTGGTAATGCTTTGAATGATCTTTGAATATATTCTCATCTTCAGCAACTTCAAAAACTTTGCATTCATTTTGCATTGTGCAACACAAGAATAGGGTTATGATCTTGATCAATGAGAAAGAAGTGTGGCAAGTTAGCTTAGAAAGAAGATTGTTTTTTAATATGATGCTACGGGTTTTTTGTTTGATAAGGAGAGATCAGCTGCATTTATATAGGAAAATATAATGGCAAGTAATCAATTAGGAAATCCAAATCCATTTTGGAATAAAAGAAAGGGTTGACATAAACATGCCTATATCTTGAGATAAAACAGAAATAGATTTCTTTTTTTCTTTTTCTTTTTTGGTATGGACTTGAAATATTAAGAACTTCTGTCAACTAATTTTTTCTGAAGGGCTCATCGTAGCAAGCTTCACATAAAAGCAGAACCTAGAAACTAAAATGTCCTTTGGCACAAGAGTTGGGATTGGATTTATTTTTATTTTTAGTTGAAGTTAGTTGAGAATTCAACTAATAATCAAAGGTTATTTCACAAATAAAAAGATGGGGTTTAAACAAATTCCTCATGAACTGTATAATTAAGCCAAAATTAGCAGATTATGCAAGAAATATTGTCCTATAACCT
>Ga0307515_10014661_pt1 | contig 14512 bp, 5 predicted proteins | sample 17_EM_MG_FD_194513 | JGI IMG/M metagenome (GOLD analysis project Ga0307515, IMG submission 194513) | Populus trichocarpa ectomycorrhiza microbial communities from riparian zone in the Pacific Northwest, United States - 17_EM | ecosystem: Host-associated > Plants > Roots > Unclassified | place... | reverse complement strand
AAGGTTTTTTATCTTTAATATTTATTTATATTTGATTAATATATCTAATATTTGATTAATGAATATAGAGTAAAGATAAAGTCCATGGGACAAAAATGATTTGCAAAGAAAATTATAAAGTTGTTATAATTATGAGATTCTTATTGTATCAAATCATTGTTCTTAAATGTTCCTGATCAATGTTCTATTAAGATTGAATATTAATTAAAATTTTTGAGATTGGTGCTTATTATATTCTTTCCTTTATGAAAAAAAAAGCAGTTGCTCTCATAAAATGAGGTATAAGGGATACATAAGACTAATATGCAATGTTTATCAGATGACATGTACATTGAACTGATCCGTAAGAGAATTCTATAAGAAAAGATCATTTATGTCTATGAAAAGGCTCTCGTTATAGTTGTTATGCTTTGATCTTGACTATATATTATTCTAATCAAGGGTAATAAATAGGTAAATATTGGGTATAGCATAAACTATATAAAGGTATTTGAGTAATCAAAAGAGGATTCATCACCCTAAATGAATTAGAAAAAATGTTTTATCTATTCTCAAATAGTATTGGTTGTGAAATCTTTGACCAAGGTAGAATGAGTTTTGAAAAGACTTTCAAAATCTTATTCAAAGAATCAATTATTATAATGTTAAGAACTATAGCGATTTAACAAACTAGACATACTCTATACTAGACATTATACTTGATCTTCAAATATAAATCAATCAATTATTGACTTGATAATAAATTAAATTATTTAATTTACTTAATCTTATTTTATTTAGGATTATGATTTATATTTGGATTAACTTATTAAGGAACTTAATGGGTCATACATATAAGAATCACAGATCAGAAATTAAAACGGGATAATTAATCAAGTATGACTTGATTATAAATAAATTTTAAAAATTAAAGACTGGAATGTAATTAATATAACGTATTACAATTTTAGACCTATAAAGACAAATCAAGTAAAGGCAATTCATGTTGGGAAGAAGCGTCAATATAACCAAATTCTCAATCCACAAGTTTCAAAAAAAATTGACAATTAAAAATAGAGTCAATCATTCAACAAAAGTTAGATACAAAACTTATATAAACACATAATAGAAGAAATTTTTACATGAAAAAACTCGATGGGGAAAAAACAAGGGATTATATTACATTTAAACTCTTCTACTAATTCAAAGAATAGGATCACAAGGTTCTTCCCTAGCTCAGTTAAAGAATATACATCAAGTCACTAATTTCATCATTACAATGATGAATTCTATCAACAATAACAAATGACCTTCCAATTAAGAGTTAGATATCTCCAATAAGGTTTTTTAAAAATACTCAAAGGTGGAAACTTCTCAATGATCACACCTCTAAGTTGAAGAGCTCATCACTGGAAATAACATATCAAAATCTATCTTAATCATATAACAAATCACCTTCCAATTAAGACACGAAGATAAATAACATATTTTTTCTTTACTCTCTCACTTTTTAGCCAAAATCTTTCTCTCTTTTCTTTTCTTTTTTTTTAAATAAGTTAGCTCACAATGAAAATAAACAATTAGATTGGGTGAAAAGATGAAAGGAAGAGAACTTCAAGCTATGACTCTTTCACTTCAAAATAGAATGTTTTCATGGTGTTTTAATAAGGAACAATTAGGCGCACAAATTTTTGCGAAAGTAGAATGTACGTTTGGCAACCTCTCGAGCACTTCGGCTAAGAATGTTCGTAGAGGATATTAGAGAAAGGCAATGAGCGTGCTACAATCAGCACATTTGTGAAACAAACTATGTGTATTTCGTTAAAAAAAAATAAAGTATATTATTTCGTCAATAGTTAAAAAATAAAAAAGGTAATAAGCAAAAATAGCCGTGTGGTGGCATGGAGTTCACATATGTGGGCATCAAGACTCTTGAAATTTCAGCTTTTACCTGAAGACTTAAGATATGACACTTGTATTGCATCCATTGTTTGGTTTTCAATGGTGGGTTGGAAAATTCATTCTGATTATTTTCCTGAAGACTTGCAAAAATGAATTGTTTGCTGACGTAACCTTAGATTTTCGTTCATTATTTTCCTTCTCTTTTTCCTTTTCATTATGTTGGGAGATTGTGAGAACCATAGACCAATATCAGTATCCCACCACATGAGCCAATGATAATGTTATATATTCCTTCAATTTTTTTATATGAGGTTTCATGTCAATCTGATGGAAATAAAATTATTACATTGCCACCTCTTGTTCATGAAACCTCTAAAATTATCATCATATATCATGATTTATGATGAGAATTAAATTCTCTAAATCACTAAAACTGAAAAATAGTTTTGAAATATAGAGTTATCATCAACCGAAGCAGAAACGTGAGGACATACAGCCAGTTCTCATATAAAAATATTTTACAAGGAGTACATCACAATAAATAAATAAAGAATCGTTTAATTGTAGAATATATATTTTAAAAAACTAGCAATTCATTTAATTGTTATATACTTCTACAAGAATGGGATAATGGGAAATGAAAAGAAAAAAGAAGTTGGTAACTGGTGGAGCCGGCCTATAAGCTTTGTCCGTATTTTTTAAAATATTTTTTTAAAAAGAAATTATATTAAAATAATATTTAATATTTTTAATTTTTAATATCAACACATTAAAACAATAATAAAAAATATTAAAAATATTAATTTTAATTTTTTTCAAAAAAATTCAAAACTTTAGAAAAATATGATCCAACTGCACTCTCAAATAGTATCTTAGTGTGTGTTAGATATTGTGATAGGTTTTATGATTACGGTTTTAAAAAATAAGTTTTAAAAAGTATTTTTAATTGTTTCTTGTTGAATTAAAAAGAATTAGTTAAAATCATTGTTAAAATTGATGTCGAGTAAAAAATAGTTAAAATGTGTTCAATTAAAATTGTTGTTGAGTGTATCATTGTATCAATTAAAAAGTTAGTTCAAAGAAGAATATAAATATTATTATTATTTATACATGTAGTGAAATATTCAATTTGAAAAGGATAATTTAACCAAAAAAACTAATAATAAATATAACGATTGCAAAATTGTTCCAAGTAATAAATGTACCAATTGCTATTCTAGTTTAAATGTTTCATACATTAGGTAACAACAATACTAAAAAAATATTTTTCCACTTGTTTTATCTCTTTTTTTTTTAGCACTCAAAATAAGAGTCCAAATGTCCACCCTTAAAAGGGATCTCTCACTATTGTAATAGAACTTCTATTTTATATTCGTAAGAGAATGGAGAGAGAAGACATCTAATTAATGAAAAACAATTTTTTCTCTTTTTCTCTGTATATGATTCTAACCTTCTTTTCTCTTTCATTAAGTTCTTTTTAATACACTGCAATCCAAATCCCGCTAACATTCATATCCAATTTGAAACCCTTCCCCTTGAACCCATATCAGGCATCTGTTGAAGCCCTGTCATTTTGTTCCTTCCCACTTCAAGCATCTCTAAAGAAAAATACTATATTAAAGAAAGTGTTAAATTGATAAAATAATTTTTTAAATAATATAAATATAGCTTTTTTATTTATATACATTTCAATGATAAAAAGCTATTTAGAAGAACCAATTATATTTTAATATATTTTATGTAAATTAATTTTAATATAATTATACAACGTTGGCCAACGGATATATAACAAATGAAAATAACGTTGATCAACAGAGAAAGTGTATTTTCATTTACTTTTGCTTTTTCTATAGAAAAATATAAAAATAATATTTTTTATCTTGAATAATTATTTTAGTTATTTATTTGGCTGACCGGTTGGAATGGTTAAAAATAAATATAAAACCTAAAGTATAATTTTTTCATTTTATCTAATTTTTTAGCTGCCCTGTTCGGATATGCTCTTACCATTTACCAATTTCTTAGCACTCACACGGACGCACACACACACTCAAATTTCAAGGAAAAAATAATAGGGGAGAGAGAGAGACGAGAGAGTCGTCGATTTTCTTTAAGGGCATTTATTTAAATTCCAACAGATGGGTTCAATTTCATTACATCAATCCAAAGATGATAAAGGTAGGAAGTTCAACAAGTTAAAGTTGAATTAGTTACATTTTCCATGTTTCAACTGTGAGAGTCGGGAGATGAGTTTAGGGAATGGGTTACAGTGGTGCTTGCATAACCATGGTTTTTGCAGATCAGCGATAAAATCTATGTTTTTGGACAAACAACTGCTTGTAATGGTTATTTTTGTCAAGATTTGTGGTTTTTTAACGGCCAAATGACAAGGACAAAACGCAGTCACAAACCTTCGCGTGAGAAGCTACCATTTGAACTTTTATTTTCATGTTTCAAAAAAAAATTATTTTTTTTAAATTAATATTTTGTTAGTATTTTCATATTATTTTGATGTATTTATATTAAAAATAATTTTTTAAAAATAAAATATTATTATTTTAATATATTTTCTAGCAAAAAAATATTTTAAAAAATAATTATTATCATATTTTCAAAAACCTTGTAGTTTTATGTTATCTACTATGGTTGAAATGCAAAGTGCCACAATTACCTTTTGTAACCAAACATGCTAAAAATTTTGGATGAGAGAAAATGCAACCCCAATCATAATTTTAAATAGTCTCTTACCCGTTTTAGGTATATAAATTAACATCTATAGAAGAAAAATCCCTAATACCTCCTTCAAAATATAGTAGATATTTTTTTAAATATTTTTTATTTGAAAATATATCAAGATAATTTTTTTATTTTTCAAGATTTATTTTTTATATCAATACATTAAAACGATTTAAATACACAAAAAAAAAATTGAAGCTAATTTTTTTTTTCAAAAACATGGTTGGACCATAATATCAAATACCATCATTCGAGATATATGTGTGTGTGTGTGTGTGTGTAAAACATTATAGGGCATGGATTTTTCATTGTAACCATACATATAGTTTAATGTTGATTGCTATAATGAAATTTTTTCTTTGCCCTTGAGTAGGGAAAAAAAAACCTTGAGGGTGAGGGTACTTTGATCTTTTTTACTTACTCGTTGGTCATTAAAAAATTGTTATGGGGTGTCTAGGTCTTTTTATTTTTTTTCACAGTAAAAATATTATTTTACTCCCGGAGTCAACAAAACATAGAGTTGTTGACCAAAGGCTTTTTTTACTTTTCATAAACTTGTAAACAGTAAAAATACTTCTTTACCCTTTGAATCAAAAAAAAAAATTGTTGGGCTGTTGAATAAGAGTTTTTTTTGTTTTTCCATTATTCATGTATAGTAAAGTACATTTTTTGCCTTAGAAAGGATAAAAAATAAGGTTTGCATTTTGGATATTTTTGTACTTTCACACAGGTTTTTTTTTGTAATTACCATGTCATGGGGACGTTTTGGTGTTCTCATGTTGACTTTTTAATCAAAAACATTGTTGGAACTTGTTGAGTACACGCCAATGAGTGGTGGCATTTACATCATTCAAGCAACGCGTATGATTTAGATCACTGGTTTTGCATGTCTTTTTAAAATATAAGTTTTTTCTAATTGTTTTGTTTGTGTTTGATTTTTCAAGATATTACTCTCAATCATCTATAATTGTTTTTATACCAATGAACTTTATTTTTTAAAATAAAAAATATTATTTTTTAAATAATATTTATGATGTGTTTGGCCTTGCGTAATCTTTTATTTTGGAGTGTTGATTTATTCAGTTGGTTTTATTTGTGTTATCTTTTAGGTCACAGATTTTTACAGTGTGGATTTATCTTTTATTGATTTAAATAAATAAGTTTAATGAACAAGGTCGGGTAAATATCTCATTTTATATGATTGAATATCTTAATCTACTTTCATCTCTTAATTTGTTTCAATTTCTCTTTCTGTAATTGTTAATGACTTTTTTTAGTTTATTTATATAAAAAGTTATCGATTTATTTAATTAGATGTTTGTATAGGCTTTTCAATTTACATTTTTATTTTTTTATGTAAAAAAAACATATCGAAGTAACTTATATACCCAATATTTTTATGAGGAAAAAATTTATAACCTGCAGCGAAGGGTGAGTTAGATAGCTATTTTATTTTATTTTTAGTGATATATTAGCTTTCAAGGAACGATATACCACTTAATGTACCATACGCAGTTAATGTAATTATATCATTAAAATTCATCAATAAAAAATAAAGAGAAGTTATTAATATTATGCAATAAAGATAAAAATTGAGTATAAATACAAACATGCAAATAAATGAAGGAAAGTTATGGCCTTATCAATATACTAGTTTTATGATTGTTCGAGTATTTATATATACTTAATTATTTGATTATTTGATTATATTATCAAATAAGATGGAGGATAGACTAGAATGATGCTTTGATAAGTCGATCTGGACGCCACAAAGATCAATCTAGGATTTCGACGCCACACTCTTTGTGATTGAAGAGTGATAAGTCAGGTAGGGTTCTTCACAAAAATCAATTTGGAAGAACAACTCTTAATTCTGTGAATTAAGTTTCAAATCTTGGCCAAAAGTGTTTTATTACATATTCTGATACTATATTTATATTTGGAACATCCCTCCAAAGTTAGGAAAAATTCAACATGGCAGAAGTCAAGCCCAAAAAACAAACTTTGACAAACTAATCTAGACAAATTAACTAGCACATGTTTTTTGACTTTTCTAACATAAACAGACCAAATTTGAAACAACCATATCTTCTTACACAAAAGTCCAATGCAATCATGGTTGGACAATCTAGAAAGAACACGTTCTGAACTTGAAATCCACCTAGATTAGTCTTGTTTTCACATGCAATGGATGACTTCAAATTCGGGTTCAAATTCATTTGCTGTTCTGACCATAAACAGCATCAATTCCTTCACTTATTTGCATATCAACCCAAATTCAAGTAGCCCAGCATCAAAAGAACCATTAAGGGCTTTTCCCATCTCCAAGTTTCAATTGTAGGCAAATAAACATCCTTGAACCAATTTCAAACTGATTGCTAATTTTTTACTCCGACGCAGCTTCAATCATTCCAATTTGACTCGTCAAGGTCCTTTGTAGTTGTTTCGCTCTCGCTTTTGTCATTGGACCATCTGAATCATCTTGCATATTAGATTTAGCTTTACAAGATGGATTATAATTCCCATGATGCACATCAAGTTATATGATTGTTCGAGTATTTATATATAGTTAATTATTTGATTATTTGATTATATTATCATAATTTCAGGTGTGTGTTGTTATAAGTTAATGTAATTATATCATTAAAATTCATCAATAAAAAATAAAGAGAAGCTATTAATATTATGCCATAAAGATAAAAATTGAGTATAAATACAAACATGCAAATAAATGAAGGAAGGAAAGTTATGGCCTTATCAGTATACTAGTTATATGATTTTTCGAGTATTTAAATATAGTTAATTATTTTATTATATTATCATAATTTCATGTGTGTGTTGTTATAATGATTATAATTATGTTTATTTGTATTATTTTTAGTAATTTTAAATAAGAATAGTAATATATATCTCATATCAATTAAAAATGCGTATCCCAAATTTTATATATTTTCTATAGCATTTTATCTATTTCAACTTGGTATCAATATTTAATTTTGTATTATTAATTGAAATTGAATTTATAAAATTTCTATTCTAAAACTAAAATACAAAAATAATAGAAATCTTAATATATATATATATTCTCATTTTATTGATATATATTAATTTAAATACTTGATCAATGTCGATTTTTTAAAAAAAAATACTATTATATTACTTGATTTGTAATTTTATTAAGAACAAGGACTTAGTTGCAAAGTGATAAGGGTTGAAATAATACATAACTCTACCCACGTACTATTATAAAATTTAAATGACTTTAAGGATCTTGATTAAGAGATAATTTTCATATTTTTTTTATTTTTACATTTTATTAAAAAATATTCAATATGCATCTTAAATCGAATTTTATGATATTAACTTGAGTAAAAATACTTTAGAATAAACTTATGCTAGGAAACTATAATTCAAGATTTTAGTTAAAAGTCTTTCTCATAATTTTTTTCTTTTAACTTGGTATCAATGTTTAATTTTTTTTATTTACATATGTGGCTTAAAGGATCCAAATTGTAAGTTAATTTTCTAATATATAGAAAGTATTATTTTGTTAAAATTTAAATATATTGATACGTAAGTAATTCATGTGTTTTAATCATAAAATACACTTATAATTTTATCTATTTTATTATTATAAATTATATATTGATTGATGTTGTAGTTACAGTCGCAGTTAGTTATCTTCCCTTATTTCAAAATTGTAGTTTTATGGTCAATATTGATATAAAATACCACATAAGAATATATTTTTATATCCTATATTTTGGATACTAAAGGTAACTAAACTCTATAAATTAAACCTTATTGATCCTGTTATTGAGGAGCTCAAAAATAAAATGCCTTGTATTAAATAAATGTATGCTAATTTAATACATCAAGAGAGCCTAATTCATAAACTTAATGGATCATGACATAATTTTTTTAAACCATGTTATTAATATTTTTTTATAATAAAACATTAAATTCTTACTAAATGCCACACTTCAACGAAAGTTTCTAACAAGCTCCTACAATGTAATCAAGAGCATGATAATTTTTTCAAAGAAAGAAAGTAAAAAAAAAAATAAAAAACCCATGATAATGATAAAAATTTCAGATTTTTATATAAATTGATTTTCAATTGACGACAACAGTTTCAATAGTCCTGCATTGAAGATTTGAAGTCATCCAACGGACCATATATATATAGTATCATCTGCAGTTTTTTCTCTCTTTATGGTTTCAAAATTTTTAAAACAAGATTTAAAAAAAATTAAGTAAAATTGACCATCATCATCATAATTTTCTAAAACTATTTTGTTTTACTTTCAAAAATTTTTGATACAGGTTATCAATTTAACCTTTTTTTGAAAGGGAAAAGGCTCATCTTCCACATAAATAATATTTACCATAAAAATTATTAATGGTTCTCAACATCACATTAAAGAAGAAAGCACAACTCCCAAGGAATTATATATTGCACACCTTTCTCTGTTACACACCAGCGAGTTCATGTTTCTGGTTTTTTTATCAAACAGTAATTCATATTGAGTTCTTCATGCATTAATGATAATAATTAATGAATTCATTTGCACATAATACCAGATAATTAATTTTCTACCTCATGTCTTGACCTTATCTTGCTAAGTGGGAATTCCAAGTGCCTAGCTACCACTCCAATACAGCTCTTCTGGCTAAGGAACAATGGTTTATGTTTTGTTGTAAGGCAACAAAATCTATATAAAAAAAGAGAAATTCATGTACATGGCTCAAAAAAATAAGAAAAATAACTGAAAAAACAAAACAAATTTCATATATATATATATATATGAACATAAATACTGAAAAATCCGTAACAAAATCAAAGCACAAAAACAACAAAAAACCTCTGTATATATGTAAGACTAGAAGAGCTGCAAAGTGCATTAGCAGAGATCAACATGGACGTTTTTACTTTCAAGACCAGAGCAAGTAACAGAATATATGGAAGGTGACAATTTGCATTAATTCTGCACACATTGACAAAGGCTTGTTTAGTACGGCAGCACATTCTGAAACCAAATATTCAAAAGTACCTCCATTTGCAGGTTTGCAGTTATACAAAGCAAGCACAAATTTCAATGAAGACATTCCTCCATAAGATTGACAGTTGAACCAAACGCTGCCAGTATTTGTCTCAAAACATTGAAACAATTCATCAAGAAAACTTGATAGTCCTTCCACCTTTCCCCACAAATATCGCTACCCTACTCGATGTTCCTGGGACTCATTTCTCAATTCTCCTTTCCCACAACCTCTAATAACAAACCGTCTACGTCGACTCATAATTCAGCATCTTCTCATATCCCAAGAAAATTATTTATATTAATATACCTAATTGCACCTCTAGCAACATAAAAGTTAAACAATGGCCACAGAGAGAAAAGGAAACCGATGTAAATTAAATTAGTAAACAACACACCCTCTTAAAGAGATTCAAGATAATATATATGGTGATTTTGAATAACTTTTGAGCAAAAAGGTATTGGCTAAAGTTAAACTTCAGGATCTCAAAAAAACATTTTTGTACCATTGTTTGGCATTAGGTGGCTTTTGCAACTGCGGTTTGAAAAAATAGATTGTAGCTTTTTTTAATCAAGGTTTTTTTAATAGAACCCGTGCAAAACTGTGGTGGGTATTGATTAACAAAACACTTCAAATCTATGGTTGAGGCAAAACGCATACCAAAACAAACAGACATACAAGTTTATCTAACTAGATAGAAACGATATGGCATATTTGCATTGTTTCTTGCATATATAATTGCAAGGCTTTTTATTATACTGAAACACCAAGTATTTGATAAAAAGTAGCTACATTTGGCAGGAGATAAAACAAAGTAAGCATGAAATCGCGAAGAAGAAGAAGAAGAAACGGACATACATCTGCTTACTTATAACGGTCCCATTAAGTCAATCATCATCATGCTCCCTCACCATGCTGACATCTCCACTCTTGTTCTTTTCCATGGAATTTAATAAAAAATCTGTCAACACAGACTCATAATTGGGTATCTTCTCATACCCAGGAAAATAATTTATATCAATAATAAGATACCTATTAGCATCTCTAGCATCCCTAATCACGTCAAAGTTCAACAAACTGATCCCAGTTTCTTCCTTCATTGCCTTGGCTACTTCCTCAACAAAATCCACTGGCGGCATTTCCACTCTGTCAAACTCCCCACCACCACCACCATCACCACAATCAGTCTTCTCCTCCAGATTGGATATTTGCGAAAACGGCAGCAGACCCTTCAAAGTAACCAATTTGTCCTCTTTAATATCGGGCAACGATTTCCTCTTGACACATTTCACAAAATCACCAACCACATAGACTTTAAAAATAATCCCACCATGATTAACAAATTCTTGCATTATAATCCTCCGCGACTCTAACTTGTCTAATCCTTCCTTATCAAAAACTAAATACATTTTATGAGAGGTCTCACTCCCATCAGCCATTAACGGTTTGGCGATCAGCGGAAACCCTAATTTCTTAATTAAATCATCGGAATTCTTCATCATGGTTTCTGAATCAGAAAAAAAATGTTGTCGAGGCACATCTAAAACTTGATTTCTTTCAGAAACTTTTAAATTACTTACAACTTGAAGCATCGAAATCCGATCGTGGAGTCTCTGGATGGAATCAAGAGGATCAATTATGGGAGCATCAGGGTTCAGAGAGGAGAAGTGCAGGAGCTGGGACATCCAATCTGGGCCGTAGAGTTTATGGATGACGCAATCCAAGGGTCCTTGTTCGATAAGAGGTCTTGAAGGATCGATGGGGATGAGATCAATGTTGTGTTGGTCTGCGTGGTGGATGAGGGAGGGTCGGATGAAGGTTTGGGTTTTTTTGGGTGGCAGTGCGTAGCCTACGCGGTGGCGTTTTGAGGGGGTCAACGATGACATGGGTGTTAGGGGGGTGGTCGTGGTGGTTAAGCCTTCAGTGTTGGGTTCTAATTCAAATACTAATAGAAAGACAAGGTGTGTGTGTGTGTATATATATTGAAATATGAAATTGAAAGAAGAGCAACGAGAATCAGATACTCCTCCATAATTGTAACGCGCCGCATGATTTTTTTGTATTTTAAAAATATTTTTGAAGGAGTTTTAATTTGTTTTTTTAAATTAATTTTTTAATATTTTTATATTATTTTGATATACTGATATTAAAAAAATAAAAAATATATTTTTAATTAAAAAATACTTTAAAAAACAATCATTATTATAATATCAAACAAACTCTAATTTTTTTAACATAAAAAAACATCTTGATATTGCTAAAGTTTTTCTAGTGGAAGAAAAAACATATGAGAATTGATTTGATGCGACTTGTGTTAGAGCATCTTTAATAAAAAATGCTATTTTGAAGAGCTAAATTAATAAAATAGTATTTTAAATAGTATAAATATAGCTTTTTTTACCATATCTACTCCAATGGAAAAACAAAATCATTTGAAGAGCAAATTATATTGGAGTGAAAGAAACAAATGTTTTATTATTTCTTAATAAGTTTGATGTTATTTTTTTTCCACATGGTTACATTTAATTGATTTATTTTTTTAGTGGCCCCACTTTGTTGGTTTTGGCTTTTTTTGAGAGATATGTAGGAATAACATTTGTGGGAGAGAAAAGATATTTTAGCATTTTGTTTAGCACTTCCTTTGGAGTGTGCAAAATAAACATAAAATAGCCAAAATAATATTTTTTTTTAATATTTAGCTTTCCATTTAGCACACCTGTTGGAGATGCTCTTAATGTATATACTATATAGTCAATCAGTTGGTTATATATAACATTGATTTTATTCATGTAAATATATTTAATTTATTAATAAAGACTTATTTATCTTTAATAGTAATCAGATATTTGATTAATGAATATAGAGTAAAGATAAAGTTCCCGGGACGAAAATGTTTTGCAAAAAAAATTATAAAGTTGTTATAATTATGAGATTTTTATTGCATCAAAGCATTGTTTCTAAAATATTCCTAGTCTCTGTTAAGATTAGTTATTAATTAGAGTTGTTGAGACTGATACATATTATGTTGAATTGATAATAAATTAATTTATTTAATTTATCTAATCCTATTTTATTTAGAATTGTGATTTATATTTGAGCCAACTTATTAGGAAACCTAATGAATCATACACATAAGAATCATTAAAATAAGTTGATTAATCTAGTATCACTTGATTTTAAATAAGTTTTAGAAATTAAGAACTAGAGTGTAAATTATACAATGAATTACAATTTTAGAACTAGAAAAATCGAGTAGTGACTTGATTGAATAAATTTTTAAAAGTAGCCTAAAATAATATATGTGATATTATTTTAAGGGCAAATTGATATTTTACCATTTATAAGGTTTTTAAATTTCCCTACTAATAGAATATTATGCCTCTTATTTCTTGTGATATTTAAGATGAGAAAAGTATAATACAAAAATACTTAAACACAAATAAAAAGAGTTAACGCTATAAGGTATAACAATCCCTTTATTTTAAAAGGATTTAGAAGATTTCTCACTAGTGGTTCGTGTAGATTATCATTAGAAATTGAACAATTAGATGGGTTGTGGTTTGCGATAACTCATCCTTTAAGCATATATTCAAAGCTGAAAAGAAGTTCAGATATTCAAGTAATCTTTGCATAAACTCTAAACAACTCTAAATCTATTTAACGGGATCCATGGGGTCCTTGAAAATTTTTAAATTTATCGTTTCTGTTTCCGTTGCATATATGTGTATCAGGAAACTCAACAACTTGGTCTTTTTGACAGATCTAAAAATAACTCGGATAACCAATAAAAATATAATTTGACTTAAAATAAATATTTAAAATGAGATTTTTTTTAATAAAAATTAGGGCGACAACATACTAAATCGATTTAGGTCAACCCAAATTAACTTGTCAATATGCATATCAAGTCATGAGATTATGATAATCTCATAGAAAACAAATTACACAGCTCAATTTCCAATAAACTCAATATTGAATAATAAAATTGAAAAACAAAATCAATAAACCCAAGTCAACTCGGGTTAATCTGATTAACTCGCAACCTAGATCATGAGATTTGGACAACTTAATAAAAAACAAATCAAAACAAGTTATGAAGTTCAATTCTTAATCAACCTAATGTTAAATGATAAAATTGAAAAAATAACATAAAAAATGATTTGGATAATTAGGGTTAACTCGCTAAACTTGTAACTCAAGTAATGAGATATGGATAACTTCATAGAAAGCAGACAAAAATAAATCACAAAGTATAATTCTCTATTAAATCAATTTTTAAAGATGAAATTGAGGGAAAAATCAATTAGTAAAAAGAAAAACAAACTTGAATCAACTAAGTTAACTCATCAAACTTGCAGTTCAAATTATGAATCTATAACAACCTTATAAAATCACTAATAAATCTAATAATAAAAAATGAAATTGAAATTATATATATATTAGAAAAAACAAAAAAATTACAATTCAAATAAATAGAAAGAAGACAATAAAACATGACATTTGTCTTAGCCTTTTCAGCTTACTTTTATAAAGCATATTTTTTTTATGTTTTTCAACCAACTCTTTAAAAGCAGGCTAAAAGCTCGTTTGATATTGTTATAATAATTAATTTTTAAAATGTTTTTTACTTATAAATATATTAAAATAATTTTATTTTATTTTTAAATTTTATTTTTAACATTAAAACATCAAAATAATAAAAAATTATTTTAAAATAAAAATATAAAAAACTTTCAATTTTTTTTAAAATATTTTTAAAATATAAAAACAAACTATAAACTACCTTAAAATAATCAGTAGATATATCAGACAGCCGCCGACACACCCCCCACCCCAACAAACACATTTTGAT
>Ga0307515_10014660_pt1 | contig 14512 bp, 16 predicted proteins | sample 17_EM_MG_FD_194513 | JGI IMG/M metagenome (GOLD analysis project Ga0307515, IMG submission 194513) | Populus trichocarpa ectomycorrhiza microbial communities from riparian zone in the Pacific Northwest, United States - 17_EM | ecosystem: Host-associated > Plants > Roots > Unclassified | place... | reverse complement strand
CGGTTGTCGAGAAGTACGTTATCTCGCATTCACTACATGATTTTTTTTGACTGACAATCTTTTTAGACCTGCCGAGCCCGCAAAGCCAGCAGAACCTGTCGAGGCACCTGCGATCGAGCCCGAAGCCCCAATTTCTCAACCTGCCCCAGCTGAACTTGCCGAAACTATTCCCTTGGAAACCGCTTCATTCGAAGAACCCGAAGTTGCGATCGCACCCTCGAATGATGATCTCACTGAGACCAACCTCGAACAAGTCCCAGATACCTCTGGCCCCGCCCCCTCAGCAACTGCTGCAAGCACTACTGCTAGTTCTTGGGATCCTCGAAACACACCTGCTAGTTCCACCCCATACTCCGCCTTGCAGCAAAGCCAACCGCAAGCAATTCGCCCACCAACAAGTGGATTCCAAGCTTCTGCATTGAAAGCTACAGGAACTCCTGCGCGGGCTTCAAGCTACCAACGCCGTGTACTTGATCAAGAGGAAGCTGTTCGCATGCCAGGGAACCGTGAGGTGGATCGAGCTGCAGTTCAATTTGGCGCCTTCAACTTGAATGGATCTGGAGATGAGGACGTTGATGGTGACCGCGAGGAAGCAGAGACTCGTGCTCAACCACCTCAACACTCTCCAGTTGCGCCAAGAGCTGCGTTGCCACCGGCTCCTCAGCAACCTGCAACTGTCACGGAGGCTTTCCCGACTACAAAACCATCAGCCGGCTTGCCGTCGACCCATCCTACTGCTGCTCCTGGTCTCCCTTCACCGGCTCCTTTGGCGGGTGCGCAAAGCGCGACCCAGCAAGGACCGCAAGGCAATGCGCAGTTCAGCCAATATGGCAGATATCCACAGGCTGGCGCTCAAGAACAGTCTTCATTGCCCCAAAAGCCGTATGATGCTTTCAGCCAACAGGCTCCATCCACTCAAAGCCCATTCGAGGGCTATCCAAACCAGCAATCTCAGTCCCAGACTCAACCCCAATCTGGGGCTTTCTCTTCCGCACCCGACCAATTCTCCTCTTACTACACTTCCGACCCGCAACATCGCAACGCTTACAACAACTATTACAATCAGCAATATGGATTGCAGCAAGGTTCTCAAGGTCAACAAGATGGTCCTACTTCTCAGCAACGATCCTACAGTGGTTACAACGGCCCTCAGGCAGAGAATTCTTCTCAATTCCCGCAAAGTGCTGCCCAACAGACCCAGTCACGTTATGCGACTGCAGGAGAGGCTCAAACCAGTGGGCACACGACTCCGAACCCAGCTGCTCAAACCCAACAGCCAGGTGCTGCCCAGAGCGCCCCACCCCAACAACCCGGTCACCAGCAAGGACCTCAGGTTGGAAACTACCCATATGGCCATCCGTACTACTCCAGCCCGTACTATGCTGCATACATGAACCAGTATCAACAGTACGGCGCAGGAAACTACCCAGGAGGACCTTACGGTGCTAAAGGTGGACTTCATCAGGGATATCAAGGTTATGGCATGACTCCAGGAGCTCCTTATGATCACGCTGCTTCCCCTGCGGCCGGTGGCTTTGGTGGATCTGCTCTACATGGACGCGACAGTGCCCTCGGAGGCTTATCTGACTACGGTCGAGCGGGATCGGCTCAATCATCCCAGACTCCTCAGGCCATCGGAGGCAGTGGTGCTTTCGGTGGTTCTCATGACGCTTTTGGTCGCGGATCGTACCAAGCCCAGCAGCAGTACGGCGCCCAGCAAGGTAACCAACAAGGCGGCGGTGATGATTTGAAGCCATTCGGCGATTCGAAGGTTGCAAATGGACCTAGCCCATCGTTGTCTCAAGCCGGCCGACCAGGATCTGCGACGAACACGGCTGGATCAGCACTTCCTCCACCACAATCTCAGCAACCTGGGTATGGAGGATACCCCGCCCATCTCCAGCAACAAGGTCAAGGACTTCACGGTAGCCAAGGTGGCGGCTATGCTGGCCTAGGCGGAGCTGGAGGCCACCAAGCAGGAGGCCAAGGGCACCAAAACAGCCAATACGGAGGCTACCAAGCTTTCGGTGGCAACTACTATGGCAGCCAGCAGCAGCGCGGAGGATGGGGCGGCAACTACGGACAGCAGCATTAATAAGACATGGATGGCCACGTTTGTAGCAGCTGCACATAACGAAGCGCACTCGTTGGTAGATTGCCGCCTCATGGATCATCTTTGGGGTTGTAATTTTCTACCGAAATGTGTTACTACTACTCCAAATCAAAGCTCCTTTTTCTTTCTTCTCTGCCTTTGCGCTGGACAGGGGAAAAACTTGGGTTGGATTTGAAAGGAAAACGGGCCACCATGCATCTGGGCTGGGCTGGCTGGCTGCTTTGTCTGTACTCTGAAATACCTTTTCCTTACCTTTTGGCTCCGGGGCCTCTCCCAACCCACTCTGTTTTCAATTAGGTTTCTTCTCTCTTTTCATTTTCTTTTGCAACAACACACATCATATCGGAGGAATTGAATTGAATCGAATCGAATCGCGCAATCAACTTCAAACAAAGCGAAAAAGCATCTTGTCTGTCACATCTGGATTGCAGGGGCTGGCTAATTGGGTTTCTTCTTTCGATTGAGGAGGCATGAAATTGGCTTGATTTTCGAAGGTTGATTCATTGCATGGGGGCGAACAAGAATGGCTAGCTACTAGCATGCCAGGCAGACGAGAGGTGTGTATCGATGGATGGGATGATGAATGGGAGAGCCATTGGCAGGATAGTTAGTGGCGGGGAGGGTCAAATGAATGAAATTGGCTACCCTCTTTCTGACTACATTCTTTTTAATATCTTGAAAGTGAGATCTTCGGAATGGCTTGATATGGTTTGACACACTTTCAGCGTTGGGTAGGGGGCCAAGAGAGAAACCTCTGGTGCCTAGTCCTTTGAAAGACGCTTCTGTGTTCGAAGCCAGGTAATACATTGAGGTGCACAGATATGCAGAATGTTATAGTTCCAAGTCGCTCATTGGGTTTCTCGCAACCCATGGTCTCTTTCGATCCGATAGGGACGAGCAAGTCGAATGGCCGAGCCCATCAACAATCGCCAACTCGGAAGTTATCCTTATACAGATCAACGGGACAACACTAGTAGAAATACCGCAAACCACGGGAGCCATTAGACACAGTGAATAAGGAACGCTGAATTGCGGCGAAGAAGATTGGACGCAGAAGGGAGTGCAACCGTCCACCTTCCCTCGCCTTCCTAACAACGACTTTAGATAAAATCATATCAACGACAATTCGCACTTCCACGGGCCCAATATCATTATCCGAAAATTTCGAAACAAGCGCTACAAAAACAATAGTGAGCCCTAATTTTACAATGTACACACAGGAATAGCGTCAATAAAGAGTTGGGATCTACAATGTTCGAAAAGAATTTAGTTCATTTCAGAAAAGGGAATATCGTAGTGTTCGAGATAGTATTCGGAAATTCAAAATTCAACTTTGCATTGTTCCAAATCCATTCAGTCCATTCAACAGAAAGCAGAATGCTTCAGGTGGGAATTGGGACATTGAAGAATTCGAATTTCCAACGCTTCAGATCGCTTTTAGTTCATTCGAGGAGACCATTATTACAATGTTTAAGTTGGACTTAGGACATTGCAGCACGAAAACTTCATTTTTGAAGTAGGAGTTATGCACTTCTAACTACTTCTCCACACTGAGCTTGCGCTTCTTAGGTGTGATTTCACTAAAAATACAGGGTATCTGATGCTAATTCCCAACTCCTTTCAATGTACTACCCAAACGCCAATGTACCGGACCCCAATGATTCATTTAAACATATTCGTCATCTTCAAAAATACCACCGTCTGTCCGCATAATGGGCGCTGGCCCGCCCCTTCCCTCCCACCAGTCGTTCGCACCCATGTACCCGTTCCTGCCTCGCAAGTCGAAGTCCATCCATTGTAACACGTTGCGTAGTACATTGCCACCAACATCTCCGGTCCATTGATTCACCTTCGTCGGGATTGCCCAAGGGAAGAAGGGGTCACTTGGCTGCCAAGTGTTGCGTGATGATTGCTTCGGATGACAATAGACACTGCACATGGCAGACTCTGCAACGTACCACGCGCCGAAGAGGAATAAAATTAGACCAATCCAGGTAAACCTCCAGGTACGTCTCCATCCAAAGCGACCTTGGTCTTGATCAATGGGGGTGGTGACGATGAGCCGAGGGACTGGTATCTTGATATTGACGTGGATGTACGCCTGGTCGCTGAGGTAGGGAGTAGAAGTATAGCCGGCAGATGCGACTTGGTGTTCCAACCGTTCGATGCCGTGCTTAGCATCCCGAATGCTGAAGGAGGTGTTCTTGAGTTGTTGATTCATTCTGTCAAGGCGAAGACGTTCAATGCGTCGTTCCCGTTCTTCTGCTGATAGAGGATGACCGCGTTCATCGTATTCGAGATCGATGATGGGTGCGAGGATAGTCGTGTTATTGAGGTGTGTAGTAGCGTCGCTCTCGAGCATGTTCTCGAAGTCATCCAGAGTGGAGTCTTCGTATTGCTCGTCCATTGCGATAGATCGTAAGTCATCTGCAACCGAAGCAGGAGTCGCAGTGTTAATAACTACAGATCGTGAAGTTCGGGGCTTAGATCGTTGCTTCGTGATTTCTGGTTGTGATGGTGCGTTGGGTGATGTTTGTTGAGCGCGTTCTTCGTCGCGAGCAGCGGAATTCCTGCGGCTGCTCCGTTTTGAATTGTTGTTGTTTGATGCTGTCGGAAGATCGTTGACCTCGTTAACCATCTCATAGCTAGGTGAAATAGACCGTGACTTCCGTGGCTTGCGCATGGAAGGAGCTGGTGTTTCAATATATGCACCGGTGACTTTCGGAGTGGGAAGTGACAATGGGTCTGCCTTTGGCCGTGGCGTCTCATCGTCCTTTCCGTCATCTGAGGGTGATGGTGATCGTGAGGGTGCTCGAATAGAGTTGCGTTCAGATTTGTTGTCTGGGAGCTCGAATAACTTCGCTTCAGCTGTGATGCGTTCTTCAGGATCAACATCTGATTTCGGTGGTGTGCTGGTAGTGCTACGGCGTTTCATCTCATTGTCGACGTCCAAGCCACGCCTTTTGAATTGGTTCTTTCTTTCTCCTAATGGGTTCTCATTCTCCTTTCCTTCATGTCTCTCTGATGTCTTGGTCCGTTGTTCATCGACCATTGCTGGTCGTGACTCTTTCTTCTCCTCAATTTCTGACACCTCTGACTTGTCGGCTTGTTCAGCTCTCTCAGTCCTCACTGGCACCTCTGTACCGTTTTCCTTCTCTTGATCATCTCGAGACACTTTGTCCTCCTTGAACTCCTCCACGAGTTTCTCTGCTCGTTGCAGACCAGGACTCATCTTCCGTGCCAACAATCTTATGGCTTCAAAAGACTCCTCACGTATCTTTTCAGGGTCTTCGTTTGACTCAGCTGAACCGCTGCTGCTGCTGGGTCGATAATGCCCTTTTGTGAATATGGTGATTGGTGTATTTGGGATGTGCTCACCCTCCTCTTCGAGGATGGTTCTCTCATGATAGACCCCTTGTTGAGGTTCTTTGGGTGCAGGCGTTGTTTGTCTGGAGTTGACTCTGGATGACTCAGAGAGGTTTGATCTCTCTTCAGTGTTGCGCTCCCGGATCTCTTCTAATCTGTTGGTAGCGACAGCTCGGGCTGTCAAGCTGTTGATTTCTCTCTGTCGTATATCATCAAGCTTCGAGGTCTTTACTCGAAGCAGTGGGCTCGTAGATTCTTGAAGTGAATGTGCTGTAAAATCGATATCAGCGTTCCACATCTTGCTCTTCTCTGGAGAGCTGTTGCTGGGCTGGGCTGAGCTTGGTCGTGAAGATGGTGGTGTGGGTTGGGCTGAGGGGCCAACCTCCACGGAAGGACGAGGGATGTCTGCCGATGCACGTCGTGGTACATCGCTGTTGGATGAAGATGAAGGCGGAGGATCGAAGGTAGCTAAAAGCGGATCGTTGGGATTCAGCAGCCTTCTCATCCAAGCTTCCGTCCTTCGTGATTTGAAACCAAAGGATGATGGAGGAGGGACCCATTCCTGGCCTGCTTCTTCAGCAGCAGCCTTTTTCTCCAATATAGCCTTGGCCTCCGCGATCTTGCTCTCGTTGTGCCGACTTCTATCGCTCAAATAGATTGGTCCCGTCTTAGCCATAATCCTCTTCATGCGCTCTGCTCTTTCTTGGTTACGGATTCTGGTCGCATCCCATTGTGCTTCCTTGGCTGGATCCCGTGGTGGGTAGTTGTAACCGCTTCCCACAGAGCCGCTGCTACTGCTCCTTGAGCTGCTTGGCCTGGCATGTTGCAAGTATGCTGGACGCGCCGTTGGACTCGGGCTCGTTGCTCTTGGACCCGTAGACTCGCTCTCGTACTCGACTGGACCCAGGGCCTCTGCAAGCCTTTGCTCTCCCTCAGTACGCGCTCTCTCTGCACGCGCCTCTCTCTCTGCAAGCTCTCTATCTGCGCGTTCCATCTCAGCGCGCTCTCTAGCAAGACGCGCATCGATCTTTACTTGTTCCTCCGCCTCCGCGCGCGCATATGCACCCTTCAAACTCTTTGGAGGACTCGACTTGACCAACGAAGAACCCGGTGAATAGGCTGTTGATCTGGGTATGCGACTTTCCGTTGCGCCTGCAACATCCGTACTTGAGTTCGACGCGCTCCTAGCCCTGGCAAGTCGCCGCGACAGTTCAGTCTCCGGTTTTTTGAACGTCCTTATGAAGTCCGCATTATCATCCGCTCTGGAATATGCCTCTCCGAGCCCCATTTTCCGTCCACTCATCCAATTGCCAGATGCCATTTTGCTCGTTGTGGGTGCAAGAGGTGGAAGGTTGGGTTGCTGTTGATGTAGAGGTCGAGACAATGGGAAACGCGGTCAAGGCGTGTCGCCTTTGACTCGCGGGGCTCACGATCCGGCCTCTCTCGCTTCCCTTCATTGTGACGAGTGAAGCAAAGCTTATTTCTTATTCGACTTCAATGTTCCAAGTCAAGCTGGATAAATACTTCCTCTCTACAGGTACATATCTGCTATTTTACATTCAAATGTCTGTTTTCTTCAAAAAATCCGCGGAAATTACAGAACATTTTTCTTATCCCTGACACCAAATAAATGTCCAGCTTTGACTTGGGACCTTGAGAATGGGTAGAACTTTTTCTGTCCATCCGATGTTTATTGTCATGGTGAATGTATGGACCCTGTGGAAGGTTTAAATTTATAGGAGGCAAACACAAGGTTTTTATTCCATGCCGACTATTAATAAATCTAGTGTTCATACAATAGCAAAGAAAGTAAGCCCTCCAAGGACCCGCTCTGAACGCCAAGACCCCACCAGGATTCATGCTTTCAACTCTGTTTTTTCAGTAGCAGTCGTCTTCGTCGTCGACAACACTGCATTGGCTTTGGCTTCATCGAATCTCCAGATTCCTCCCGTTTTGTCGGCTTCTGGGAGTAGACCAATCACCGGCCCTAACGTTTCGAGCACGGGATCGTCCTCCACCAGCGAGAAATACCTCCGCTCCCATATCCTGCCCTCAGCTTTCTCTTGCCGTCTTAGTTCCCGCTGCTCTTCTTCGATCTTGGTCTTCTCTTCACCCGTGATATCCATATCCCCAATCGCAATTCCAGCAGCTACCTTCTGCCAAGCTCTCCGCGACTCATATGGATCTTGCTCTTCAATAGGCGCTATTGTGAGAGGTGTTGTATTGCTAGCTTCAGCATCATAGCTGTCGACAACATTTCCTTTCTTCGCTCCTTCTGTGATCTCGAAGGTCTTGGTCCATTGGCCTGTAATCATGTATAGAACCTCCTTTTCCTTGCCAGTTGGATACATGGTAGCTGTGAAGCTGTTCTTCTTTCCTGACAGCCACCCTTTGCCGCTGTAGTCAATCTTCGCTGTGTATCCAGAGCTGCTGGTGATATATGTCTTGTCATTGAGCTCAACGAATGGTGATCCAAAGATGAGACCTTCGATATGCAGATTGGGGAGAGTGATGAGGTATGTTTCGTCGTATGCTGGTATGGAGAATACAGCGTGTCCAATTTGCTTCACGTTGATTGTCCGCGAGAAGGATGCTTTTTGCGCATTGTATCCTTGTAGATAAACCCCGTGCTTTTTATTCGAGATGTGGTAGGCGGTGACAGGTGGATGGTGACTTCTTCCGTTAGAGATTGTAATTCTTCAACGGCTAGCAGATACGCACCTGACTTGTTCAGACACGAGCTCCGTTGTGCCAGCCTCATCCTCCCATTTCCCAAGGAATAGTTCACCCAAGAAAGGATTTAAAGGCTTCTTCTCATTCCCAAACTTCTCACTCCGACTCGCATATTGCTGTTTTAATGTACTCAAGAACCACTTCAACACCAACAATGCCCTCTTCTTGGGGTCCGATTCTTGCGCTGGGGCCACGAAAATGGAGGGATGCTCAGCCCAGTACGAGGAGAACTCTACCAGAGAAGTGCTTGATAATATGAATGGCGGTGCGGTGAGAGAAGACAGATCCCCTGAGAAGCTCGCAATCGACTTGAGGAACGCGCTCCAGCTGCCTCGATTCTGCGCAGACACGCCCGCGCCTTCTTTCTCGTTCGTAGCCATGTCGCGAGTGGTGTCGATGTGGAGATTGCAGCTCTGCCAACAGTGTTGTGGTTTGTCCGTCTCTTAGAAATTGATTGTGTGTTGGTCCAGAAGAATAACACGTAGTGATATGCACCTTCGAGATAGGGGTCAACAAATGTTGAAAGGACGGGACGCAGGTGGCGGCGAGATTGCGTCCTTGAAATTGAGGTGGTTGTTTCGATGTCCAATCTCCCCACGCCAGGGACATCGTTTGCCCCACGAATTGTGTGGTTGTGCCGCTTCCAGGACGTCATCGCTGCGAATCCGTTGCTTCAAACCCCTGTTGAGTTGTGCCTGGAGGGTGTAGCGCCGCACGTGAGCAGCACAATACGGATTTAGGGCACATTGGTCACATTGGATACTTATGAGACAGGACGGAAAATTCCTAGAGATACCACACGAATACGAAGGGCGAGTCTGCGAGTTTAACCCACTGTTGTTGGGCATTTTGCGGAGCTGGCTCGGGTTACGGTAGTCAAAGAGTCACTTAGGCCTCGCCTAGGGTCAAAAGGGGATTACCCAGAACTTTAACGGATAGTAATAATTTGCTGTGGTACCGAGGTAGCCTCTATATGATGTATCCTGATCATGAGAGGGAGGTTAGCTAATTGAGGTTCACTGGCTCAGTCACACAGTTAGAACTACACCAACCGCGTGTAGAACTAGCATTTCTAGATCCACATTGACACTTCACTTCATCTCGAACTGTCGACGTCCAAAAATTGTTGCACATCAGCTGCAAGTCCCAGCAAGGTCTAGGAAATTTGGGGCAGCTTCAAACTTCAAAATTGTCTTCAGTCGTTACAATTTTGGATTGCATTTCGTCTAACCTGTGTGTCATCCTAGGCTATATACGCATCTCATTCCCCCTACCAACCCATCCCGATGTAACAGCACCAAAAGAAACAATCAAGTCACGGAACAGTGGAGCGATCGTAGGCCGTTTACAATTGTCCAGCAGTGTTGAAGTCCTTAAGACCCTCAGTAACACGCGCGGACATGGTCTTCTCACCTTCACGAACCCAGACACGAGGATCGAAGTACTTCTTGTTTGGCTTATCCTCGCCATCTGGGTTGCCAATTTGAGACATGATGTAGTCCTTCTTCTTGAGAACGTAGTCACGGATACCCGTCAGGTAAGCGTATTGCAAGTCGGTATCGAGGTTAACCTTGACAACACCATAGCTGATGGCCGTCAGGTACTCTTGCTTCGACGATCCAGATCCTCCGTGGAAGACCAAGAAAACTGGCTTGTCCTCCTTGGCTCCAATGGCATCCTTGACGTACTTTTGGTGCTTGCCAAGGAGCTCAGGGTGAAGCTTGACGTTTCCAGGCTTGTAAACACCGTGGACGTTTCCGAAACCAGCAGCAATAGAGAAGAATGGCGAGATAGGAGACAGGGCATTGTAGATAGCCAGGATATCCTCGGGTTGGGTATAAAGGGAGTTGTTGTCAACATCCTCGTTGTTAACACCATCTTCCTCACCACCGGTGATACCGATCTCCTGCAATGCAACGTCAGAAGTTACCAACAACAGAAGTGTTCTAATATGTAAGCTTACCATCTCGAGCCATTGCTTCATTGGCGCAGCACGCTTCAGGTACTTGGCAGTAGTGCTAATATTCTCGTCGACAGCCTCCTCGCTGAGATCGATCATGTGGCTGGAGAAGAGAGGCTCGCCGTGCTCCTTGAAATACTTCTCGTCCGCATCAAGCATGCCATCCAACCACGGCAAAAGCTTCTTGGCACAGTGGTCGGTGTGCAGGACAACCGGGATACCGTAGGCGGGAGCGACTGAGCGGATGTAGTTGGCACCAGCAATTGCACCGGCAATCGAAGCCTCCTGGTTCTTATTGTCGACACCCTATTGACACGTCAGGAATCGATTCTCACCACGCGAGATACTTTATGTACCTTTCCTGCGAAGTATGCGGCACCACCTTGGGACATTTGGAGGATAATAGGTGCACCGGCATCACGGGCAGCTTCGAGGGTAGCAACGACGGTAGAGGAAGAGGTAACATTCTGAACTTTGTAAGCGTCTGCCAATTGACTGTCTCCAGAAGCTAATCACTTACAACGGCGGGGATAGCAAACTTGTGTTCCTGTGCGTAGTTGAAGAGCTTCAGCACATCGTCACCGACAATGACACCGGTCTTGCGAGAGAGAACGTCTTTGACACCCATGGTTAATGTTTCGAGTTGTATGAAGCAGATTCGTAGGTTTCTGCGAAAGAAAAGAGATCAGTTGCGTGTAGAAGGTTAAGAGGCTTTTCGAGATCGATATGTATTGAAGGGACCGGAAGACGCTAAAGTTAAGGTGGTGGGCTGGAGGTGGGGGAAGTTTTTTTTTCCCTGCGAGTCTGCATCATTCGCCCAGTTGCTTTTTCCTCCACCAAGAGCTGCAGGAAAAATGTGCAAGTAACCAGAGCCGCGGACTTACAATTGGATTGGCCAGTATTTCTGCTATCGTGCGAGATTTGCATAAAGGAATGGGAGGGTGAGGGTGTGATGGATGTAAGGGAACGAAAGTGCTGAGGCGGATTGGCGGGGTCGTCGTGCCGATAAGCTCCCGCGGTAATCGGGCATTCTCGTGGGCAAGGGAAGGCCAAGTTCACTGCTTCCGCATGGATGTAAACCTAGACGTATGCGTAGTGAACTCATGCTGAGCATTCACTCAACTCAACTTCACTATAGCAGCAAATCGCCTTTTCAAGGATGAGAGATGACAGGACATACTGGCTGCTGCAGCACTCAGTCTCTGGCTGCAGAGCGTCACCCCCACCTCAACCGATCTCGGATTTTGCTGCGCCATATAAGTCACGTGGGGGTGCTATGAAAATTTTGTTGAAATGATTGAGAACTGCCCCCATCAGAGTGCTGGAAGAATTTGTTGCTTGCTGAAAGTTGCCCAGTGAGGCATTTAGACGTCCTGGGTGACTTTGTGCCAAGTCAAGTGTAAGTATCTTCATCGAAATTAAAGCCCGCTCAAGAGTGTATACGTCTGTCCGAGATGTTGCAATAAGCTCTCAATACCCACGTCTGGCATGTTGAATTTCAGGGCCAGTTCTCCAGCCGAATCGCCACAAACATAAGCGTCAGTCCAGAAAATATGGATATTGCTTCCCTCGTAATTGTAACTCGTGATCAGCTTGGACGCCCTTTCTCTTTGCTCCTTAATTTCCGAGTTTGCCCAAGCGTCGAGACTAATTATTTCGGCCCAGAGGTTGTAAGTACCGATTCTTCCAAAAAAAAATTAGAAAATAGAAATAAAGATAAAACACAGTCCAGACAATAAACTGAAGTGCTGATGGTAATCGAATTGATAATTTTTGCATCCGTAGCTTGCCCGATTGGCCAGAATCGTGCCATTATTTCAAGTCGGCTTGCATCTGTAGCAACATCCTGTAAGCAAAATACACCTTCAGGAATCCGGGACCCAATCCAGTAAAGGTAGAACTGGGTGATAGTCCGTATAGTCAACAGCCGCCTCCTCCAAATAACATACATATTCAAACAATAACTTACCCGAACCTTGATTCTTGGCTGTATTATTCACACCGTAGCCGGGAAGACCTATGACGGACACTCTCGTGATATTACATTGTCGACTCTAAGGTATTTTGTACATACGGCCCTCGTGATCAGTCTTGAGCATTGACTCGAATAGTCCTTCTAATAGCATCGGGTGCATCATTGAGCCTTATCTCAATCTCAAATATTCCCAGTTGCTTAACGCCATTTTTCCGGCTGGTTTCCTCCACAAAGGTGATATCTTCAGGCGAGAGAACCACGCGTACACCATCCTCATCCTCTGCTAATATAGCTTTGATGTTGGCAGCGATATCCATAGTGGTCACCGAGCCGTATATGCCCATAGCTTCTGGCTTTTGTGGTTCCTTGACTCCTGCTGCAGCTGCAGATATGACTGAGTTGGACCGTACAGATGGCGAAACTCTTTTTTGGGGAGCTTCGGAAAGAGTTACCGGGACCCTGTAGAAATCCAGGTTGGGAGGCACCAGATTTTCCAGAATAGTCATTGAGCGCTCAGGCTATGCAAAAGTTAGTACTCAATCTAGGAGTCTGGAATGAAGGTGGGTAGTCTCACACTCAGCAAGCCGAGCTCTATTGGGATCGAAGATTCTGGCTCAAGTGAAGCCATTGCCGATTCTTCTGCTGCAACTGTCCTTTCATACTTCTCTTTCTCCTTATCCAACTTTCGTTCCGTATTGCTTCTGAACGTGGAGTCTCTCTCTATTGTCGTATCCTTCTTCACCCCAAGCTGCTGAAGTTTGTCGTTTGTCACGTACTCTGCCATCTTCTTTGGGTACCAAATATTCCTCATCATCCCAGCTGTCACTGGAATCACGGCTCCTGTCCGCAGATTAGTATTTCGCAGTCTTGGACAGTGTCCTTGGCACAGTTGCCTACCTCTCCGACCATAGCCAGGCACATTCTGAAGAAGGTGAACCTTTACGGTTGAGACCTTAACAAGCCTCTTCTTTCCCCGGGTTTGCTGATGGCTGGGGACTTGGAAGATGTCTCTCAAGCTGCCTGTCATGCGACGGATGCAGGACAGGCACTGTGGATATTTGGACACCAATGGTGATGCCATTGGGAGGATGTCGCCCAAGATAATGTGTCTCGATCTACAAGAATCAACTCCGAGATGTCTTTGGGAAATACTTGTTACAGACACGATGCCGTGCCCGTAGTGAAGGTCGGCATTTGACCTTGCCGAGGCCGACCAGTGTTAACACAAAGCCCTTGTGTGGAGTGTATGAAGTCTAAGTAGCAAACCAATTCTTGAGAAACTTTATGCTCAGAGATGATTTGATTAATTCAAGTCATTCCGTGTTGGCCTTATGGACACTCGCCCACTTTTGAGCCCAGAGGAGGAGGAACACCAAGCGTTTCCGGCTTACGCGCATACACTACACCCCACGCTCGTCTCGCAACGACTTCATCAGTTCTAGCTGCGGGAACCATTTCACGCAAGCCTGGGAGACCCCGAAATGCGAAATTGCTGGCAGAAGGGACATTGAAAGCACCAGGAGTCCTCTAACTGCAGCACACGATATCCCTTTCTCTGGCCATGTTGCGATAGTCTGCCATCTCTGCGACTCTCGTCCTGCCTGAAGAACCGCCGAGATGCCCGAGAGGCCGACTGCCACCGGTTACCTATTGGGGGCATCATTGGGATTAATAGTTGCTGTCTGGGTCTTTGCCCCATCATATCCTCACGATCACGACTCAGCACACGCCAGCACTCGGAAGAAAAATGTGGTTGGGCTCGTAAATCCTGCGAACGACTGCTTCATCAACTCGGTACTCCAGGCGCTGGCTGGGTTGGGGGATCTGCGAATATATCTTATACGGGAGACACATAGGAGGAAGCTCGATGGACCCGAAGTGTATTCACAGCTTGTGGTGGACCCCGCGAGGAGGAACATGCCACCATGGAAGGTTGAGGGTCTGCAAGCCGGGATGGTCACTCAGGGATTGAAGGAGGTATTGGATAAACTGAACGAGCGTCCTATACAAAGGAAGTCCATATCCGCGGCCCCGTTTGTGCAAGTTCTAGAAGCGGCGTTCAAACAGAGAATAAGCCGGCAGCAGCAGGATGCGCAGGAATTCCTGCAGGTGGTGGCCGAGCGGTTATGCGATGAGTACCATGCCGGACATCGAGCGAGGAAGAATGCGAGGAAGATACCGAATGGCACAAGTATGAATGGTGGGAGTCCGAACGGTACGAGCCCGGATGCCACGGGTACGAATAGCCCCTCAGAGCAAGTGTCCGCAGATCAACAACTGAATGGGCTTTCCCTCGAGGATGGGGAATCGTTGAATCCCGAAAGTGCCTACCCTAAAGAAGAGGGGTTTCCATTGGAAGGTGTTT
>Ga0307515_10014659_pt1 | contig 14513 bp, 4 predicted proteins | sample 17_EM_MG_FD_194513 | JGI IMG/M metagenome (GOLD analysis project Ga0307515, IMG submission 194513) | Populus trichocarpa ectomycorrhiza microbial communities from riparian zone in the Pacific Northwest, United States - 17_EM | ecosystem: Host-associated > Plants > Roots > Unclassified | place... | reverse complement strand
TTATTCCCTAATAGTAATATATTAAAAGATATTTTAATTTATCTCCCTTTAATAGTTAGCTAAATAGGTCCTATTTTAAGATTAATAATACCTCCTCTATAGGCTATTAGATCTCCTAAAATTATAACTAATAGGTAAGAATATTCCTTTTTCCTATATAGTAACCCCATTCTTTTAACTGCTATTAGTAAGATATAGTTTCTTATTACTCCACTATCTATTAATGCTTTAAACTGTTAATCTTGCCATTTAATTTATAAATTTAGGTATTGTCCTTAAATTCCTTTAAGGGTCTAAGGCTTTACTACTTATTCCCTTTAGTTTTATAGGCCTCTACTTTTTCTAACTATTAGCTACTTAATCCTGTTTATACTTAGTCCACTTTTAGCTAATACTTAGTTCGCTTTTTATCTTTAATATACTATAGACACGTATTCTCTAAGCATTCCTACTACTATTATCCGTCTAGGCATTCTTCTATAAGGAATCTTCCTAGCTAAAGTATTAAGTCCCCTTAGCTTTATACTTTTATTAGGTACTAACTATATATATACTTAGTATTTTAATATTTTACCTCGTCTAATAACTAGTATATCCTCGCTAGGTATTTCCAATTTTTATTTTTAGGTGCTCTATATATATTATACGCATTATTTACGTATATAATCTATACTAATGTGTAATATATTTAGTGTTTTAGGTTAACTCTTAGCTTATCTTTATCCTTAAGTTTAAACCTCTCTTATGTTAATCTAAGCGTTGCAACTTTATTTATAGGTATTATAATTTGCCTCTTACTTCTCTAGTCCTCTAATTACTCCTCTAGATTCTTTAATGTTATAATTAAGGCTCCTTTAATATAACTTATAGCCTTATCCATAATTGGGTAGTTTTAAATAACTTTTTCGTCTAACTATATATAGAAATCTTCCCACTTATCATTATGTCTCTACCTATACTACTTTTAGTATAGCTATTAGAGTATATACGGCTCGTCCGTAAGGAAGTATCTTCTTATTACTACGTTATAATAGCCCTTTATATATTGTTCCTTAAACCTAATTAAAATCCCTAAATCCTCTTCTTATTCTAGTTCGGTAAGCCACTTAGCTCTTAGTATGCCTATTCTAGGTCTATTAGTAATTCTTTATATAGGTACTTTATCCCTTATATAACCTAGTATACTAGATCTTTTATTTAGTTTCTAATCTTGCTATAAGGTAATTCTTGCTCTAAATTCCTCTATAGTTTCTTTCCTTTTACGTCTTACAAGTAGATCTTTAAAGTTATCTTGCTTCTTAATCTTAATATTAACATTTTAATCTTTAGGCTAAATACTATATTTTCCTAGTAAGTCTTTTAGGTCTATATATTTGTCTCCTAGTCTAACTGCTATTTATATTATAGATTCTCTAATCTATAAAGAAGCCTCTTACCTCTTACTTATAGGTGCTTTTATTCGTACTCCGAATTTTTAGTCCCTTAAATTCTTTAATCTTAAGCTTACTTCTAACTTAAGCTTAGCTCCTGCCTTAGTCTAACTAAGCTTAGGTATTCTTATCTCGTCTTAAGAGTTTTAAATCTTACTTATCTTATTCTAAAAGTCTTATGCCTATAGGAAACTCTATCCTAAGCTTATTTGTATATCTTTAAACTAAGCTACTACTCTACTCTATTGGTTTCTATCCGTTATGGGTCCTTAAGCTTACCTTATCTTATCTTAAGAATCTTAGTCATCTCTTATCTTGTCTTAAGAATCTTAAGCCTGTGGCCGTTTGCCTTTATTAAGTGCTAAAATGGCTTACCATTTTACTTTTCTTGCGTCTTATAAAGCAATAAATATCGTATCTAGTAGGGTCTTAATCCCTACTAATATTCCCTATTCTATAGTGGAATTATCCTCTACCTTTAATATAACATCTTTAATAGCTACGTATTCCTAGTAAACCGCTTTTATTACCTTATTATTATAAAATGTTTTACCTTTATTAAATTTATCGTCCTTAATATCCGATCTATAAACTAGTTTATTAATTCCTCTATATTCTAAGGATTTTGGCTTTTATAGCTAATAGCTTACGCTATACTTAGCGTCTTTATAAATTTAGTATGCGTTATTATAATAAAACGCAAAACTTTTAATTAAACATTCTTTTGTTCCTTATAGTATACTATTATCCCTCTATATATATATATCTTCTACCATTAGTTTAGTTCCCTTTATTATATAGTATCTCTAACTATCTTTATAATCCCTTATAAAGTAACCTTATTTTCTATAATTTATATAAGCTCTATCTTTAAACTATTAATTTTACTATAGAGTCCGCCTAAACGTCTTCTGCTACTAAGATCCCTAGTTTAGCCTCTACTCCTTAGTCCTATAATTACTAAATCCTTAACCTCTAGGTTTCTATAGTTTTTTACTTTATCTCTTATAGGCTTCTTTAGTACTACTTAGGTCTATTAGCTTTGCACTATATTATAGTTTTTAACTTAACTTTAGTTGTTATATACTTTACGTCTTATATAACTATAGAACTCTATCCTAGCCTTTTTTAGCCTATTCCCTTTAGTAGATCTAATTATTAATCTTAATTGCTTAATCTATTAGTTCCCTTAGGGTGTCCGTATCTTTTATTAGGATAATTACGTCCTAGACTTTAGCCTTAAGTCCCTGCTTATACTATGCTATAAGCGCCTTATTATTCCACTTAACTTATATAGCTAGCGTCTAGAACTGCGTTATATACTTAATTACTAAGGTTTATTACGTAATATCTTAGAGTTTCCTTTCTGCCGTAGTTACTGCTTCTAGGTCTCTAAATATTTATATAAGTCGCTCTATAAACCCTTCCTAGCTTAAGAATATAAATTATACCTTCTAATTAGTAGTTGTTATTCTATTTGCCTATATTTCTATAAGGTAAGGCTTAAACCACTTAAGTGCTTTCCCTAATAGAAATAGTCCTATATAGGCTATTCGATCTATAGGTATTAGTAACTTTACCCCTTTTTATATAACTTTAAAGTGCATTTAGGTAAGAAACCCCTTAAGCTTTAATCTTTCTTCTAAGTACCTCTTAATTAATAATAACTTAATCTTTGCTGTTTTAATCCTATTAACCCTTTCTTCTAACACTACATTATTTGTTATTAACTAGTTAACTATCTCTTATAGTTATCCAACCGTTATAGGTTGCTATAAGTTAGTATCTGCTATACTAGTGTCACCTAACCTTAAAGTAGTTGCCGCCGTTAATAGCGTTATAGTGGCTGCTTTTAGTGGCATATTATTCGACTTTTTATACTTAATACCATAACTAGGTAGTAATTATATAATGGAACCTTATAGTAGGTACTATAATAGGCTTATTATTAGGCTAGGTATATAGGTAATATAAGTTAAAGTTAATAATATAATAATAACTGGTGGAGTAGTTGCCTAATAGATTAACTCTAATTATATTCTAAGAATTACTATAAGGAACTATCTAGGTAGGGATTAAGGGTCCTTAAATATATAACCGTACTCCTATAAAATCCTTCTTGTACATAATATACGTATACTCTATCTACTCTATCGCGGATTATATAAATCCTACAGATTATATAGATTATATCACGTGACCTTAGTTACTATTCCTCGTCATATAGCTCTACCGGCTCCATCCTAGACCGTACTTATATTAACTAACTAGCTTCCTCTAACTCCTCTCTAAGTAGTTGTAATATCGTACTTAAAGCGTCCGTAACAACTTTAGAGGAGCTTAAGTTTGCATATAGTTGGCGAGACTTTAACGCTATTGCGATAATCTAGAGGAAGTAGGGAGCGCTTGGTTGGCTATATAATATTATAAGGTATATTAGGATATCGCCTTAACGTCGTAGGGAGTTTTAAAAGATTATAGTTGGTAAAGAGTAGGCAGAATTTAATTAACTTAAGGTGAGTTCTAAAATCTAAAGCTAAAATCTAGTGTTAATTTTCGTAATTTTATATTTGCTATCTTTATATAATATAGAAAGATAGGGGTATAATTGGCTAGGGCACTGGATTTTATATTACTCTAGGCTATAGTTACAATCCTTAAGCTATAGTCGCAATATTCGCAATATTTAAAATATTCTAATATTTTATTCTACTAGTTAATCTAAAGTAATTCGACCCAATAGAACTTATATTTTAGCTCTATTATATATGCTATTAATTGCAAATAACGTATCTAGGCCTTTTATAGTAACTATATACCAAAACGCGGCGAAGGTATAGAAAATAACACCCCTATAACCCACCACTGGTTTCTACTTAAGAAGCTCTCCTCTGTTTTATAGCCCTTTTATAAAGCAATTATATATAGCTAAGGCTATAAGCACACGCTTTACCGCTGGTTTACTATAATAGATTAGCTTCTTAGGTGTTTTTTAATATAAAGGAAGATTTTAAAGAACTATAAGAACTATACGGTAGTAGTAAAAAATACACCTACTTAGAAGCCTTAGCTTATTTCTTATAGAAGAAGTATAAATAATACTATAAATACACAGACGACAGCGCCGCTTACTACGCTACATAAGTTCTTCTTCTAGATAAGAAATGGGCCTAGTTCTAGCAAGAATTTAAAAAGGATAAAGAGAAGAAGAACTGGCTATATGGTAGCCCTAAGGACCCTAAGGATTCTAGTATATAAGGCCTTGTAGAGAACCTCTGGCTAGAAGAATATAAAGGTAAATATGTAGCCGCGGCTGCCTAAGAGTTACCTATTACTAAGTTTACACCAGGCGAAACTTTCAGCGGGCTATACTTGTATAAGTAGATTAAGGCTGCACCTATTATAAGAGTTAACGCCTACCAAGCCTATATTTGAGCTGAGCTTAAGCCTACTATAGATCCTCTGGCTTATTAGAATTCGCAATATTTTATATAGCCAGAGCTCGCCCAATTTGCCCTTAATATGCTAGCTATACCACTTATAAGCGCTAAGTACGAAAGAGTATTTAGCTTTGCAAAACACCTAGTTACTAACTTATGCAATTGCCTTAAAGCTGATATTATTAAAGCAAATAAGTGCTTAAAATCTTGGTACGGACGCCCGAAACCGAAGGCCTTTAAGCAAGGCGTTAATCCTAACGTTGATGATTTATATAAGGAAGAGCTTACTACTAAAGCTGCCGCTAAAAAGGATTCTAATGCATAGAGTAATATAGATTAGGAGGCTAGTGAAGGAGGTAAGTAAGAAGGGTAGTGCGATGAGGGCGATGTAGGCGATGCGGGCGATGAGGGCGATGCGGGTGATGAGGGCGATGAGGACGATGAGGACGATGAGGATGATGAGGGTACTGAGGAAGACACTGTCAAATATATCGTTGTTGACGATTGATTGTAACTTAACACTATGCCAAGCCTTACAATATATTAAATATTATCTGGTTGAACCGGTTTGGAGCTTTAAGTGGGCTATCGGTTGGTTACAGAGCTTAAATTTGTAACCAACCAGACCAATTACAGCACTGACCCAGATACGCTTAGTTTTCAGCTCTCTATCATTTATTTTAAGACCAAAGACTGGGGCATACGACCCAGGCAGCTTTCCCACTATTCAAGTGAATATTATCAATTAAGAAGAAGCATTGATAAGCTCCCAATCATGAGCACCTACGAATCATATATGAACCCTCGATGTACGATTCGTTGATAGTGAGTTCATCTTTGCGGATCTATTCTAGGAAAATGCATCTCAGCTCTTGGCTCATCAGGCAACAACAGATTCATATCCTTTGCTGTGGAACAAATTTCTGGCATACTTTTCGAGATTCTGTATGCGGCTTACCCAATAGAAATATATGTTGCCATTTGATGCTTACGAGATCGAGCGTCGGAGAAGAAAATCCGACCGCCGACACGAAGAAAGCAAGGCGGCTGACCAAGCCGATACGGCTTTATGTAAGCCACGCGTCGATTTGGGCTTGATACATATTGTTTGAAGGCTTAGCAGACCCAATCACCTTCAGATAATGCCTTATCCAACTGGTCTTGGCGCTGAAGGACACTGTGCTCGTTGCCACAGGAATAGTCTCTACTTGAGCATATTTTCAGTGGCAAAAAGAGGAGTCGACGAGATAAATAGTAGATAGAAATGTCCGCCTACCCAGTTTCATCATCTTATGTTACAAACCCCTCTCCAACAAAGCTCTAACAACTGCAACATCATCATGGCGCAGCAAGGGTACAGCGAAGTTAGTATTTCTGTTCTGATGCTGATATGACAGAAAGCTCATTGCCGTTAGGCATGCTGCACTATCCCACCCGTTTCAGCAAACTACAAAGAGAAAGGCGAATTCGTTGAGATTGATGGACTCAAGACGTGTACTTGAATTTCCTTCATTTATTCTCCCTCGGATTCTAACGGGGGGACTCCAGATATCACTGGTCCTGAGACTGCTACCACCGCTGTCGTTCTAATCTACGATATCTTTGGCTTCGGCCCACAGATCTTGCAGGTATATATGCCATCTCGAACAAAGGGATGGAGTATATTATGTTTCTTCTTCCTTCAATTAAGATCTGATAGTTCGTCGCTAAATGGAATTGAAATCTCAGGGAGCTGATATCCTCGCTCACTCCTCCTCGAAGCACCAGTTCCGTGTATTCATTCCTGACTTTTTGGTCGGCAACCTAGCAGACCCGAATTGGTTCCCACCGGACACAGCAGAGAAGCGTAAGGCTGTGGGTAGCTACTTTGGGCCTCAAGGGCCTGCAAATGCAGACGTAATGCTCTCAAAGCTGCTAAGCATTGTAGATATTCTGAAGGAAGAAAAATCTGTCCAGAAGTTGGGAGTAGTCGGGTATTGTTGGGGCGCGAAGGTACGCATATGAATGTCCTTGAAAGCTGATCTTCCTATTGCTTCGGATAATTCTGGGTTTGCTCTAGGAATACTGGCACCCTCTGAGTCCTTTATCTTTGTCTCATTGTATGAAACTAATGCGGACTAGATTGTCTCAATCGCCTCTACCGAAAACACCCCTTTCGGAGCTGCTGTCGAGCTCCACCCCTCTGGGCTCGATCCTGCTGACGCTCCGAAAATCACAATCCCGCTCTGCATGCTGGCTTCCCAAGATGAAGATGGGCCAACGGTAAAAGCATTTAATGATGGATTGGTCGTGCCAAAGCTTGTTGAGACGTATGATGGCGCGCCGCATGTAAGTTTGTCCTCCATTTCTTCTTGGGGTATAAGTGATCTTGTATAAATGTAGAAGTTTAGGAGATTAACCGACTCACACTTTTAGGGATGGATGACTTCTCGGTAAGCCCTTTACCGGAGAGCGTTGTTAACTATCCATGTTAACTAGCATACAGCGGAGATCTTGAGGACCCTAAAGGGAAAGCTGATTATGAGCGCGGCTATGCCACTGTACTTGAATTCCTGTAAGCCTCTATTTACCTTTTCCGTGACCTTGAACTTCTCTTATATGTCTCAGTCATAAGTACTTGTAAGTCGAGCTGTAAGCCGGACAGGCAATATAGTGTTCGAACAACTACGAGCTTCGGCTGCTGAGGGCTTCCCGTCCATTTCTTTGTCATGAATCATACACTCCTTAGCTAAAACCAATATATCAATCGCCGGGCATCAAGAGTTTTATGCCCAGTGAAACAACTTTATCCGCTTCACTGTCCCACCTTTAATAAAGTGGCAACATCAGATATAAAATTCCATATAATTATTACCGTTCCCTACCCTAGCTACTAGAACGAATATTCGCGTTATGCAAATAAACCCTAGCATTTGGCAGCCGCCACACTCGGATAGACTAATTATAAATAGTCTATAAAGGCCTATTATGGGTTCTTTATTTATTCGGTAAATATAGTGTAGAGGTTAGTTATACATATAAGGGCTTTTAGGTTATTCTATATACTAGGCGGGGCGGTATAAGGTATAATATAGTATTATAGAGTAAGTATAAGCGATAATAATATATAGCGAAGTAGATATTATTAAGCTATATATATAGACTACGTAATAAAGTTAAAACGTTATATAAGAAAAGAAAGTAGAAATAAGAGAAAAGGGGTATATATAGTTTATTTAGTTACTAGTTAATAGGTACCGTACTATATATAAGGCAGGATAGGATTTAGGTAGCGGTTTGTAAGAGTATATATATTAGATCCCGCCACAGTTATAATAGATTTATAAGTACTACTATCTTTTTAGCTGATGTGGCGACGTAAAGGCGGAACGCGTTACAATTTTCTAGTAGAATTTGGTAGACTTAGTAGAATTCAGCAGACTTAGTAGAATTTAGTAGGAGTTACGGGCATTATAGTAGAAGTAGGTAGATAGGATATAGCAAAATGTGGTAAAATATGGTAAAGTGTGTTACGGACGCTTTAAGTACAATGTTACGACTACTTGGGGAAGAGTTGGAAGAAGCTAGTTAGTTAATACAAGCACGGTCTAAAATGGAGCCGATAGAACTATGTAATGAGGAATGGTAACTAAGGTTATATAATATAATCTATATAATCTATATAATCTACGTAATCTATTATAGAGTAAATAGAGCACACGTATATTATGTATAAGAAGGATTTTATAGGAGTATGGTTGTGTATTTAAGGACCCTTAGTCCCTACCTAGATAGTTCCTTCCTTGTAGTGATTCTTAGAATATAATTAGAGTTAATCTATTAGGCAACTACTCCACCAGTTATTATTATGTTATTAACTTTAATTTGTATTACCTATATACCTAGCCTATTAATAAGCCTATTATAGTACTTACTATAAGGTTTTGTTATACAATTACTACCTAGTTATAGTATTAAATATAAAAAGTTGGATAATATACTACTAAAAGCAGCTACTATAACGCTATTAATGGCGGTAACTACTTTAAGGTTACGTAACACTAGTATAGCAGATACTAACTTACAGCGACCTATAACGGTTGGACAACTATAAGAGATAGTTAACTAGTTAATAACAAACAATGCACCGTTAAAAGAAAGGGTTAATAGGATTGGAGCAGTAAAGATTAAGTTACTATTAATTAAAAGGTACTTAGGAGAAAGATTAAAACTTAAAGGATTCCTTATATAAATATACTTTAAGGTTACGTAAGAAGGAGCTAAGCTACTAATATTTATAGATTGAATAGCGTATATAGGACTATTCCTATTAGGGAAGGTACTTAAGTAGTTTAAGCCTTACTTTATGGAGATATAGGTAAATAGAATAACGACTACTAATTAAGAGGTATAGTTTATATTCTTAAGCTAGGAAGAGTTTATAGAGAGACTTATACAAATATTTAGAGACCTAGAGGCAGTAACTACGGCGGAAAGAAAACTCTAAGATATTACGTAATAAGCCTTAGCAATTAAGTATATAATATAGTTTTAGACGCTAGCTATATAAGTTAAGTAGAATAATAAGGCGCTTATAGCATAGTATAAGTAAGGACTTAAGGCTAAAGTCTAGAACGTAATTATCCTAATAGAAGATGCGGATACCCTAAGGGAACTAATAAATTAAGTAATTAAGATTAATAATTAAATCTACTAAAGGGAACAGGCTAAGAGAGGCTAAGATAAAGTTTTATAGTTATATAAGACGTAGAGTACGTAACGATTAAAGCTAAGTTAAAAACTATAGTATAGCGCAAAGCTAATAGACCTAAGTAGTACTAAAGAAGCCTATAAGAGATAGAGTAAGAAATTATAAAAACCTAGAGGTTAAGGATCTAGTAATTATAGGACTAAGAAATAGAGGCTAAACTAGGGATCTTAGTAATAGAAGACGCTTAGGCGGACTTTATAGTAAAGTTAATGGTTTAAAGATAGAGCTTATATAAATTATAGAAAATAGGGTTACTTCGCGAGGGATTATAAAGATAGTTAGAAATACTATATAATAAAGGGAACTAGACTAATAGTAGAAGATATATATATATAGAGGGATAATAGTATATTACAAGGAATAAAGGAATGTTTAATTAGAAGTTTTACGTTTTGTTATAATAATATATACCAAATTTATAAAGACGCTAAGTATAGCGTAAGCTATTAGCTATAGGAGCTAAAATCCTTAGAGTATAGAGGAACTAATAAACTAGTTTATAGATCGGATATTAAGGATAATAAATTTAACGTAGGTAAAATATTTTATAATAATAAGGTAATAGAAGTAGTTTATTAGGAATATATAGCTATTAGAGATATTATACTAGAGGTAGAGAATAATTCTACTATAGAATAGGGAATATTAGTAGGGATTAAGACCCCACTAAATATAATATCTATCGCTTTATAAAACGCAAGAGAAGTAGGATAGTAGACTACTTCGGCACTTAATAAAGGCAAAAGGCCACAGGCTTAAGATTCTTAAGATAAGATAAAAGATAACTAAGATTCTTAAAATAAGATAAAAGATAACTAAGATTCTTAAAATAAGATAAAAGATAACTAAGATTCTTAAAATAAGATAAAAGATAACTAAGATTCTTAAGATAAGATAAGGTAAGCTTAAGGACCTATAATAGATAGAAACCGATAGAGTAGAGCAGTAGCTTAGTTTAAAGATATATAAATGAGCTTGGGATAGAGTTTCCTATAGGTATAAGACTCTTAAGATAAAATAAGTAAGATTTAAAACTCTTAAGACGAGATAAGAACACCTAAGCTTAGTTAGACTAAGGTAGGAGCTAAGCTTAAGTTAGAAGCGAGCTTAGGATTAAAGAATCTAAGGGACTAAAAATTTGGAGTATAAATAAGGACACCTATATATAAGAGGTAAGAGGCTTCTTTATAGATTAGAGAATCTATAGTATAAATAGTAGTTAGACTAGGAGACAGATATATAGACCTAGAAGACTTACTAGGAGAACGCAGTATTCGGCCTAAAGATTAAAATGACAATACTAAGATTAAGAAGTAAGATAACTTTAAGGATCTACTTGTAAGACGCAAAAGGAAAGAAACTATAGAGGAATTTAGAGTAAGAATTACCTTATAGCAGGATTAGAAACTAGATAAGAGATTTAGTATACTAGCTTATATAAGGGATAGAGCACCCGTATAAAAAATCACTAATAGGCCTAAAATAGGCATACTAAGAGCTAAGTAGCTTACTAAATTAAAATAAGAAGAGGATTTAGGGATTTTAACTAGGTTTGAGGAATAATATATAAAAGGCTATTATAACGTAGTAATAAAAAGATACTTCCTTATGGACAAGCCATATATACTCTAGCAGCTGTACTAAAAGTAGTATAGGTAACGACATAATAATAAGTAGGAAGATTTCTATATATAGTTAAATAAAAAAGTTATCTAAGACCACCTAATTATAGAAAAGGTTATAAGTTATATTAAAGGAGCCTTAATTATAACGTTAAAAGATCTAGAGAAGCGAGAGGCAAATTATAGTACCTATAAATAAGGTCGCAACGCTTAGATTAATATAAGAGAGGTTTAAACTTAAGGATAAAAATAAGCTAAGAGTTAACCTAAAACACTAAGTATATTATATATTAGTATAAATTACGTATATAGATAATATATATAATATATATAGAGCACCTAAAGATAAGAATTAGAAATACCTAGCGAGGATATACTGGTTATTAGATAAGGCAAAATATTAAAACGCTAAGTATATATATAGTTAGCACCTAGTAGAAGTATAAAGCTAAGGGGACTTAATACTTTAGCTAGGAAGATTTCTTACGGAAGAATACCTAGACAGATAATAGTAGTGGAAATGCCTAGAGAATATATATCTATAGCATATTAAAGACAAAAAGCGAACTAAGTATTAGCTAAAAGTGGACTAAGTATAAATAGGATTAAGTAGCTAATAGTTAGGAAAAGTAGAGGCCTATAAAACTAGAGGGAGCCAGTAGTAAAGCCTTAGACCCTTAAAGAAATTTAAGGATAACACTTAAATTTACGAGTAAAATAGTAGGATTAGTAGTTTAAAGTATTAATAAATAGTAGAGTAACGCGAAACTATATCTTATTAGTAGTAGTTAAAAGAATAGGATTACTATATAGGAAAAAGGAGCACTCTTACCTATTAGTTATAATTTTAGGAGATCTAATAGCCTATAGAGGAGGTATTATTAATCTTAAAATAGGACCTATTTAGCTAACTATTAAAGGGAGATAAATTAAGATGTCTTTTAATATATTACTATTAGGGAATAATAAGGTAATACTAGAAATGCCTTAGTTATAGGAATATAATCTAAAAATCGATTAGATTATAGGTTAGGTTAATATTAAGGATACTTAACGCTATAAGATGTAATAATAAGCTAAGTTGGTATAGTACTAAGTAGGAGCAACCTATAAAGAAATGGAAAAAGGACTAAGCTATATACTAAAGAGGTACTATAAGTATAGCAAGAAACTATAGAGCCTAAAAAGTAAAAAGCTATTAGAGTATATAGTATAGGACTATAAGATAGAATTAAAACTAGAAATAAGTCTAAGGTTCTTTCTAATCTATAAGCTTACTAAAGAAGAAGGTAGAGTATTAAAAGAGTTTGTTTAAGAAAACCTATAAAAAAGATATATTAGACTATTATAGTTATTAGCGGGTTATTTAGTACTATTTATACTAAAAAAAAAATAGTAAACTAAGGCTGTGTATTAACTATAGATAGTTAAATAGCATTACTAAAAAGGATAGATATCCTTTACCCTTAATTAGCGAAATCTAAAACGGGATAGGTAACGCGTAAATCTTTATAAAGATAAATCTAAGATAGGCATACTATTAGATTAGGATTAAGAAAGGCAATAAATAAAAGGCAGCCTTTAGGTTAAAGGAAGGACTATATAAGCTATTAGTTATGCAATTTAGGCTTATAAACGCACTAGCAATATTCTAGAAGCGTATTAACAACGTATTAGGAGAATACTTAGATAAATTTGTTATAGTATATCTTAATAATATTATTATCTACTTAATAACTAAGGAAGAATACGGAGAACACGTTAAATAGGTTTTAAAGAGACTATAAGAAGAATAGATGCTAGTAGTAATTAAGAAATGCGAGTCCTTCACTAGGAAGACCAATTTTATTAGATTTATTATTAAACTAGGCTAACTTAGTATAGATCTAAAGAAGATTAAGGCTATAGTAAATTGGTAAGAACTAGAGAACGTTACGCAGTTAAGATTATTTTTAGGGTTTTGTAATTACTATAGAAGATTTATAGTATAATGGTTAAAGAATATTAAACCATTTATGCAACTAATAAAGAAAAGAGAACTATAGGCATAGGGAGAGGAATAGCAGAAATTATTTAAAAAAGTTAAGATGTTATTTACCTAGGAGCTAGTTCTTAAAATCTATTAACTAGAACTAGAGACGGTTATAAAAACGGATATATTAGACTTTATACTAAGGGTATACTTTATATAGAAATACTAAAACGGATAGCACCTAGTGGCATACTATAGTTGGAAGATAATACCACTAAAGTTAAACTATAATATCTATAACAAGGAGTTATTAGGTATAGTTATAGCACTAAAAAAATAAAAAGCATTCTTATAAGGTATAAAAAAATATTTATAGTTAAAACAGATTATAAGAACCTAATAGGATTTCTAATAATGAAGAAACTTAACTAAAGATAAGTTAGATGGGTAAAGATGCTTATAGAATACTATTTTAAGATTTAGTATACTAAGGGTATAGACAATACGCGAGCAGACGCTTTAAGTTAAAAAGCTAAACTATAGAATAACGAGAAGCCATTAAGGGCTTTACTGCGAAAAGATATAGACGGATTAATTAGGTATAATTATCTAAAAATCGCAGCAATATAGGAAGATAAAGAACTAGAGAAAGTCTATAAGTTACTAAAAAGCTTTTAGATATAAAGAATTCTAAAAGTATAGCTAGAAGATCTATAAACGGATATATATAAAAATTAAGAAGTAAAGTATATCCTAAGAAGCATAGCAGAATAGTTTATATAAGAATTTTATAAAGAATTAACTTAAGGATATAACGGAGCCATAGGCTTAGTATTAAGACTCTAAAAGGAGTATATTATTAATAAAATCTAAAGCTTAGCGCGAAAAGTTATAAAGAAATATCTAAATTACTAGAGAAATAAACTAATAAGGTATAAGCTATATAGAGGGCTATAACTTATTAAAATACTAGAGAGACTATAGGAGGTTATATTATAGGACTTTATTATTAAGTTGCTAAAATTAAGAGATCCTATTACTGGATAAGATTATAATATAATCTTAATAATAGTAGATAAGCTTATAAAGTAGGGATACTTTATAGCATATACAGAAGAAATATTAGCAGAAGATATTACTAGAATCTATATTAAAGAAGTGTTTATAAAATACGGAGCACTAAATAAGATTATATTAGATAGAGATCTAAGATTTATAGCAGTATTTTAGGAGGTATTCTTAGCAGAATAGGGAGTTAGAGTAGTAACTTTTACTATATATTATCCGCAGACAGACAGT
>Ga0307515_10014658_pt1 | contig 14513 bp, 13 predicted proteins | sample 17_EM_MG_FD_194513 | JGI IMG/M metagenome (GOLD analysis project Ga0307515, IMG submission 194513) | Populus trichocarpa ectomycorrhiza microbial communities from riparian zone in the Pacific Northwest, United States - 17_EM | ecosystem: Host-associated > Plants > Roots > Unclassified | place... | reverse complement strand
ATTATTATGTTAAATGGGTGCTGATCTTACTTTATAATGAAAACGACACTTCATCTCTCCCTATAGTCAACGTTAGTGTACTACATGCATAATTAGGTTCAAGGGATGCACAAATTTCTCTTCCTCTTCCCTTTTCTTTATTCTTCTTTTCTCTTTTTAGTTATTAAATACGATGCGGTAGATTAACATACAAAACCTGTGACTCGAAATATAATATAAAATGAGTTTTAATCTAAATTAAATCTAAGTAACATAACAAATCAATATATTACCTAATTATTCTAGACAAATTAATTCCAAACTTTATCGCAAGTTAACATCAAGAAATTCTTTAAAAAATCAAATAATATCAATTTTATAAATATAATTGATCAGAAATTGATCTAGTGGCTCGTGGATTAACTAACATGAATCATTTTTCAAGAAAAACCTAATTTCAAATCCTACAGGTATGATTAGTATTGAAATATATTTCCATTTATTTATATATTTTTACATTTTAGCTTGGTATAAAAATCTGTATTCCATTTGAAATAAAAAGGAATTGGCTGTCTAAAAGCATTAATAGAGCACCATCAAATATATTTCTAATTTCCCAAGAACGCTATTCGTCCAACAAACTCCTATGGTGTTGTAATTCTCCTCATACACACACACATGAAAATCCAAGGCCTTGTTAATTAATTTTGTACACCTTGCAAATAATTTATATCACTTTTGAGGCTTGATTTAGCTAGCATTGAGTTTGTCCTCTACGTTGTCGTTTTAAACCTGAGGAAGCTTTATAAAGAAATATATTTGACATGGATGGATAACTTTAATCATGACTTAATTTTGATATTAACAAACTAATTAAAGATACCATATAAGTTAAAATTAAAAATAACAATATATTTGGTTTTATTTTAATTGTAGTTTTTTTTAATCACAAAAATATTATTTAACCGATTTTTGCACAAGTATCTATTTATATTTTAAGAAATTAGTTTTTTTTTACCCTATGATTTAAATTAGTGTTATTAAATCTGATCTGGTCTGAAAACTTAATTCTCTAACCCTACCCTCACTCCTAACTCGAGTTAAGTTTTAAACTAAAGCAGGTGGGAGTTAATTAACCAGATGTGATCCGATCAACCTGACAACCAAATCACGATCTAGTCTTGGGTTTTTTAAAATTAAAAATCCAATTTGATTTTTTTTTTAAAAAATTCAAAATAACATCGTTTTAATATTTTTTATATCTTGAAATAACATATTCTTGGGTTAACCCGTTCAGCTCATGAGTCCATTCAAGAGCACTATCATGTGTAATAAGTTTGATGCATACCCTAGACAACAACGTAAGAGCAAACTCACATATAGACGTGTCCACTATGACCATGCCAATGCTAATTGAGAATAAGTTAGAACATGTTGATTAATTAAAATAAGAACAACAACAATAATCCGAGGTAAGGTTAAACAGATTTCTTAATGAAAAGTCACACGTGGGGTTATGGGAGGATTTAGATATTGGATTAATTTCCTAATGGCTGCTGCTAATTATTAATCCTTTTTAATCAAGGAATGGATAATGCTTGTTAGGCGCCTACCATACATTATACACGTATGGAGGTCCAAAAATCAGTGAAAATGGCTTCCATATTGCCACTCTCGATTCCCACATAGGCGTGCTTTTATGGGAAGAAAATTAAGAAGAGGCACAACACAAAAGGAGGAATTATGAAAGATTCTACCTTTTGACTATGGAAATGCTTGTGACCTAATCATATGCTTTCTTCTGCAGAGCATAATTAGATTTCAGAATGTGCATGATGGTCTCGACTAGCAATTTCGTCGCCAGCTCTTCCATGGCTTGAAAATGACCTATACACAATACTTTTCTTCTTCTTCTTCTTCTTCTTCTTCTTCTTCTTCTTTAGGGCATGGTGGAAGTATGACCCAAAATGGTCGCTCAAGTCTCTCTCTTTTCTAGCCTTATCCATTTCTTTCAAACGGTGAGATCATCACTCGCACTTGGATTGGAATATGCCACAGCTGGCTAGTGGGAGTTCGAGAGCTGAATGCTGAGTTATGGCATTGAAAATCACATGGGTTTTCCCTCCCCAATATAATAGGAAGATAAATGTCGAGGGTGATCCGAGTAAGAAATCTTTGTGGGGTCTTTTTTTATGGTTTATTTTTGTTGCACTATCTTCGTAATCTTGAAGGTTCATGCATTATATCTATTGGGATCCACCTCGTAATTTTCATGCTTTAACTACGTACAAAATGTGGAGTTTTGGTGGGAGTTCTTGTAGCTGAGTCAGGCTTCAAATCTTTGCCAAATCTCCCTAGTCATGGAAGATCCTTTGATCATTTTCATCTTCGCTTGCTTTCGTTTGGATTCTTAGTCATGCACAGTAATCCAAGCAATTTAACTTATGATTATTTTTTAAAATGATTTTTACTTGAAAATACATTAAAATAATATTTTTTTTATTTTTAAAATATTATTTTTAATATTAAAATATCTAAAAACATTAAAAAAATAATTTTTAAAAATTTGTTTTTGTCCTACTCTCGTTTATAACACAGAGCATAAAATATTTGTATAATGTGATTAGTCAAAAATTGCAATGATTAGAGGTAATAACTACTCTCATGGATTAGTCTAGAAAGGTGAGCAATGTACAATCGAGTTGCACTTAGTGGGTCCAAATTATTTTCACATTTCTGTGGATTGACAAATAGGCATGTTTAATTCCTAGTCCATAGTTACAAGAACCACCTAGGTTGTCCGGCCGACTCGGACACTTGAGCCATAGATCACATGAATTAATTTGGGGTTAGTAAGTTAATCCAACTTTTTTTTTTCTTTTCAAATGACGTGTTTTAGGGTTTTTACGGTATTGTTGATTTGATATAAAAAATAAATTTTTTATTGTTATATACCAACTTATTATTATATTATCTCATCAAGCTAGTTGAGTTTATTGTCCTATACCAACTAATGATTAAGTTATTTTGTCACGTTAGTCTGAGCTTTCAGATTCCTAAGTCTTTTACATAGTCAAGTAAGGATATTGTCGATAGGTGACGAGCATCAAACACATTAACAGAATGAAAGTTCTAGGAATATAAGAGGGGGGGAACCCTAAAAGCCAATTTCCTTTTCGTTTTTCTTTTCTAAACCTTATACGGTTCCTTCCACTTTCCAGATAAATAAGGTGGTCATGAAATTCCCCTAGAAACTATTCATAATATGCTAAGATTTTCAAGAAATAACCATAGAAAATGGTTAAATTTTTCAAATATTACTAGAATTTGTGTAAATTAATGTGAAATCTGCTCTCTTGTTATGCAGTACTGAGATCGATCGTGGCTGGAAGGCTTCAACTTGATTGAGTCCGTCCATTGAAATTGAAATGACAATAGCTTTGGAATTGTGGATGGGAGTCAAGGATGGTGAGCTCGACTTAACCCTTCTCATATGGTGTGGTGCAGAGAGAATCGAACTTCAGTCAAGATGTCAGAGTCACCAACCCACTCCATAACTGTCCAATGATGACCACAATTATTTTAGCATGGGGTTTAGATTCACCTAGGGTCAGTCAATGGCATAAGAATGGATCCATAAGTGCACCTGTCAGGTGGTGGCGCTTGGCAGTGTGCACCTTGTACTGGATTTGGATTTTTAGGGCATGATTTTGAACTTGCGGAGGAAAAATGAAAAAAAAAACCCCTTCACAGAATTGTCCTTTTTCTTCAAGAAATTATTGGTATGGGACCCTTTACTTTGAATCAAAAAGACCTACTTCCTTTCCTTTTTCTTTTTTGTATATGATGCGCATGCACATGGTTAGATCCTTTGGCATGCAAAAGATATATTGCTGCCTTCTTTGTATGCATTTCACACTCAGCAATAGATTTGAGTCAATGATTGAAAAACATGCTTTTCTTGATCTTGATTCACCTAAGAATTCAGGAAGCATGGTCCTCGTTGAGCCTTGAGCTACACAATGAAAGGTAATCTTCCTCCTTGATTCCATAGGCTAGGTCGTTTGATATCAGGCAACATGACTTGACCAACAACTACTCAAATAAAAAACAACCACAACCATCAGCTGATGAATCCTAAGGAAATCATCATTAGTATGATCTACATAAGATCGATGAGCATCCATCGACAAGCATGGGCAAATTGTTCATAGAATTTCTCATGTTATACAATCTGCAGACATAATATTACATGGAAACAAGAAAATGAAAAGAGTTGCTAGCCAACCTGTCAATAATTGTCCAAGGTAATTTTCTCGGAAACAGATGTCTGTCGATGTATCAGAGACTGGGGAGGGAGGAAAAACACACAACTAAGCTGTCAATTATTGGCTCTTTTGTGGGTATCGAAATGTACAGTTCTCAAAAAGAATTATACTTTTGACAAATGGGTGGTATCAATTTACACTAATTTGAAAAGTAATGAAACAATGACATCTCCCACCCATGTGCTGAAATCTCAGCTCTGCTTTGTTCTGAGACCATCCTGATGAGAAATCCAATAATGTAGGACAAAACTGGGTCTCGTTCTCAGTAAGGGTCTCAAAGTACACATACACTTCAACTGGGGACCCAGAAAACTGTTAGTTCAAGAAGCACAAGGGTTTACCTTTTCTCATTCTCATCATATCCCAAAGCTAACTCGAATATCTGGCCATAGTCATCTACAAAGTGGACATCAAGGCCTTCTTTGACATTAGGTGAAAGCTCATCGAAATCTCGCCTGTTTGCTGATGGGAATATGATGGTCTTCACCTCGCTTCTTCTTGCCGCTATTGTTTTCTCCTTGACCTGATTGTCACACGAGAAGGGAAGTACATGAGTTTATAGGTTTACAAACTGAATATGATACAGCTTTCAATCAGTTACAGATTGAAGAAAATAAAATTTCATGGTCCAGCCATGCAGCCTATACAAGTTGTCACTTTTCAAAATTCTGTATTCGCAAGAATTCTCAGGAGTTCATAGAAACATCTGAATGCCACATTTACTGGAGCACAAAAATGTGTTACAAAGAAAAATACAGTTATATGACAAGTAGTGGCACAAAGCAAAACCATTCAATAAGTTGCAAAAACTAGGTGATGACCAAGGATAAACATCCACTACAGTACATACCTAAAACTTAGAGAGATATGTTAGTAATCACTAAAAAGAGAAGGATAGCAAACATGGCAAGAGAGAAAGGGGTTCATATAACGTACCCCACCAATGGGAAGAATTTTTCCAGTTAGTGTAACTTCCCCAGTCATTGCTAGATCTTTTCTGACAGGCTTCTTCATGGCAAGAGATAGAAAGGATGTGATCATGGTGCAACCAGCACTCGGTCCATCTTTTGGTGTGGCCCCAGCAGGAACATGAAGATGAAGCTTGGTATTAGAAAAGAAGAGGTTATCAGGTTCTTTCACAAGCAATATCCCTCTAGCAACTGTGTGAGCAATTTGGGCACTTTCTTTCATTACTTCTCCAAGTTGACCAGTAAGATTAAGGGCTCCTTTCCCATCTCCTTGCTCAACCTGAGTGGTCTCTATATACAAGGTGGAACCTCCCATTGCAGTCCATGCAAGGCCCATCACAACCCCAACTGGAGTTTGATCATAGATGCGTTCAGCGTGGAAAACAGGTTTGCCAACAAAATCAGCCAAGTTTGATGTGTCAACCAACACTTTATCAACTGCCTTAGTTCCTTCACTTTCCTCAATTTTCTCAGTTTCAGTTGTATCCTGTCAAAAGAACCAACACAAATTTCAAAGTGACAATCAAGATTTGAACAAATTGACAAGGAGAGGAGAATAAAACACAAGGCAAATAAGAAACAACATTCCAAACATGACTTCATAAAACTCCATCTTAGCCATGCTCAAAATGCAAGTGCAGTGCCTCAAAGCTGGCACCAAATTCTCTAGCAGTATATTATCTTTCAGATACCTTTGAATCAGTAGGTTGATCAAGGGGACTCTGTACATTGTCAGGTTGCGGATCCGTCTGCACAATCTCAGCTTCCTCAGGGGTTTGATCTGTGTGCACAATTTCAGCTTCCTCTAGGGTTTCATTATTTTGTTTGTTACTGCTAACCTCTACTGATTCTGTGGAGGTTTCAATACTTTCAACCTTTTCTGCATCTAGTTCTGCCACTGGAACTGCAGGTTCAATTATCGCTCCTTGCCGCACAAGTTGCAGTGCAATCTGGCAGGCAATGACAAAAACAATTAAGAATCAGACAAGACACATTTCATTCTTAAAATGTGTTATGCCAAAATTGCTTGCAGATGTTCCCTGAACAAGGAATGCATGACAAAGGCAACCTCAGGGACAGTTATGAACTGAATTTTTCTCAGAGTCACAACTTTCAAGTTTAGCCACGAATTAAACAAACCTTGCGATAGATCTTTTCAATTTGCTTTTGAAGATTCCGAACTCCTGCTTCTCGGCAATAATTCTCTATCAGAGCCAGAAGAGCAGCATCAGTTACTTCAACCTGGAAACATGAAGTGCAGTAAGTTTCAAAGGCAGAAGATATATTAAGCAAAATTGTCTAATAGCAGCAGGAATTAACATTTGCTAATACGGTATCAAGAAATATCCTTACATCTGTTGGCTAAAATTGCATCTGAAAATGACCTATCATCTAATGATTATTTTACCATGCAAATGACTTTGTGATAGAATACTGCACAAGAGAAAGATTATTCACACACACACAGACATCAAGAGAGAGGGTGGGGGACCTGCTCAGGCTTGATGCCACATGCTTCGCGTGTAGCCTTCTCCAAATAATCTCTGGCAATATGCACTTTCTCGTCTGTAATATACCCAGCAATAGAAACTACCTCCATTCTATCCAGAAGGGGGTTAGGTATCGTGTCCAAAACATTTGCTGTGCACACAAAGAGAACCTGCATAAATTTTCCAAGGGATTAAGCAACAAGCTGTGGAAATTCCAAAGAAACAGAACACTACCTGACATGTTCCAACTCCTAATAACACAGCACAAATTGAACTTGCAAAATACAATAACAGGAATAAATGCAGAATAAGATAATTTCTTGACTCCTACCCGACACAAAAACTTTAAAACACAAGGAATGCCAAAGTTGGGCATGAGAAAATGTGTGTATGAGTGGGCATGAGACCATGTGTGTATATGAGTGCAGTATAATTTTTGTAACACAGCATGACTAACGCCTAACCACCCTATAACAAGCATATAAATACTTCCAAAGTCATCACAACTCTCCCATCATTTTTCATTATCTATTTCCTTGGTGCATGGATATAAAAGATGCATGGAAATGACAAATGTCAAGCATTTTTAAGGTTGAGTAGTGGAGCTTTTCCAATTAAATAAGATAACGGAACTAAAAATGAAAAAATTGTTAGCTACTGCACTATCTACTACAACAAAGACATCCAATATAAGAAAATATGCCCAGGATAAAAACCGAAGTGCCTGCAAATCACAACATTTACCAACCTTTGATACGTCAATCGGAACATCAAGGTAGTGGTCCAGAAAATTGGCATTTTGCTCTGGGTCAAGGAGCTCCAATAAAGCACTTGCTGGATCTCCAGTGTGCCCTCTTCCCAACTGCCACAAATAAGAAAACTCATTCTCAGCAATAGGAAAACAATTCATCATCATGAATGATTCATATTTCCATTGCAGATCTCAATATAGCTTATATTAATGCAACGAAAGATATATTTGGGAAAAGAAATGGAAAACAGTGACACCAAATCCAAAAGTAAATTGACCCTTCAACTGAAACTACCTTGTCAATCTCATCGATCAGAACAAGAGGGTTAGCAGTTCCCACATTTTTCAGGCACTGCACCATCTTTCCTGGCATTGCACCAATATAGGTTCGACGATGCCCCTGGATGTAATATTGTGTTAGTTAAAAGTGTTCTTCATAGAAAAGAGGAACCCCTGGATGCTGGCTGGGTGATGTTATGATGCATATTGCACATTGTCTCGCTGAAAAATAAAAATAAAAAAAACAAATATTTAACTACCTTAATTTCAGCAACATCAGACAAGCCTCCTACTGAAAACCGAAAGAACTTCCGGTTTAATGCACGTGCAATTGAACGCCCAATACTAGTTTTACCCACCCCAGGTGGACCAGAGAGACAGATAATTTTTCCTGCAATGTGTTTGCAAGAAATGAGAAATTACATTTTGATGCTACTTACTAGCAGACATTCAGATTGACGACAATGAAGTCAAACCAACCTTGTGAGATTCCTCTTAGTTTTCCAACAGCTATAAATTCCAATATCCTTTCCTTAACATCAGTTAATCCATAATGATCTTCGTCAAGAATCTTTTGTGCCCGTAGAACATCAAAATTCTCATCGCTTCACCCAATAATAAGAGCATAAAAAATCAACAATTTTTCAAACATATCAATTACCATAACAACTCAATTAAATAGACCTTGCAATATATAATTTTTCCTTGAGGAATTTACGAGGACCAAGCTAAATGAGAAACAAACCTGTAATTTCCCCAAGGCAATGCAGTCAACCAATCTAAATAATTACGAGTGACATTAAATTCACTTGAACTAGCCTCTAAAAGCTGCAGCTTCGTGAGCTCTTCTTCTATAACTTGCAAAACATGTTCTGGGATTTTTTCCCTGTTTGGTTCAAGCCTTTCCCTGAACTTTGCTGTAGTAATGGAGCATAAATTATTTAAATGGATGCCAATACAAATAAAAGCTACAACAGATTTTATCTAGATCAATGCAATGGCCAGCGGCAATATTTAAAACAAACAAATAAAAACTTGAGTATAACCATTTAGGACAGTCAGCAAACAAACAAAGCATTCAAACTTATGAATTATACGAATAATAGTGGCATCAGGCCTTGGGCTTCAGAGTTAATACAGCCACACCATGTAATCTATACATCCATGTTCTGGCTAAACTTAAGCTTCTCAGAATTTAAAAACTTGCGAGGTTTTTAAGTGTATCACAACTAACAGTCATGCAACTCCAACAACAGGTAATCAAAGCATAACTAACCAGAAAGTGCTGTTTTGTCATCTGTTTCCAATCCCAGTTCCTGCAATGAGGCAAGTTATATGCCAGTTAAGTCTAAAGTAAATAAATGCAACTTTCTTAAATCCATTTCCTGGTTGTATTAGTCGCTAACATATTAATGATGATGAACAAATATCTACAACAATAAGGTATTCTAGATAATAAACATGTAAGTGGACCATATACCTTCTTTATGGCTTTAAGTTGTTCATTCAACAAATAGCGCCGCTGCTCACCACTTATCTTCTCTTCAATTGCTTTTGCAATTGATTCCTAAATGCAACTCCGGAAAGTTAATGAATGAGAGTCAAAACAATGAATTTCAATACATAAAGTTGTAAAAATATGATTAATGGAGAGTACCTGGATCTTGCTGATTTCCATTTCTTTTTTCACCAACTCTAGTGTGAGTTTCAAACGTTTATACACCTACAGCAGAATGCACAAGATATCCTGATGTAAGCAATATGAAGTGCACTTTCTACAGGCACTAGGCAGAAAAAGGATTTGAAGATCCACATGTTACACCAAAGAAATGCTGGAATAAAATATTTCAAAGTAAATCACATGTCAAAACTTAGCTCTTGAATTGCAGCAAGTATTTAGCTTAAATTTCTGTAATTTCAACAGTGCTCCTATAACTACTACCAAAACAGCATTGTTTTGAACTTTTTGTTGAAAAGTAAACTCCACTGTTTTCTATAATGTTATTTACCCTTTAAGAAAAGAATCCAGACAGTGATTACAAAATCTACCATGAACAATCTGAAAAGTATACCTTATTGTAAATTGCCAGTGAATCCTCTGTTAAAACACAAAAACAGGATGAACGCCTATGAATAAAAAATTTGATTGATCAATGAATAGGGTATAGATTTTTCATTAATAATAGTCAAGATAATTCTAGGAAATCTCGTTTGAATATTTTTCAACACTTCTTAGAGTTGATGATATAATGTAATACAAACTAATAAACTAAGGCACATCTTAATATCTTCGTAAGCACAAAAAAAAAGGAGAAGAAGAAAGTTTTCAAAAGCTAAAAGGAATCGATACCAAATGAAGTTTTTGTCAACTGAATTCCACTTTCACTGTTCCATTTTGTCTTAGAGATTTCATGTACTAAAAGAATTAAACATCACGAGAATTGCAAGTGACAAAAGGAGCTTCACCAGATTATATTTCTACTGATACTTACATCCAGCTCTTCAAGCACTTCTTGGCACTGCAACTTGTTCGCGCCTGATATTGCAGCCCCAAAATCTGCTAGCCTAGGAAAATTAAAGTCACCTACATGCTGCAAAAATTGAAAGAAAAATGAGAAGCTATTGTAAGAAAACTTGAAAAGCCAATTGATCCAATCAATAATCATCTCAACATTTTCTATATGGAACTCGACTTCAGGTTGTGCTGAATTACAATCATTAATACACTGCAAATTGACCACATGCGGGAAACAGTGACCAACCAGCACAAATAATTGTATAGAACCCCCTTTTGGTTTTAACTCTACTGTGTGATTCAAAAGGAAAACATACTCTAGTGGAAACCAAGTTACTTTGACATGCTTCCTGTTTCACTTCTCTCTTCCTCCACCACAAATCACTATCAAAGATTGCATAGAAGCGTAGGTTTGCATTTCCGAAAGCAGCAAAAACTAAAACTTGAAAGGTAACTTAGGTTGGAGAACCAGCTATAGGATCATCACATAGTAATAAATATAAGAAATGATAAACCAATGTAATTGCAGGAAGGCTCCCTTGTGCAAGAATTGCAAAGTGTTCAGATAAAAACAAGCATTCCTAGAGTCCAGTAAAACTATCACAGCAAAATTTGCACAGAAAAGTGATTTCACAGAAAATCTTGAGAGAGAAGAAACCTGTGTATATGTTTGAACATGATCTCTCCAAAGTGAACTTGTCTTCAGAACATCTCTCAAGGTTGATATAACCTCGAAAGATGTTGCCTTTATAACATCATCATCCTTGTTATATGGTTTGTCCTGAACAACAAGAAAAGCAAGAGAATGGATGGGAAGGTGCATGAGTATCATTTGCATGTGTGAACCTTTAATATTACTTTACATTCAGTCATAAAATTTAGAAAATTCAATACCTTGAGATGATCAACTTTAACAGTTAAAGGATTCTCACTGACCTGTACAACAGCCAATAATATGTCAACATAGAGAACTTTGCAATTAATGGGATAAAAGAAAAGAACAATGTAATGCTTTTTGAAAGCTTACATGAAAATAAAATGACAAGTTCATCCACACTCACCATCTCAGTTATCCGAAGTCGCCTATGACCAATAAGGATAACCTGGTCACCTTGAATAGTTGTGATCTGGAATAGCATGTTAAGGATTAAATGACAACGACACTGGTAAAACTTCTTATAGTTTCATTTATTATGAAGTAGCCATGCTTTGTGGCAATGCTAAAAAACACAATTGAAAAATTCAACAAAATTAGACACCTGAGCAAGTGTGCCAACTTCATGAAGACGATTATACAGATCCTTTCCCTTAAGATCATATATATTTTTGTCTGATTCAGATCCAGTTACAACACTGGGATCAGTGTCTGGCTCGTCTTTAAGAAGAAAAGCTCCACAATATGGTGCTTGCCTTTTTCTGCTTTCTTGTAAAGCTGCCAATAATTTAGGATCCTGCGCAAAAATTTAGAGCAATGGTAAGAGCTAACTGTAAATTGGAAGTTCAAAGTTTGATTTCAAAAAATCCAACAGATCAACACGCACAATGGTATCCTATGATGGAGATATTAGCAAAAATGATGTGAAAAAACAGGGTAAGAACTAGCCCTTTTTTACTCTTTTCTGTTACTTGCATGGTTAACAGACTCCCAAAATGTCAGGAAAAATCTAAAAGCATAAAGAAACATGCTATACCTTCACATAAATTGGCATGTAGAAACCAGGAAAAAGAGGTCTATGTGGCAATGGCAACGCCAGCACCTGCCAAAAGAAAAATAAGTAAAGGTCAACTCAAATGCAAACGGAACCAAAATCAGTCTCAAAACATTCACAAAATTACCACTATGTAATAATAGAAATATGAATCACATTCAGGAAAAAAAAAGTTCTTCGGATCAATAACTTGCAACATTTGAGATATAGCAGAAGAGAGCATCCATTTCATGCGTTTTACTATTTAATCCTTCAAAACTGCCTAGTCTCGATAAAAATTTTGGCACTATAGACTGAATCTGTCTCTAGACTTGAATTCATTACCAAACTAATAAACCTTCCCTCTCTAACAAGACTAAACAATTTCTATAACATCAATGTAATTCAACAAATATATCTTAATGCTATCCACCCTAGTATATCCTCTCCTTAAGCTCAAATTTCTATCATCTAATTTTCCATCCAATAATTCCTGATAGTCTCAGGGTTATCTATCTTTCAGCAGGTGTCTGAATAAATAAAGACTTCTAAGATAAGGAGCGCAAGATGCTTGTTGAGGATTTGAATAATGCTGTTATTGAGAGATTCAACTGGGCACTACCATGAGGGTAGCTGTGAAATCGAGAGTAGTAAACTGAACATGTTCTATCCAATACGGGTAGGAGAAGACCCACGGTAATACATCCATCCATGTAAGCAGCCCTTTCCACTACTAATCTAGCTGGTCTTGCTGATTCGCCTGTGAGCCTACTTGCCCATTCATTTTCATTGCCATTTGAACATCCCGTTAACAGTTTTTTAAATTCATATTCTATCCCTTCTGCAATGCCCATATTCGCTAACAATTACAAAATCACACCATAAATGCCAAAATAGAAACTAACAATAGCAAACCAACGCACAATTATAAACCTCAAAATACTAAACAGCAGAATCATAATGCAAATGCCACTTCTCATCAACCACACAAATCAAAAAACCGTTTTAGTCACTTCCTAAACAAAAAAACTCACAATCCATTTATATTGAAATGACAATTCATAAACCAATCCTATTACCCAAGGAAAAACACTCAAAACCTCATGTTTAGACTCCAATTCATTACCAAACTAATAAAACTTCCATCTCTAACAAGCCGAAACAGTTTCCATGACACCAGCGCAATTCGACAAGTAGAGCTTACTCCTATCCACCCTATTGTATTCTCTTCTTCAAAAACTATAAACAATCACATAATCATATCAGAAATGCCATAAAAGAGTACCTTTGGCAAACCAATGCACGATTATAAACCTCAAAATGCAAAACAACGTTATCATAATCAAATTCTACTAATTGTTAACAAAACAGAAAACCAATTTCAGTCACTTCCTAAGAAAACTCAACTCAACTCTAAAACCCTAAATAACACATAAAACCCACCATTTTCCTTCACTTTCTCTAACTTCCCCACACCTTTTCAGCATCCAAACAATACCCAAAACCCCCCAAAATAAAAATAAAAAAGTTCAAGAACTTTATTGAACCAACCGTTAAATAATCCTCTGGTCTAGGACTAGTAGGCACAATAGCCGAGGAATTACTGGCATCCGCAGCTCCACCTTCAGCCTCCGTCTCGCTGGCACCACTTCTTACCTCCACCTCAACAATTCCACCTCCATCGCCGCCATCTCCGGAAGAAGAATCAGAGCAAAAGAAGGCCCTTTGATAAAAACTGGGACTTTTATGGCCCCTCTGAGACAACCCAGTGAGTAAACTCAGAGAATTCAGAAAGGAGCTCGGTTGTGACTCGGTGGCGACCCGGAGACATGGGGATGTAAAGTGGGTGTGAATTTGGCGAGAAGTGGAAGAGAGGAGTTTTAGCATTGTTTTTTGATGTGGAGATGTTGAAGAAAGGGAAGGGCAGAATTGGGAAATTTTGGGTTTATTGTTGTCAGTTTTGAGTCTCCATTGGAGGAGACGGAGGAGAAAGTGCTAGATGATTGTAGCAAGCAAAGCCCTGCATAAACCCTTTTTAAGTTGTGTGTGTTTCTTGAGTTATATTTATATGTAAGCAGTTTGGTCCTATTATTTTGGTTCAAGTACTAATATTGTCCTCCTTGTTAGTTTTTGTCAAGAGGATTTTGGAAAACATGTATTGTATTTGGTTAATATTCCACGGAGTCGTAATAGATAGAAACACTAGTTACATACCCCGCGCGATGCCGCTGGTCAATTTTTTTTGCATTTCATAAAAAGCTTAGATCTAAAAGTATTAGGTTTTTTTGCAAAGTTATACCCAAGAGTCTTAAGTTTAGTTGCAACGCCTAATCCAATAGTAATATTTATAATATTAATAATAACATTAAACTTGCATGGTCTAAATTTAAGTGGGTTTGACTGCAATACCAGACCCAATAGCATTGGACGTGGGTCTAGCTGCAGGGTCGTGTCATAAATGTGTGATGATTAAATAGATTAGTTAAAAAAAATAAAGAAAAAAAACCAACAGAAA
>Ga0307515_10014657_pt1 | contig 14514 bp, 15 predicted proteins | sample 17_EM_MG_FD_194513 | JGI IMG/M metagenome (GOLD analysis project Ga0307515, IMG submission 194513) | Populus trichocarpa ectomycorrhiza microbial communities from riparian zone in the Pacific Northwest, United States - 17_EM | ecosystem: Host-associated > Plants > Roots > Unclassified | place... | reverse complement strand
GAAATGCAGCTCCTGCTGAACGCTGGTGCGAAAAAATTGGAAGTGCTGCGGTTGTATCCAACAGAATTTCGTGAGGAGGCTTCTTTGGATGATACACGGGTCCCAGCTGACGATTTATCAGCTAGTTTTTCCCTTGGGGATATTGACCTCTCACAGAACAAGTCGTTTCGGGTCCTTGAGGTCGCGGCATCATCTGTTCTTGGCGGGAAATTTTTCCTCATGCATGCACTTTCGACCATCATATCCCCTGCATTCTCCGAGGTCGTCATCTTTTACCGGGATTACAACTTCCGTGGTGTTGGGTCCATGTGGTTTCAATTCCCCTGCACCTTCCGTCAGATGTCAGAAGATGACGTAGAGAAGGAAGCCTTGCAGCATCACATGCAATTCGAGCTCTTCCGCGAGATGCACAAAGTGCGGGGCTTTCGGTTGGTGTTGTGTGTGGATGTTTGGGACCGTGTGGTGAAGTACACGTAGGGAGTGTTAAAGTGGGCTGTGGCAGCGGAAAAGGTGAAAGGGGGATTTGATGGTCACTTCTCTGAGCCGTTGGTGGTTTGCACTCCGCAGAGGTCCCATCCCGAATTTTCAGAAACCGTGCTTGCTGACTTCCCCGACCGATGGGCCCGACTGTAAGCGCTACCTAGTAACAGTAATCCATTTTTAGTTTCCGTTTGGAAGTGGCTAAGGATCGGATGCTTCGGAATGATGGACAAGAACTTGGCGTTGCAGGGCGATTTTATCTGCGGGATATTGTCTTTAGTGCGTTTGTATTCCGTTTTCCTTAGGACTCGTATGTCCTCAATAAATGTCCCTTTACTCAGGATGGCAAGCCATGGGGGTTCCCGAACGGCTCCCGCGCTCTTGCGGTCGACCTCAGGAGGTTGCACCCGTTCCAGTCTTCTCTCGAACCAGTTACGCCTTTGTCGAATTCCGAAGCACTCGCGATGCGGAGGATGCCTATATGGCATATACGACGACATGTGTGTCCCCCAAGGCCCAAACCCTCAAATCTATCCCCTTAACGGCAACTCGTCGCGACGTCCAGGCACGGAAGGAACCTCGGTGGACGCCGCCTGAGCATTCATGTTTGTAATCTCCCCCAGTTGGCGTGATCACACAAGTGGGCTAAAAATCCGCTGTCTTCTGTTTGGCGCTGCAACCTGGATAGGAGGTCGCTGCCGCCCGCCTACAGGTCTTGTGACAGGTCCCGCATGGAGGTGATGGGGACAGAAGGCGAAAGGAGTCGTTCTCCAGCCTTCGGAAGGAGACGCACCCCAGCCCTGACAGGAGGGGAACCAAAGAGCATGTTGACGACCGCGCGAGAACCCCACCCCCTCCTGATGATATGAGGAACGCGGCTACATGTTCGTTTCTTCGACTGATCGCTCTTTTTTCACCCTTCCTGTTCCCCTTATGAAATGTCGTTGTTTTGTGCCGTCGTGCTTATCATCCGTGGAGTGGAGGTGAGGGCGGAGGTGTAGCTCCCATTTTGTCTCCTCTAGCGTATCGTCTCTTTGTTAAATATCGTCGTTTTCAAGAGAATATGATATTATATGAACATGAGAAAGACGGTCGAATTTTTAGCTTTGCTCCCGCCTAACCCCCGTTCACGACCCGAAAAGGGAGGTTAATCTCCGTCGTTTGATTCTAGGCCGACCTCAAATCATTGTGCGCCTTTACTCGCCGGTTTGTCCGTTGGCTTCCGCCGGTGATGAAGTGGTCACTATACCTCAGGCCTGTCAAGATCCTGTATCATTTAGTTCGTTAACACCTTTCTTCTTTCTTTGTGGGATTCATACTTAGCTCTTGCCAGTCCTCGATCATACGGACCATCATCCACGGTTTCTGCGAGAATGAAGTCTATCGGCACCATGCTTATATCTGCATCTGAAGAGATACCTCGAGTTCGACCTTTCGAATAAAAGAGCCTCCCACCACTCTTCAACAACCCCATCGATCCAAACCGACAAACAAATTCCCCATGGTCTCATCCCATCCCCCACTCCCTTCACTCGCCCCTCACAACGTCCTCACAACGCCCATCCTAGACCCACAGCGACCGTTACAGGATCCTCGCAAGGACTCGGGCTCGCAATTGCCCCTCAACTCGCAGACGGTGGGTGCGACATTGTCATCAACGACTTGCCCTCCAAGCTCCGTGCAATGGAGGACGTGGTCCGCGCATCACGTTGGAAGGAGCCAGAGCTGTGACTGCGTCCGCGGGTGTGTTCCGTGACGAAGTGAAGAAGTTGGTCGAAGTCGCTGTGGAAAATTTCGGCAAGCTGCATATCGTGAGGCTTTCTTTTCTTGTTGAATGTCTGTTTGACTGATTGGCTCGTGTGGAGATGAAGTTACTTCTACAATGTTGGGGATGATTTGGGGGATGAATCGCACATCCGATTCGCAAAGCCGACATGAAGCTCATGTACAGCGTCTGCCGACGATTTCAACTGGCTCACGAGTATAAACACCCGTGGCGTCATGTTGTACTTTAAGTATGCCGCCCAACAAATGATCAAACGAGGTGGCAAAATAGTCAGTTCGCCATCTCACCCTCAAAACACCGCCCAAAAACTCGGCAGAATCGCTGGCGAAGGGGGATTGCACACACATCTAGGCGCTTGCTCGATGGCGGGGAAACTAGGTTTTTTTTTTTTGGGGGGGGACTCACTGCTGTAGGCTGCAGGTTGACTTTGAAAGGGAAACCAAACATTTGCGCGTGCAGCATGTCAAAATTTGTCGTCCATGGGTTAGTACAGCCGCGCGGTAGGCTAGCTCGCCCCCCTATTTTGGAAACCCTTGAGTTGACGGCTGTATACGAACAGCGCGGGGGCTCCGGGGGAACAGCATTTTCGTGAATGTGTACGCCCTTGGGATGATCCAGACTGACCTGGGTGCGTGTGGCCTTTCCTTGGCGGTGTCTGTTTTCTTACCGCCCTTGAAGCCATCGAAGCGGAGAGGGTAGCGGGAGACAAGACGGTTCAGGAGGTGTGCCGATTTTCATCGCACGCCGCTCTTGTGTGGGTGTATCAATGACGACCCGTGATAGGGATTGGATTACCTGCATGCACGCCTCGGGATAGGCCAGAAGATATCGCTTCTGATTGGCCAGCTACCTCGCAAAACCGGAATCGAGATTTTTGACGGGTATGTTGTATTTTCATCTTGACCCCACCCATCGCGTCGAGGACCCATCGGGTTCGGGTCTTGAACCCCTAGGGTGCCTTCCGGTTTCGTTGATGGGCGCTTGAATGACACCGACTATTGCATGTCGTGGAAGGAGTCTTTCGCCACCGCCTTCCCCGTGACCAGATTTCCCGCTGAGTTGTTCGCTAGGGCGTTCTGTAGTGGGACTGTTGGCGTTTCGAGGTGAGCAGAGTCGGGGACCGGCGCCCCGGTTATTGACCCTTTCACCTGATACCCCCTGCTCGAGGTACGTGTCCGATATCCCACTCCGAACTTTCGGAAGATCAAGAAAGTCCAGATCCGGTTACGCCCCTCTGAATACCGAACAAGACGGGTGCGGCGCTAGCGGGAATATTGACGGCAATAGTCATCAGACCATTCCGGTGCAGACTACCATTACCAGGGCTGCTGTGGCGGGCCGGAATCGGCAGAAGTGGAAGTGGAAAAGCAGACTTATCAGGATGGTCCTGAGGAGCGTGAGGGGTTGTTATGGAATGACAGGGCCATGACAGCGAAGATGAGGTTGGGCGAGCGGGTCCGGCGAGGTTTCCTACCCATGAGGCGCGTCCAACTTCCCATATTTCCTTACTCTATTTCACATCAAGCAGCGATCGACTTCGCGGTCGAGTTTTGGCCGAAGAAATTCAGGTGTCTCAAAGACAAGTCCAGAACAGTGCCATTTCGACCCCCAGGTGTGCTCTGACGAGAATGCAGTCAGATTTGCTCCATCAAAACTCATTTGTGTTCTTCTCAGACAAGTTTCGATCACGGTTCACCCCGAATACGAGAAATACAACGCGTTCACTTTCTTGCCCATCGTATTCTACGAGCAGTTCAAGTTTTTCTTCAACGTGAATTTCTCGCTGGTAGCCCTTTCGCAGTTCGTACCCGCGCTGAAGATCGGTGGGTGGTCTTACTCCTGCTTCTCGTCGCGCAAATTATTCACAATGAACATCACAGGATTCATTGGGACATACATCGCACCTCTCGCGCTCGCGCTCTTCGTGACGATGGGTAAAGAGGCCTACGACGAATGCAAAAGATGCTTACGGGACAAGGAAGCCAACTCGACCAAGTATCTCATTCTCGAACCATCAGGCGTCGACACTACCGCTCTCGATGGCGGACCTCACACAAGATCCGTCCCATCCTCCTCTATTCGCGTTGGCGACTTGATCCTGTTGGAGAAAAACCAGAGAGTACCTGCCGACCTGGTTTTATTGAGAACCTCGGATTCAAGCGGAAAGTATTTCACTAGGACTGATCAATTGGACGGAGAGACGGACTGGAAGCTGCGAGCTGCTGTGCCCACGTGTCAGAAACTGCAATCCGATAGACTTGTTGAGTCTTGATGTTGAAATTTATGGTACGGTTCCGTCGTTCCTGTATCCTCTCCCAGACTTTGAAAACTCTACGTGTGCAGCCGATCTCCCCATAAAGGATATCCACACCTTCGTTGAGACCTTTACCACCAATTCCTCGCCTTCCCGGTCAACAAATGACGTCCCAACGGTCCCTGTGCCAACGGTAGAACCTCTGACCACCGAAAACATGTTGTGGGCAAACACTGTCGCTGTCGACTCGGCCATCGGTTTCGTGGTGGAGCAGAAACTCGAGCGGCGATATATACTAGTCACCCACAGACTAAAGTCGGATTGCTGGATCTCGAAATCGACGGACTCGCCAAGGTCCAGCTGGACCCCCGCCAATGGTGAAGTCGGCCTCACGCTGACCTCCGCACCTTCTAGATTTTGTGCGCGGTCACATTTGCTCTATCGCTCGTGCTCGTCGTTCTTTATGGCTTCCGCGGTCTGTGATACGTTTCCAATAAGGTTAGTTTTGGATTTTTATTATTTTGACTTGACATTGCCTTAACCAGTGCTGCCTTTTAATAGTCTGCAGGTGAGCCCTGATATGGGAGAGATAGTGTATGCGTCTCATATCATGAACGATCCAGAAATTCCTGGCGCGATCGTGAGGACGAGCACCCCATCTGAAGAACTCGGGAGGGTCGAGTACCTACTAAGTGATAAGACAGGGACGCTTACCCAGAATGGTACGCCTTTTCTGGCACTTCTCCACCCACCATCCCTTCCCACCACGGCTGGTTTTCCTGTCGGGCAGAAATGGAGATGAGGAAGCTTCACATGGGCACCGTTTCGTATGGATAAAGTTGCTCACCAGTTGCATGATGTGTTCGGTTCTGGGGACAAAGTTAAGGCTTCAAGCTTCATCGTCGAGAGTTTTCGGTTTTTTCGACTCACGGGGCCCTCGCAACAAAAAAGGCAGATGCCGTTGATGACCTGTGCCTAGCTCGCGACTCGTGGGCGACGAGACATGTCTTCAAGGGTGAAGGACGTCGTTTTGTCTCTTGCTCTGTGTCATAATGTGAGTGTTACGCTGACCTCAGACTCCGTCTGGTGTTAATCGTTCACCTGCAGGTCACACCGGTATCGAGTGGCGATGAAACTGTCACCTACCAAACATCGTCACCAGATGAGGTTGCTATCGTGCAGTGGACAGAATCCGTTGGCCTCACGTTGATTTTCCGTGATCGTACCCTGATCAAACTTCAAACTCCATCCGGCGACTACCTTTCCTTCGACGTTCTGGACATCTTCCCATTCACGTCCGAGTCCAAGAGGATGGGGATCATCTTCCGTGACCAGAGCTCTGGCGAGATCGCATTCTTGCAGAAGGGGGCCGATGTGGCCATGGTCAATATCGTACAGAGGAACGATTGGTTGGAAGAGGAGACTGGGAGTATGGCTAGGGAGGGACTTAGTGCACTCGTTGTGGCCAAGAAGATGAGCCAACAGTCTTATCAGACCTTCGTCTCGAGAGGATCTTGAGCTTCTGGGTCTGACGGACGTCGAAGACAAGCTGCAAGACGAGGTCAAGAGCACGTCGGAACTTTTGAGGAACGCGGGTATCAAGATCTGGATGTTGACCGGTGACAAGGTCGAGACCGCGACGTGCATTGCAATCTCGACCAATTTGGTCGCCAGGAACCAGCGCATTCATCAAGTCGCGAAACGCGAGTGCCTTTTCTATGCGAAGTTGGATCGAGGCTTGACGCGTTTTGCATACTCGAACCGGCGTGAATAGTCAAGACTTCGGACGAGATCCGGGATCAGTTAGAGTTCCTGCAGTCAAAATTGGATTTCTGTCTTGTCATCGACGGAGAATCACTTCAGGTGTGCATCTCCACTAGCTTCGGATAACCCGGGGCTTATCGGTCCACCTAGCTCCGTTTGAACCCGTTCACGAATGAGTTCATCGAGAGGCCTCTGCTCTGGTCGCATGCAGGTATTCTCCGACCCAGAAGGCCGACGTCGCTCGTCTTATCCGAAGACATACCAAGAAGTGTGTATGCTGTATCGGGGATGGAGGAAACGACGTCAGTATGATCCAGGCTGCCGACGTCGGTGAGTTCAACGTCTTTCCCCTTTTTTCAATTCACCTGACAATGAAGCGTAGGCGTTGGTATCGTCGGGGGGGAGGGCAAACAAGCTTCGCTCGCCGCGGACTTTTCCGTCATCCAATTCAGCCATCTGAGCAAACTCCTCATGTGGCACGGTCGAAACTCGTACAGGAGTCCGGCCAAACCGGCCCAATCCGTTACCCACAGAGGGCCGACCGCCTCGACCATACAAGCCGTGTTCTCCGCCATCTTTTACTTCGCACCTATCGCTTTGTACTAGGCTTGGTTGATGGTTGGGTATGTGACCGCGAATGCGATGGCTCCAGTGTTTTCGTTGGTCCTAGATAGAGACGTGAATGAGGACTTGGCTCTGTTGTATCCGGAGCTCTACAAGGCTTTTGTACAAAACCTTTTTCACGTGGCTGGAGATTAGTCTATACCAAGGTCAGTTCATCTCCACCCATTCGTCCACGATGGAGAAAGAGACTCATCCACTCCGGTGTTTCGTTTGATGCAGGGTCAGCGATTATGATCATGTCCTTGATCTTGTTCGAGAACGAGTTCCTGAACATCGTTTCCATCTCGTTCACGTTCCATCCTCTGGTTCTATCGGTATGGTTCACTGACCCTGCATGGACCTCATCAGGCACGTTTACATGGTCATCGCGGTCGTCACGCTGCTTCTATACGCCATCAGCATCGCTTTTTTACCCGAGTATTTCGGTGTGTATTTCTCTATTCTCCCCCGAACGATGGCCGCCTCTGAACGTATGGCCCTCCGTAGACCTCTTGTTTGTCATCTCTGCGGTTTGCTTGGAAGGTGGCCGTCATCACGGCGGTCAGCGCTCTCCCGTTTCAATACTAGAGGGACGTGTAGCGTATGATTGGGTAACTATCCATAATATTATATCCATCATAGAAGGGCGCCATTAAGCGAGATCTATTCCTCAATGTCCGAGGACTTCCGCATCGCATGCACCGGTGAAACTGGTATATGATCAAGTTCATCCGAAAGGGGAAGATCTCCGGGCCCTGCCGCTTTGAGCAAACTTCTATAGTCTGTTTTCTTTCAATACTAGAAGGATGTGTAGCGTATGACTATGCATATCGATTGTTGATTATAAACGATCTACTAAGGGAAAAAGAGTGAAAAAATTCAAACGAGTGAAGTGTGTGTGATATCGTCTTTCTGGAGTGGGAGGAGTGTTGAGGTCTATCGAAAGGTGGGCTATGGTATGTCGGGAGGACGGACTGGTTTCTTCCTGGTGCTGTCCGTCGAGAAGCGGAGGGTTCACTGAGGCGGGAGATCTTGCTCCCAGAGCCGCATTTTCTCCCGCACCTCCTATGTTCAATTAGATGTGCCCGCACTCCCGACAAGTGGTCCTTACGGGAAAATATCCCTCAAGTTCCTTGGTGCTACTACGCGCGACTTCACGGGCCCTGCGAAATTTGGCTGTCCCCCAGAGCCAGGGGAACCACGAGTCCGCGAGTACGTGTCGGGTGGACGCCAGATGATCAGTGGACCTTCAAAAGATTTGATCACCGGATAGTTTGGAAGGAAAATAAAATGTACCGCTCAATCGACAACCGAATCTTTTCCAATGAACTTCCCACCTGTTTGGGGGCATTACTGCAGGCAATCTCTTGGAGCATTTGTACGGCGGTTTGATTGATGCGACCTTGTATTTGGGGATTCAGTGTCTCCAGGTGATTCTTGATATAGTATAGGCTAGCGTGGTCCTTGCGCGCCGTCTCCAACGACTTATCGATTGGATCAAGGGAGTTGGAGGGCCTATTCCAGCCCCAGCTGACAACCTTGAAGAGAGTGAACGCGGCCCCGATCAGGCCGGTGATAACGAGGACAAGCCTCCCAGCTTCGGGACTTAGGCCAAAGCGAGTTGATGGGGGGGGGGGGGAATCCATGGTGTAGGTTGTGAGTAGGTTGTGAGGGGAGGGGTCAACTTGTCGACGTACAGTTGCATTTTTTATCTGTTTTCTTTCGGTTGAACTTTATGTCGTCCCCGAGAGAATATGAACATAAGAAGGACGGTCGGAACCTCGGCGTATGCTACGCCTCGTTCCTTGTTCTTTTACGATTCCGTCGGATGTTGTCTCTTTGCTCCGGTGTCGCTTGTATGCCTTCTCACAGGAGACTAGACTCCGTTCACAACCTCGAGAATGGAGATGTATACAATCTTCGCCGTTTGATTCCAGCCGTGTACACCTCCTCACACCACTGTGCGCCTTGACTTGCCGGCTCATCTGTTGGCTTCCACCGGTGAAGTAGAAACCCTTGAGTTGACGGCTGGATCCCCATGCGGCTGTTGTAACCTGCGCCTGTACCCGAACAGCGCAAGAGCTCCGGGAGTACGGCATTTGCGCGAATTGGCATGCACCCATATGGTTCGGGTTTTGAACTGGCGTGTTGTTCTTTTTCTTTTTTTCTTTCCACAGAGCAGACAATGACGATGGACGGAGGTGAATCAAGGGAGAAACTCCGCCGCATTTCGAGGCTGACCTCACATTTACACGTTTCTGGTTCCTAGGTGTGATCTTTGATTGAAGTGGAAATCTGGGACGCGACTCGCAGACGGATTTGGAATCGGAGTGAATGCATACATGTACCTTGTATGTGTCTCGTGGAAAGACGAATGGCGTCATCGCTCCCATTGGTCGGGTTTGAATGGGTTGAGAGGCGTCCCCGTTGAGGATTTGCCGTGGAACCCCTTCGATGTTACACTGAATCCGCTTTTTTTTATCCCATGGGGTTTACTTTGAGCCTCTTCGTTCAAGCCGGTCGGGGGAGCTTTTGAACGAACGTCTCCGTCTGAGGAGCAACCAACAACTGGTGAAATTCGTGGAGATCAGTCGTACATATATTCAATCCACAACGTACACATCTCCCTGGTTGTTTTGACCGAAGATTGCTGGAAACCGTCGTCGCCCCGGGGTGGATTTGTTGGCCTCTATGACGCTCAGTTGGTGCACGCGCGGGGGTCGCAGTGCCTTTTCTACTCGAACTAGTAGGACGATCCCCTCTGCTCTGCGGCGGACTTTACCCTCCCTATCAGCTAGCCAGCTTCCGAGGTACTTGCCACCGCATCTTTTCACTCTCTGGGGATTGACTTCGATGGTGATCTTTCCCGTGCGCCTGTCACCTTCAGTACCGTCATCCCGGAGCCATGACCCAAGGTTCAGAATATCTCCCCCTCACTTCCCCTCCCAACCTCTCTGCTCGGAGTATACCGCAGGTACCAGCTCCGACGCCTCAGCACCTCCAAAGGACAAGGGAAAAACCCGCCTCTCGGCAATGGCCAGGAAGTTCCTCGCCGCCCGAAACGACCTAACCACGGCCACCAGCCCGAACCACGGAAGCCACTCAACTATTTCTTCTACAGCTCTCATGGACGAACAAAGACTCACCAAAGTCCTACGTCTCGACTCGCCGCCCGTCCTCCGGCCTGCGTCCATCATCGGTTATTCGATCAGAATGTGAGGTCCGTACCCTCGGCTCTCATCGACGGTCCGTCCTGAAACATTGTGAATTGGATGGTCTATGAGGTTCAGAGAAAGGAAGGACCATGAGAAGAGGTTGGCGCATTATGAGACAGATGCATGTCGTGTTTTACTAAACCTGGGCCAGGAGGCCCCTCGTCGATCGGGACGCGCAGAACGTGGAGTTCCTCAATAACCCCGCACGATTCCTAGACCCGTACCGCTTTCGCGTGACATTTGAGTGTATCGCTCCTCTGAAGAACGGTGCGTTTCTCACTCCCTTGCGCACGTGTACATATGCCCGAATTTCAGTCGGGACGGAAGAACTAACCGACTCCTCTCGCAAAGAATAGATCTCGAATGAACCTTGAGGTCAATACTCAGGCAAGAAAGCAATGCGACGGCGTATAGGAGCAGCATGGCAATCTCCGCGATGACCATGTAAACGTGCCTGATGAGGTCCACGCAAGGTCAGCGAACCATCCCAATAGAACCCGAGGGCGCAACGTACCAGATGGTTATCTCCAAAACGACCATGATGAGCTCGTTCAAAACAAGCGCAGTGAACGAGATGGAAACGATGACTCGTTCTTGAACAAGATCAAGGACGTGATCATAATCGCTGACCCTGCATCGAACGAAACACCGGAGTGGATGAGCCTCTTGACCCACCGTAGATGAATGGATGGAGACGAACTGACCTTGATATAGACTAATCTCCAGCCACGTGAAAAAGGTTTTGTAAGAAAGCACTCGTCCCTGAGAATCCACGTCAGGCAAAACCAACTGTGCTGAGAATCACGAGCCTTCACCTTTGTCAGATCATTGTGAGCTCCGGATACAACAGAGACAAGTCCTCATTCACGTCCCTGTCCAGGACCAACGAAAACACCGGAGCCACCGTATACGCGGTCGCATACCCAACCATCAGCCAACCCTGGTACAAAGCGATAGGCGCGAAGTAAAGATGGCGGAGAACACGACTTGCATGATCGATATGATCAACCCTCTGTGGATAACGAATTGAGCCAGTTTGGCCGAACGCCTGTACGAGTTTCGACCGTGCCACATGAGGAGTTTGGTCAGATGGCTGAATTGGATGACGGAAAAGTCCGCGGCAAGCGAAGCTTGTTTGCCCTCTCTCCCGACGATACCAATGCCTACGTTAAATTGTCAGGTGGAATCGAAGAGGGGGGAAAGACGCTGAACTCACCAACGTCGGCAGCCTGGATCATGCTAACGTCGTTTCCTCCATCCCCGATACAGCATACGCGCTTCTTGGTATGTTTTCGGATAAGACGGGCGACGTCGGCCTTCTGGGTCGGAGAACACCTACAGGCGACCACCGCAGAGAGCCTGGTAGCGATCTCGATGGATTCTGAACAGGTTCAAAAAGAGTTAAGTGGACTGATCAGCCTCGCGTTATCCGTAACTAGTGGAGATACAAACCTGGAGAGATTCTCCATCGATGACAAGACAGCAATCCAATTTCGGCTGCAGGAACCCCAACTGGTCCCGCAGGACCTCGTCCGAAGTCTTGGCTGTTCACGCCGGTTCGAGTAACCCCACGCCATTTTAGGCTGGATTTCGCCTCAAGTATCAAATCCAGAGCTGCAAGCGTCTTCCGCGTGCCGCCCACGTTCGAGGTTTCCCGACAACGGTGTCGAAAACGTTAACCACCGGTCACATTTCTTGCCTCGAGTAGGCTGGAATCCAACGTCAAGTTCAGAGTAGCCGGACAGACGGCGGTCGCCCATGATGACGCAACGACGACGACAGCAGGGGCAGAGGCAAGGGACATTCCCCCTCTGACCATAATCCCATCGCGAAATGGAAGATGTCGTGAGCAAGGAAGGGACGGGAGGGACGGTGGACTGAGTCCACGGACGACGGACCAAGATCAGAAAACAACAGGAGTTGCGTCATCATGGGCGACCGCCGTCTGTCCAGCCTAGCCTCGAGGGTGGTTTGTTTGCACGTATTTGGCCGTCTTCTCTAAACAGCCTTGTGGAGCGCTAGTGAAGAACTTGGCCTCCTGAAATGACAGTCACAATGTCGTCGACGAAGACCCCAACATCCTCATTATCAGGTAGTCCCAATCCATACTGCTTTTTTGTTCTGTTGACCGTTAACCACAGTGGTCGAACTACTCGCCAAGCGAGTTTGGTACCGAAGCCTAGCAAGAATCCGGATAGCGCGTTCTGGAGGAGCTTCTCCGGAGACCCCCACGACACCTCCGTCCCCTGCCACCAGGCTTCCCCAGGAGGTCGTCGAAATGATCATCGCCCATCTCACCTACGACACACGCAGTCTCCTCGCATGCTCCCTGACCTGTTACTCCTGGTACATTGCCGCCGTTCTCCATCTCCATCGCACCCTTATCACTGCAACCTATTGCTGGGAAAGAAACAGGAAATTCCTGTGGCCCAAACCACTCCGGTACATGCACGAGCTTGGTTTGCTTCCCTTGGTCAAGGAGTTCCAGCTCCAGATACACGATCCCGTCGGTTTCGATGTATTTTCCCCAGAACTGTTCAACCACCATACCCTACGCCAATTTTCCGCCTTGGCCAATGTCCAGGAACTCGGGATATGCCACTTGGATATCCACAAGTTCATGCCGAAGATTCGACGATACTTTGGGCACTTCTTGCCTACAGTCCGATCTCTCGCCCTGCGAGAACCCAGAGGGTCCTGTCGCCAGATTCTATACTTCATTGGACTATTTCAGCACCTGGATGACCTCAATCTCTTTGGCGGTGCATTCGGTTCCCAGGAGGGACCAAAAAGCGACCTGACACTTGTTCCACCCTTCACCCCTCCGCTGCGAGGACAATTGACAATGAAGTGCTTCGGAAATGTGGGGTTCTTTAAGGACATGATTGACCTGTTTGGGGGAATCCGATTTCGTTACATGGACCTTTTTCTAGTGGAAGGGATGTGGCTGCTGCTGGATTCTTGTACAGAAACGTTGGAAATACTGCGGTTGTATCCAAATGATTTTCGTGGTGAGGAGGCTTCTTTGGATGATACGTGGGTCCCAGCTGACGATTTATCAGCCAGTTTTTCCCTTGGGGATATTGACCTCTCACAGAACAAGTCGCTTCGGGCCCTCGAGGTCGCGGCATCGTCTGTTCTTGGTGGGAAACTGAATTTCCTCACACATGCGCTTTCGACCATCACATCCCCTGCGTTCTCTGAGGTCGTCATATTTTATCGGGATTACAACTTCCGTGGTGTTGGGTCCATGCAGTCTCGATCCCCCCGCACCTTCCGTGCGATGTCAAAAGATGAGGTGGAGAAGGAAGCCTTGCAGCATCACATGCAATTCGAGCTCTTCCGCGAGATGCACAGAATGCGGGGCTTTCAGTTGGTGTTGTGCGCAGATGTTTGGGACCGTATGGTGAAGTACACGGTGGGAGTGTTAAAGCGGGCTGTAGCAGCGGAAAAGGCGAAAGGGGGATTTGATGGTCACTTCTCTGAGCCGTTGGTGGTTTACACTCCGCGGAGGTCTCCTCCAGAATTTTCAGAAATCGTGCTTGCTGACTACCCTAACCACGCTGTAAGTGCTATCTAGTGACAGGAATCCAATTTTCGTTTCAGTTTGGGAGTGGCTGAGGATCGGATGGATCGAAATGACGGACCAGAACGTGATGCATGATGTGCGAAGCGATTTTTTACCGGCAGGATATTGTCTTTAGTGCGTTTAGATTCTGTTTTCCTTAGAACTCCTGTCCGTTCTCAATAGATAACCCTCTGTTTGAGCTCAGGTTGGCAAACCATGGGGTTCCAGAACGGTTCCTCAGGGAGGTTGCATCTGTTCTGATCCTCCATCTCCAGAATCCGATTTAATCGAATGAGGATGACTCAACGAACCACTCTCTCGAACCAGTTACGCCTTTGTCGAATTCCGAAGAACTCGTGATACGGAGGATGCCTACGACAACATGTGTGTCCTCCAAGGCCCAAACCCTCGAATCCATCCCCTTAACGACAACTCATCGCGATATCCAGGCACGGAAGGAACCTCGGTGGACGCATTCACGTTTGCAATCTCCCCCAGTTGGCGTGATCACCCAAGTGGGCTAAAAATCCGCTGTCTTCTGTTTGGCTGGATAGGAGGTCGCCGGCGCCCACCTACAGGTCTCGTGACAGGTCCCGCATGGAGGTGACGGGGACAGATGGTCGGATTTTTAGCTTTGCTTCCGCGTTTGGTTCCGAGGACGGAACCACTGGTTGCGACCCTCATTTTAACGTCTCGTTCCTTGTTCTCGTGCGTCGCGCGTTCGCTGGAATCGGATACGGTTTCTGTGCCCCGGTGCTATTTGTATGTCTTCTCATGGGAGACTAACTCCCGTTCACGACCTTGAAAAGGGAGGTTAATCTCCGTCAAGAATGAAGGTTATCGG
>Ga0307515_10014656_pt1 | contig 14515 bp, 12 predicted proteins | sample 17_EM_MG_FD_194513 | JGI IMG/M metagenome (GOLD analysis project Ga0307515, IMG submission 194513) | Populus trichocarpa ectomycorrhiza microbial communities from riparian zone in the Pacific Northwest, United States - 17_EM | ecosystem: Host-associated > Plants > Roots > Unclassified | place... | reverse complement strand
GCCGAACCCGGTGTCGACGATCACGCTGCCCGGGCGCTCGGCGATGCACTCGCCGACGATCGCGGCGGCGCGCCCGAGCGGGTGCGAGCGCAGGGCGTCGAGGACGGCGTCGGCGACCTCGGCGCGCACCCCGATCACCGCCTTGCCCTCGTTGGCGACGACCAGCGGATCGATGCCGAGCAGCTCGCCGACGGCGCGGGCCTCGTCGCGGATCGGCACCGCGCGCTCGTCGATCACGATGCCGACGCGGCTCTTGTCCGCCATCTCGTGGAGCGCGCTCGCCAGCCCGCCGCGCGTCGGATCTTTCATCGCAACCAGGCGGTCGCCGCCCGCGGCGAGCGCGCGCCGGATCAGGCCGTTGAGCGGCGCGACGTCGGACACCAGGCTGGTGTCGAGCGCGAGCTCGCCGCGGGTCGCGAGCACCGCCAGGCCGTGGTCGCCCATCGTGCCGGTGACCAGGATGCGATCGCCCGGGCGCAGACCGCAGTCGGGCACGACCCGCGCGGCGATCGCGATCCCGGTGGTCGACAGCGCGATCCGATCGAGCTCGCCGTGGCGCATCACCTTGGTGTCGCCGGTGACGATCGTCGTGCCCGCCTCGTCGCACGCGATCCGGATCGACGCCCAGATCCGCTCGAGCTCGGCGCGCGGAAATCCGTCCTCGAGGATCACCGCGCAGGTCAGCGCGAGCGGCTCGGTCGCGCCCATCATCGCGAGGTCGTTGACCGTGCCGCACACCGCGAGCCGGCCGATGTCGCCGCCGGGAAACACCGTGGGCTGCACGACGTGCGAGTCGGTCGTGATCACGAGGAAGCGATCGCCGAGCGGGATCGCGGCGCCGTCGTCCATCTCGGGCAGGCCGATGCCGCCCGGGACCGCGCCGAAACCGGCGGCGAAGATCTGCTCGATCAGCGCGCGCATCGCGCCACCACCGGCGCCGTACTTGAGGGTGATCCGGTCCTCGACCAACCGCGCGTTCCTGGTCATGCTCGCCTCCGGATCTGTCGCAGGTCGGGATGGCCGCCGTACTGGTGCCAGATCTTGCAAGTGCCCTCGGCGCTCACCATGCATGCGCCGACCGGCGTGTCGGGCGTGCACGCCTGGCCGAACAGCGCGCAGTCGTGCGGCGACGCGATGCCGGCCATGATGTCGCCGCACTGGCACTGGCCGACCAGCGCCGGCGGGGCGTGGTCCCACCGGGACTCGACGTCGATGTCGAACCGGCGGCGGGCGTCCCAGCGCGCGAACTCGTCGCGCAGCCGCAGGTTGCCGTTCGGCACGTGCGCGATGCCGCGCCACCGCCCGCCCTGGGGCTCGAACACGCGCCACAGCCGGTCCTGCGCCGCGCGATTGCCGTCGCGGGTGACGCAGCGCGGAAACGCGTTGTCGACCCGTGGCTCGCCCGACGCGATGATCTCGACGAGCCGGACCAGCCCGGCGAGGATATCGAGCGGCTCGAACCCCGCGACCACGACCGGCACGCGGTGGCGAGCGACGAAGCGCTCGAACACGCCCCAGCCGGTGATCGTCGCCGCGTGGCCGGCCGCGAGGAAGCCCTCGATCTTCGAGCCCGGCATCTCGGCGACGATCTCCATCACCGGCGGGATGTACTTGTGCGCGGACAGCACCGAGAAGTTCGGCGGCGGACCGGCGAGCAGCACGGCGGCGGTCGCGACCGCGGTGGTCTCGAACCCCGAGGCGAAGAACACGAACGGTTCGTCGGTCCTGTGCGCGAGCTCGGCGGCCTGGGCGACGCCGTACACCACGTCGACCCTGGCGCCGGCGGCGCGCGCGTCGGCGAGCGACCGCGACGTGCCGGGCACGCGCAGCATGTCGCCATAGGTCGCGATCCGTACGCCCTGCTCGGCGAGCGCGACCGCCTCGTCGACCTCGGGCACGTCGGTGACGCACACCGGACAGCCCGGCCCCATCACGACATCGAGCTCGACCGGAAACGCGGCGCGCAGGCCGAACTTCGCGATCGCCTGCTCGTGGCTGCCGCACACGTGCATGATCGACACCGGCGACCGGCCGAGCGCACGCGCGTGCACGGCGAGCGCGTTCTCGAGCGCGGCGGCGCGCGCCGGATCGCGGAACTTGAGGTGAGCCAGGCCGTCAGTCATCGCGAGCGGCCTCGGTGGCGGCGAGCTCGCCGCGGACATCGCCGGCCATCAGGTCATCGGCGCCGGCGCGGCGCAGCAGCTCGTCGTACAGCGCGAGCGTCTCGCCGATATCCTCGGCGTGGATCCGCCGGATCGCGAAGCCGACGTGGTTGAGCACGTAGTCGCCGGGGACGACCGGCGCATCGATGATGTCGAGCCGGATCGGCTTGGTCACGCCCCAGAAGTCGACCAGCGCGATGTCACCGTCGATCGAGACCACGCGACCAGGTACGCCGAGGCACATGATGCAGATTATGCATCACGTATGCCGGAGCAGCGAGCGGTCTCCACCGGCGCAGTGCCGCGCATGTTGCGTCGACATGTAGCCCGGGTGCAGATCGTGCGTGATCCTGCACCGTGCCACCGTCCGCTCCGGCCGCGCGCGGGGTCACGGCGACGCGAGGCCGCTCCCGCCGTCGGCGAGCCCGGTCGACGGCGCACCATGAGCGCGACACCCTCGCCACTCCCGCATACGATGGCGACACCATGAAGCACAGCACTCGCGATCTGAAGCAGTCCCGCCGCCCCGAGTCGCCGGTCCACGCGCTCGCCGACCGTCACCTGCGCGAGGTCCGCGGTGGCAGCAGCGTGATCAAGCCGGAACAGATGATCACCGCGTCGGACGACCGGGAGACCCCGGTGGTCTGAGCGCGAGCGGACCGCCTCGATCCGCTCGCTCGGTTCAGAGTGCGCCGAGGAACGCCTCCAGGTCGTCGCGCTGGCGGCGCGATAGATCCATGTCGAACCGCCTCTCGTAGTACCTGATGACCGCCGCGATGGTCCTGGCCTGGCCATCGTGGAAGTACGGCGCTCGAGCCGCGAGACCGCGCAGCGGCGGCACGCGGAACTTCGCGACATTGGCCCAGACACCGTTGCCGCCAAAGCCCATGTCGCAGACCTTTCGCGTCTCCAGGGTCACCTTGTTCTGCAGCGTCAGTATCGGCAACTCGGGAGCGCAGTTGTGCTCGTTGGCGGTCCCGAGATCGATCATGCGGATCACTGCGTGGCCACCAATGTTCGGCACGTTGTGGCACGTACTGCAGGTACCGCGAACCGACTCTTGACCCATCACGTCGTTGAAGCCGGGGACGCCGGTGATGTCGAACTCGTGATTGTTGAAGATCTCCTGACCACGATAGATCGCCGCTCGCGCCGCACCACGCCCGCGATCGTCGCGGCAGTCGCCATGACCGTTGTCTTGATCGTAGACCGCCCACGCATCGTAGATGTCGAACACCTTGCGCGTGAAGCTCGGGCTCAAGATGTCGTTGGCGCCAAGGGCGAACGGTTGCAAGAACACGTTCTCGGGCCCGCCTCTCGCGCCGGCCGCGTCCAGACGTCCCGCCCGGCTGTCGATGATCTGCGCGAAGAACAGATTCATCAGGAAGTCTCCGCCCGCGTTCTGCTGCTCGACGGGCGTCGGGTTCGCAGGATCGCGCTGCAGGTGCAGGGTGGCGGCCCCCCGGAACAGACCGGCGACCGATGCAGCGATGCTGGGTTGCGCTCCGGCGGTCCACAGAATGCTCGACGTCCTCGCCTCGTTGGCAGTCGCGGTCGGCCGGCGAAAGTTGAGGATCGCCGACGGGGTCGAAAACCCGGAGGGATCGTCGACCGCCAGAACGCTGAACTCCGACGTCGCCGGGATCGTGCGCGTGAACCGCGTCAGGCCGAGCTTGAGCAGCGTCGGTCCGAACGCGGCCCGTCGTGCTGCTGGTGTCGAGAGATCGGCGTCGGGTCGGCTGCCTTCGTCATGAGGCATGAACAGCGGAGCTGTGCCATTGCTCTGGCTGAACAACTTGTCGGCCGCCGTCGCGGTCAGCGTCCATCCCATGTCCGCCGCATGACAGGTCGCGCAGCTGCGCGCGTTCGTCCCGAGTTGCAGGAACATCGGGTTGGCGACATCGATCGCGCCCGTGGTGTGGAAGCTCTCCGCAATACCGAACGAGTTGCGCGCGGCTTCCAGCGCGGCGCTGGTTTCCGTCACGGTGTCGCCCGGACTGTCGTTCACCCCGCATGCACAAGCCATCACCAACAAGCCACCTGACACGACTCCCATTACTCTTACCATCGCAGACCCCCTTGTGAATCAAGACCGACTCGAACACATCCGTACATGTCATTCACGCATCCCAACATGACATGGTCGTTGGGATTCATTCATGGGTACCACATCACGAAGGTCGGACACCGGATCCAGGTTGGCAGAATGTCTCACGCCGGGCGCTGCCGGGCGCGCGCGATCATCCCGTCGTAGTGCCGGCGCAGCAGGTCGCACAGCACGAGCTCCTGGATGCGCTGGTGCGAGCTCGGTGATCGGCTGGCGAAGCCGGCCGGCGGCCTCGAGCGCCCGCAGCTCGGCCGCGAGCGGTCGGTTGGCCGCGGACCGCGCCGCGAGCCTCGCGACCAGCTCCGCGTGCGCGTGACCCGGCGCGTCGTCGGGCGCGGCGAGCAGCGCCGCGATCTCCTTGGCGTGGACGCGGAACTTGTCGCCCAGCGAGCGCTGCAGCGCGGTGTCCATGCCGATCTCCTTGCCGTAGCCGTCGCGCGCGCGCGTCGCATACGCGAGCTTGTCGGCGAGCGAGAGCCCGAGATCGTCGAGCAGTCGGTCGATGCTGCGGAGCGCGAGCCGCCAGGTCGCGGCTGCGCCGGCGTCGCCCTCGAGCAGCTCGATCATGCGCAGCGCGCACTCGCTGTCGGTGTGAAACAGCGACTCGGCGATCTCGATCGCGTCGCCGCCCCCGTAGCGCTCGACCTCGCGCTCGTAGGTGCCCAGCGCGACCTGCCACACCAGCCCGGCGTCGGTCGCGCGGGCGAGCGCGCCGTGCAGCATCGGCAGCAGCTGCCCGGTCAGGCTCGCGGGGTCGCCGCGGAACCGCACGCGAAGGTGCCAGTCCGGATCGCCGTAGCGGAGGAAGAACCAGCGGCGGGCGAGGCCCTGGTGCAGCGCCGCGGCGATCACCGGCGCGAGGTACGTGCGGAGCACGGCGTCCGCGGTCGTGCTGCCGGTGTAGATCTTGAGATACAGCCACTCCGAGCCGGGGAGGAACCGCCGCACCACCGACGCGGTTGGCGCGGGGGGCTTCGCCTCGCGGACCTCGCGGACCTCGCTGACGTCGCTGATCTCCGGTGCACGCGCCGCGAACACGACGAGCTCGTGGACGAACCGGCCCTCGGGGCCACCGGCGCACAGCTCACCCGGACCGGGGTAGAGCTCCTGGACCACGGCGGCCTTGCGGCCCTTGAGCAGATGCGCCGCGCTGTCGACCATCAGCTCGTTGTCCAGATCGACGACCAGCTCGTTGTCGCCGTCGGCGATCGCGATCCAGCGGGGCAGCCGTAGCTGGTCGCGCAGGTTCGCGATCACCGCGGCGGTGCGGGCGCGGATCGCGGTGATCTGCGCCGGGGTCTTCGCCGCGGCGAGGCCGGAGAACGCCGCCTCGAGCGGCGCGAGCTCGTGGTCCTGCAGGATCCAGCGCGCGCGAGACAGCACGAACCGGCCGTGGCGCAGCCGCGGCAGGAACGGCAGGTGCTCGAGCACGCCCCACTGCCAGCTCGCGTAGCCGGTGCCCTGCGACGCGTGCGCGCACAGGAACCGGTACGGCGCGAGCGATCTGGGGTTCGCGAAGTTGTGCGCGGTGGTCATCCGGGGACGGACCTCGCGGCCGAGGCGGCGCGAGCGCAACACGACGCGATCGCCGACGACCGAGACCACCAGGTCGGAGACCTCGATCTGGCGGTCGAGCGGCGCGCCGCTGGTGCCGAGGTACGGGATCTCGTGGCCGCGCAGGACGGGACGCAGCAGGATGTTGCCGAGGCGTCCCTCCGGCAGGTGCACGATCTCGGCGAACACCGCGTCGGGGTGAAACGCTTCCTCGGCGCGCGAGATCTGCTCGACGAGCGCGTGCGCGTCGGCCGATCCGTGGGTGAAGCGGCCGAGCAGCTGGGCCCCCATGCCGACACCGCCGAGCCGCACGCGGTAGTTCCCGGTCTCGACCGCCTCGGGCGACTCGGCGACGAGCACCGCGTTGATCGAGACGACGTCGGCCAGTCGCATCGGATCGCGCTCGGTCAGCTTGTCGATGTCGGCCGGCGACAGCTCGAGCTCGGTCGCGCGCGCCTCGAGCGCACGCGCGACCAGGACCACCAGGTGGCGATCGCGGTCGCGCACCAGCGCTTGCGCAGGTCCCCTGGCCATCGGCATCGCGAGGCCCGCGATCAGCGGCGCCGCCCGGGCGTTGGTCTCGGCGCCGCCGAAGCCGATGCCGGTCTCGTCGTCGAGCACCTCCAGCAGTGGCACCTCGCGGGTCTCGTAGCGCGCGATGAACCGGCCGCGGAACGAGCTCCAGTCATCACCGCCGTTCGGCGTCAACCGATGCAGCAGCTCGGCGCCGTGGAGCAGCTCCGCCGTCACCGCCGGCCCGAGCGACGCCTCCGCGGCCGGCTTGTACAGGTCGACCTGGAACAGCCGGCTGGCTTCAATCGCGATCGGCAGGCGACGGCCGAGCTCGGCCTCGATCGCGCGGTATGCCTCGGCCGGGACCCCCGGGGCCGCCGCGTCGATCGCGCCGATCGCGCGCCGCGCCTCGTCGAGCACGCTGGCGTGGTCGACCAGGTCGAGGGAGCGCAGCAGCCGCGCCAGGCCCTCGGTGGGCTCCGGCCCGGTGACGTGGGGCCCGAGCACCGGCACCAGCAGCTGGGTGTCGATCACCTCGTCGAGGAAGGCGGCGGCCTCCTCGGCGCTGACCTCGGGATCGGCCGTCAACACCTCGACGAGCTCGGCGCGCGTCGCGCCCTCCCCGGTCGATCTCGCGAGCAGCGCGTCGAGGTAGTCGGTCGGATCGACCGCGACGAGCTGGTAGCTGCGCAGCGCGCCGGCGACCCGCGCCTCGGCGTAGCGCAGCCGCGCGGCCACCGCGTACAGGCTCGAGTTGCCGCGGTAGCGCACGCGATCGCGGACGGTGCGATCGCGGCCGAGCGCGGTCGTGAACGCGAACAGCACGTCGTTGTCGAGCCGCGTGCGGCGCCACGCCGCGCCGCGCGGCGGCACGTCGAGCCGGGTGTGCGCGCCGAGCGGCGCGATCGCGACCGCGGCGAACAGCCCGAACGGGGTGCACCGGGACGCCATGCGCGACACGTAGCGAACCAGCGCCCGCTCGACGGCGACGCTGCCGGGCGCGTCGGGCTCGCGCTGCCAGGTCGGGATCTGCCGCTCCAGATCGGGCGATGCCACGAACACCGCCTCGCGCACGGCGGCGTCATCGACCAGCGCGCGCAGCAGCGCTCGGCGCGCCGCCAGGTCGGGCTCGGCCGACCATCGGTCGAGCACATCGAATGGCAAGGTCGGGGTACGCAGGACGAACTGGGGGAGGGCGCGATGGCCCGGCTGCTTGGCTTCCATCCGGTTCCGAGTGTGGCTCGCCGGAGCGAACAGTGTCTCGATCGTCATCCAACGATCGTTTGCAGCGGAGATGACCGCACGCGGCCACCGCGCCGGGCCGCGACGTCACCGGGGATCGGCCGAGCATCATGATGAATGCGAGCACCGCATCGGAGTGTTCGATCCGGTAGGCGCGATCGTCGACCGCGGTGTTCGAACCGAGGGGGGCCGCGAGGCGCAAGCTCTTGCACATGCAGTGAGATCGCATCGGGCATGCGCGTTGCACAACGGCCTCGTCACTCAACCAAGAGCGGAGAATGACAATGGAAGAAACGACCAGCATCAAGAAGCGCAAGTTGGTTCTCGTCCGGGAGACGGTGATGCCGCTCCAGTACGACCAGCTCGACACCGTCATCGGCGGCAAGGACGTGCAGCCGAGCGACAACCTCATCGGTCGCGCGGCCCAGAGCGCCGCGATCAGCGCGGTCGGCAGCGGCATCGTGACGGCGGTGGCCGGCGAGAGCGCGACCGCGTGCGCGGTGGTCTCGGGCGCGGCCGGCGCCAGCGCGGCGACGGTGGATCACGTCTCGAACAAGCTCGGCCTGCCGTGCTGGGCCGCGACGTCGGTGGGATCGGCGGCGATCCACTTCACGCGCAAGTGGTAAACCCGCAGGTCCGATGACCTGGCAACCACTGCTCGAAGGCGAGTCGGCGGACGCCGCGCTGCGGCTGGCGCGGGCGATCGCCGTCGAGGTCGCGAAGCACCCCGGAGCGGCCGTCGACCGCACGGTGTTCTGGGCCTATGCGAGCAACGCGCTCGACGAGCCATTCGCGGACGCGGCGTACGACGCCGCGCTCGCGGATCTCGCCGCGCAGGTGATGGCCGGCGCGTCCCATCCGATGCTCTACAACGAAGGGTTGTCGGGCATGGGATGGGTCCTCGCGCACGTGACCGACGACAGCGACGGGCTGCTGGCACGCATCGATCAGGCGATGCTCCAGATCGTCTCGCAGCCGGCGTGGCACGGCGACCACGACCTGACCCAGGGCCTCGTCGGCCACGGCGTGTACTTCCTCGAGCGCCTGCGCGGCGCGGAGGCCGCCGGCGTGGCGCGCGAGGGGCTCGAGCGCGTCGTCGCGCACCTCGCCGCCACCGCCGAGCGAACCGCCGACGGCGCGTGCTGGTTCACCCGGCCCGAGCTGATGCCGCCGCACATCCGCGCGCTGTGGCCGCGCGGGCGGTACGACTGCGGCGTGGCGCATGGCAGCGCCGGCGTCGTGGCGATGCTCGCGCGCGCCGCGGCGCTGCCCGATCCACCGGCGGCGGCGCGCACCCTGGGCGAGGACGCCGCGCGCTGGCTGATCGCGCGGCGGCAGGCGCCGGGCGCGGTCGGCGGACGGTTCCCGGGGCTCGTCGTACCCGACCAGCCGGTCGAACCGACGCGCTCGGCGTGGTGCTACGGCGATCTCGGCGTCGCCGCGGCGCTGTGGAGCGCCGAGCAGCACCTCGGCATCGCCCGCGGGCTGGCGCACGAGACCGCGCTCGACGGCATCGCGCGCCCGACCACGCACTACAACATCGAGGATGTCGCGCTGTGTCACGGCAGCGTCGGGATCGCCCACCTGTACAACCGGTTCCATCAAGCCACCCGGGACGCCGCGTTCGGCGAGGCCGCGCGGCAGTGGTACGCCGCGACGGTGGTCACCGACACGCTCGCGGCGCTCCCCGGCTTCGCGCTGTGGGGCAGCCACTGGCACCGGCTGATCGACGGTGCGATCGGCGTCGGCCTGGCCCTGTTCGCCGCCGCGACCCGGACCGAGCCGGCGTGGGACCGGATCATGCTGTGCGATCTTCCCACCGCAGGGGTCGCGTGAGAGGCTCGGCCATGGCTTCGCCGCCACGCGCGCTACCGAAGCTCACGGATCGGTTGCCGCTCGGGACCACCGGTCGACAGGTCAGCCCGATCTGCGTGGGCATGCTCCCGCATCCCGACGTCGTCGCCGCGGCGTTCGAGGCCGGGATCAACTTCTTCTTCATCTCCGCCGACATGCACTGGCCGCTGTACGAGGCGACGCGCTACGGGCTGGCCGAGCTCCTGGCGAGCCGCCCCGGGATCCGCGACGACATCGTGGTCGGCCTGGTGTCCTACGCGACCCAGCCGGAGTTCTGCTCCGCACCGTTTCGCGAGGTCATCGAGACCACCCCGCACCTGGAGCACATGGATCTGGCGATCGCGGGCGGCGCGTACGGCCACGAGATCGAGCGCCGCCTGGCCGTGTACACCCGCCATCGCGCGGGCAAGTTCCTGGGCACCGACGCGATCGGCGTCTCGTTTCACGACCGCGCCGCCGTGATCCCGCTGTTCGACCGGGGCGCCGTCGATATCGGCTTCGTTCGCTACAACCCGCTGCATCCCAGGGCGGCGACCGAGCTGCTGCCCCAGGTGCGCGACGACCACCCGTTGCTGTTCAACTTCAAGAGTACGACCGGCTGGATGGCCCGCGAGGAGTTGCTCGCGGTCGGCGTCGGCGACGACTGCTGGCATCCGCACCACACCGATTACTACCGGTTCGCGCTGTCCCAGCCGGCGTTCGACGGCATCCTGTGCTCGCCACCGACGCCGGACGCGGTGCGCGAGCTGGCCGACGCGCTGGCCCGAGGTCCGCTCGACGACGACGATCACCAGTACCTGCTCGACCTCGCCGAGCTGGGCCGCGGCAAGGCGAGCCTTCTGCGCGCCGAATGACGAGACGATGACCAGGCCGCTCCCGTTCAGCGACGTCGATCTCGACATCCTCAAGCGCATCGAGCGCCTTCCGTTCGGTCGCTTCCAGTGGCGCCTGCTGTGGATGGGCGGCCTGGGCTACACCTTCGACGCGATGGACGGCGCGCTGATCGCCTTCATCCTGCCCAGGGTCACGGAGCTGTGGCACCTGACGAGCGCGCAGACCGGCGTGCTGGGCAGCTCGGCCATGATCGGCTACCTGTTCGGCGCGTTCTTCGCCGGAGCGCTGGGCGATCTGATCGGGCGGCGGACCGTGATGCTGTACGGCCTGGCGATCTACTGCGGGGCGACGCTGGTCGCGGCGTTCGCGCCGAGCTGGCACGTGTTGTTCTGGTGGCGCGTCGCCGCGAGCGTCGGCACCGGCGCCGAGAGCGCGATCATCGCGCCGTTCCTGGCCGAGTTCGTCCAGAAGCGGTACCGCGGGCGGTTCATCGGCTCGCTGTCCGGCTTCTTCTCGTTCGGCTTCGTGTTCGCCGCGCTGCTCGGCCGCTTCGTGATCCCGACGTCGCCCGACGGCTGGCGCATCGTCCAGGTGATCAGCGCGCTGCCCATCGTGATGCTGCTGTGGTGGCGCCGGGCGCTGCCGGAGTCGCCGCGCTGGCTGATCGAGCGCGGGCGCGCCGCCGAGGCCGGCGCCGAGGTCGAGCGGATCGAGGCCGAGGTGCTGCGCCGGGGCCACCCCGGCCTGCCCCCGATCGACAGCGTCGAGCTGCCCGCAGTCGGCGCGCGCAGCGGCGGGACCCTGGGCGCGAACCTGGCCGCGCTGTGGCGCCGCTCGATGCGGCGGACCACCGTCATGCTGTGGATCCTGTGGATCGCGATCACCTTCGCGTACTACGGATTCTTCACGTGGATTCCCTCGCTGCTCGTGCAGCAGGGAATGACGATCACGAAGAGCTTTGGCTACAGCATCATCATCTATCTGGCGCAGATCCCCGGTTACTACTCCGCGGCCTTCATCTCCGAGAAGCTCGACCGGAAGTGGACGATCGTGGTGTACATGCTGCTCGGCGGCATCGCGGCCTATGGCATGTCCCGTGCCGGCTCCGACGCGTCGATCACGACGATGGGATTCCTGCTGTCGTTCTTCATGAACGGCACCTACGCCGGGATCTACGCCTACACGCCCGAGCTCTATCCGACCGCGTTCCGGACCACCGGCATGGGCGTCGCCTCGGCGTTCGGCCGGATCGGCGGGCTGTCCGCGCCGATCGTCATCGGCTACGCCTATCCCCGGATCGGGTTCGGCGGCGTGTTCGTCATCACCACGATCGTCCTCGTACTCGGCGCGCTCGCCGTCGCCGTGCTCGGCATCGCCACGGCCGGCAAGAGCCTCGAGCAGATCGCCGCGGAGGCGCAGCGCCCCGCCGGCTCGTGAAACGGCGGAGGTTCAACGATGCAGCAGCGGCGCCAGGTCGACGCGCCAGACGTTGCCGAGCGCGGGCTCCACGCCGGCGACGCCGGTCTCGCGATCGCTGAGGAAGTAGAGCGTGTGATGGTCGGAGCCCAGCCGGGGCTTGATCGATCCGGTCTTCGGATCGTTGACCGCTGCAAGATGGGTGACCTCGCGCCACACCGTACGGTCGCGAAACACGATGAATAGATCGTCACCGTGATCGGCCGTCACGGGCGGCCGGTCCGACGCGAACACCATGAACGACTCGTCGGGAGGCACGGTATCATCCCAGTCAGACCAGGTGCCGTCGCTGAATAGCAGTTGCACCGGCTCCTGGTACACACCGTCCTCGAGCTGACTGCGATAGAACCGGAATCTACCGGGGAGATGAGCATCCATGAAGTACAGGCTGCCATCGGCGACCACGCAGGGCTCCATCACCGCCGTGCCGCGATTGACCGCATCCGGCAGGCGCGTGGGCTGGCCCCAGCCGTCCCCCTGACGCTCGACGCGCCACAGGTTGGCGCCGAGGCCGGGATGGCTCGAGCGCGTCGGCGTGCCCCATTCGCCGTCGAGGACGGGGCCCGGCTCGACCGGCGGTCGGTTGGACGCGAAGATCAGGAAGCTGCCATCGGGCGACATCGCCGGATCGCCGTCGCCCCAGCGGCCGGAGAACGACACCACCTCGGGCTCGCTCCACATATCCCCTCGCGCGTGCGAGACCACGATGCTTCGCTTGCGGGCAAAGTACACGGCCTTGCCATCGGGGCTGAACGTCGGCGGACCGGTCACCACCCCCGGCGCGAACAGCACCGGCGCCGCGATCCTGGCATCGGCCTGCCCCGCCGCGACTGCGGGCAGCGCAGTGCCCTGGGGTCCCGACGCGGCGCCGCACCCGAGGACCAGCGAAAGGACGATCGAGCGGCAATGCCATACAGCCATACCGGCCGAGCCTAGCGCGTCCGATGTGCGAAATCCCGAGCTCGCTCGATCTCGTGCTGGAGTGGGTCGGCACCGACCAGCCATGGCTGCGACGGGGCCGGTCAGCGCCGCGCGGGGGTGAAGACCGCAGCCTCGAGCCGGTTCACCCGTCCGGGTAGATCGGCGTAGGCCTCGGCGCTGGCAGAGATCTGCTTCGCCAGCGTCTCGCAGATCGCATTGGCGTGGCGCGCGAGCTCTTCGGATAGCCGTTGCTCGGTGCGATCGATGCGCTGCTCCAGCGAGATGAAGCGCTGCTCCATCGAGCCGAGGCGCTGCTCCACCGAGCCGAGGCGCTGCTCCACCGAGCCGAGGCGCTGCTCCACCGAGCCGAGGCGCTGGTCCACCGAGCCGAGGCGCTGCTCGCCTGACTTGATCCGCTCCAGCAGCGCTCCGCCCCAGAGCTCGAGGTCGACCTTGGTCGCCAGGGGCGCGATCGCCTCCGCGATCGCATCTCGTAGCTCGCCGCGTGTCACCGGGGTCGACATGTCCGTTGCGCTCACCATGACTACGCCTCCCCTCGAGTACCCGCAAGGCGAAGCGCGCGCGTTCGGAGCAAGCACGCGACCAGCTCAGGGCGCGCGGGCGGCCGAGCTTGAGCATCGAGCCACGGGCAGTGCTGCTGCTTCCACGAGCGGGTGATGAGGGACCATGGATCGTATGGGACTTGATGTGGAGACATGTCGTCGCGAACAGCAAGATGCCTGCCCGCGCGCGGTCAGCTGATTTCAAGGACATCGCGGAGCCAGATGTCCGGCCACCGGACGTGTGGCCGAAAACCGGCCGGACACCGGACAAGCACCTGAGCTCGGGACAAGCGCAGAACCTCATCGCCGGTCATGTGCTTCCAACGCGCGCCCACGTGGAACGTAGGCTGCGAGGGCTGCGAGGCAGCAATCGTCCAATCCAGGGATCATGGAGGTGCTCCAACGAGAAAGACGAGGCGTCGATCGATTCCGTCGCGTCGCCGGTGACCGCCGGAAACTACGAGAGCCTGACTGTTACGAGGCACGCCCAATGATGGGATTCGGGGCGGCCTGAGCGATGGCCATCGAGGTGGTGCCGCAGTCGGTGTAGGTCCAGACGTGGGCGCTCGTCGCGGTGACGCTACACCGGGAGCCAGGCGGACGGCCAACGTCCGCCGAGTCAGAACGACAGATTGTCGTACTTGGACTTGTCGGCGTGGCCGTCGGGTAGATACGCGGCGATGACCTGCCAATGCGCGTCGAGGGCAGCGAGGAAGTAGTCGCACTGATCGACGAGGTCGCGCGCGGTCGCGACCTCGGGCGATTCACCCGGGCGCTCGACCTTGGTGATCGCGGGAAACGAGTGGACCAGTGCGCGGGCAGCGAACATGATCGCGGCGTCGAGTGCGGCAAGTCCGGCAAGGTGACGGGCTGCGAATTCGGCGTCGATCACGCGGGTCATCGGTCGCGCTCCCGGGTGTCGGCCTCGACAACGCGCGAGACGACGTCGCGCTCGACGAGCTTGCGTTTCTTGCGCGCGGTCTCGCGGAGCGCATGCGCGGCGAGCCGATCGAGGTCGCGCATGGCGCCGACGGTGGCCTCGTGGAGGACGACGATGGCATCGGACGCGAAGACCTCGCGGTGGCAGCCGGCGCGCGTCAGGCGCATCCGCAGGTACTCGGCGGTGTCATCGGGGGTGAGCGCGGAGACTTCGAAGCGGTGATGGATGCGCGAGTACAGCGAGCGATTGCGGCGGAGCGCGAGGCGCTCGCGAAGCTCGGGCAGGCCGACGAGGACGAGCGAGAGCAGCGCGCGACTGTCCCAGGCGTAGTTGAGCAGGATGTGCAGGT
>Ga0307515_10014655_pt1 | contig 14515 bp, 12 predicted proteins | sample 17_EM_MG_FD_194513 | JGI IMG/M metagenome (GOLD analysis project Ga0307515, IMG submission 194513) | Populus trichocarpa ectomycorrhiza microbial communities from riparian zone in the Pacific Northwest, United States - 17_EM | ecosystem: Host-associated > Plants > Roots > Unclassified | place... | reverse complement strand
CCCCCCCCCCCCCCCCCCCCCCCCCCCCCCCCCCCCCCCCCCCCCCCCCCCCCCCCCCCCCCCCCCCCCCCCCCCCCCCCCCCCCCCAATGAACATGCTAGCTTTTGCCAGAAACATTCTTGAGAATTTCCCTCAAGCCTAAAACACCAGGAAAGTGACTCTTTAACCAGACATATAGGATACAAATGGAGACGAAGGGAACAAGACAGAAACAGTTGGGAGTGAAATAAACACTGAAAAGGACACCAGTAGTGTTTTGTCCAGCTTATCCATCCATTGCTTTTCCCCAGCAAACAAGAACAGAAGCTTGACCCATCAATTAATGTTTTTCGAGTGTGTAATTTTGGTGGGTTTTCTCCAACCAGTGTTTGCCCAGTCTTTACACCACCACATACCCCGAACATGGAGCATCTCTAGAAGGAATTTTGTCCAAAAGTAAAATGATTGTCTTGTGGTTGTCTTTCATGATGCGTGCCTTTGACAGGGACAATTCAGCAGAGACAAAACTTACGATTGTCTCTTGCCATTAATCTTCATGTTTATTTTTTATTTCCGTTTCATATCGAGACTAGACGTTAGATCTAATCAATCCAAGCCTCGGCCACAAGGATGATGTTAGAATATAGAGTTTTAGATGTGAATTTCCGAGTTAATATATAAATTAAATTCATGGCAGAATAAATAAATAATAAAAATCAGATTGAAATCTTACGACAACTCTAAATTTCTAATTATTATCTTTTTTTTATTGCATAACCTTATGTTTACCTTGTATTTATTAATAAAATTGCTTATTATCTGTAGGAATCATGTATGTAAAAAAATCCGCTTATAATTTTAAAAATTATTTTTACTATACAAAATCACATTATATTTTCTGTATTTTATTAAATAAAGTGTTTTTACCTTCGCTTGAAGGAATTGCTTAGCCACATGAGTGTAGTATGTACCGAGAAGAATATAAAACAAAAAAAAAAAGTTATTTCATGTTGTCTTGCTTCTTTCTTCTTCTTCTTTTTTTTTTTTTTTTAATGTTTTAAGTTTTCCTTGCTGGAAAAAAGAAGGTACAAGGCATGAGTGCACAGATTATTACGACGTGGATGTTTTTCTTTGGCATCTTCTGAAAGAGTTACGTCGATACAGTGAGATTCAATGGAAATTTCAAAGCTCAAATCATTAGAGGGTTGTCTTGCGAGCACTGGATCATCTCATTTGAAGCCAGCAGCACAAAAGGTTGATCATAACCACCCAAAATACAGAAAACATAATACTCAAGGATAACGAAAGAATGCATTCCATTTTATTTTATTTTATTATTATTATTATTATCATTACCACCATCATTTTATCGAGATGTTAGTAAAGCCTTGCCCGAGTTGATTTAATTTGTTATTGATTTGATTTTATAATAGAAAAATCTGTCTTTATATTATTAGTAAAGCCAAGGCCAGGGTTCTGAAAAACTGAATAGAGAAACTTTCATGATCAAATTGAAAGAATGTTTTTGAGCCTAAAAGAAAATATTATTTTTTAAAAAAATAAACTTATAAAAGAAGAGAGCACGCGTGCGAGGCATGTGAGCTCCCTTGGGTTGGTGTTGAACGGGCTTTGCCGACACATTTAAACTTTTCAATCTCTGATCGTTTTCACTACTTTCTTTCTTCGAAACAATAGCCACGTTTCATTGTTTGGAATTTTCTATCATCGATTTGTTTTGACGTTGTGAAAATGCTGTGCCCTTTCGTCACCTACAACAATGGGGAAAAAACTTGCTCCCTGCCAATAAAATAAAATAAAATTACTGAAAATAAATCTTTTTTTACCTCCTGTCCTTTTATGTCCTTCAAAATAAACGGACCCTTTTGTCACTGACAAAGCCGGTCACTGTCACGATAGCAAGAAGCAATCACCGCTTCCTGCCAGCATGTGCCAGAGGGTAAAAGATAAAAAAATAGCAAGTTAAAATATAACTAAAACCGGCCATGCTAGCGTGACAGCAAGAAGACCAAATATTGAACCGTACGTGTAAAGAATTTCAATCGCGGGAGCGATTTATAATACGGCACGTGTCGTAGTTTGTCACGGAGCGGGCCCTTGTTCTGTGTGCATCTCGTCAGTGATGGGACTTGACGCGTGGGGCCCAGAAAGTAACGGGTCCCATGCCCGAATCTCTGTCGTTACTTCTGGGACTAGTGAAAGTCTTATTACAGCTTTGTCGGAGACTTTGTTACTTTGCATGACTTTTGATTTTTTTTTTTCACTATTTTATTTTCTTGATACAGTATTTTTTATCGACCTACGTGTATATCATCTGTCTTCCTCTTCCCCGTCAAATCAACCCAGTAATTTGTTGATTTCAACCTGCTTCGAAGTTTTACTTCAAAATAATTTTTTTTATTAAAATCACTTTGGTTCAAATTATTCGAGGTTTTTTTTAAAAAAATAAAATCAAAATTTCAATAAATCCGCTCAACACAGAGACAATTTTGACTTGCCAATTTTTACGAGAAAAGTGTATGAAATTGGGATGTAAGATGTTTTTTATAGTAAATTTTCATTTAAAAATATATTAAAATATTTTTATAATTTTTTTTATTTTTAATATTAATATATTAAAACCTTCAGAAAAATATTTTAAAAAAATATTAATTTAATAGTTTTTCAAGGAATAATACAAAGTTTTTTCAACACAACTCACAAATATGGTGTCTTTATCTATTTTTATAAAGATAAATTGAATTATACTTACTGTGAAATATTTGCATTTTTTTTCTTTTATAGATGGTGACCGATCCTTGCCATAATATAGTAATGTGGCTGAGAATATGAAAAATATTAATTTGATATTTTTAATATAATTTTATTTTCAATAACATTATCAAATATATACTCTGTCAAAATAATATTTTATGCTAAATTTTTTAAAAAGAAATGCATAAGAATTTTATCTACCACCGACTTGATAGGAGATTTGAATTTGTGAGAAACGAATTCCTCCAAAGAATCAAGGAAACCACTTGAGCTCTTTATGATCAACTAGAAACATACACACACTACTAAAAAATGTAGTAATTGGCAACTAACTACTCCGTTCATACACATAAATTTAAATTCTCAATCAGAGAATCAGGGTCAATAAATCGACGGCGTGATTATATAGAGGGAAGAACGTTGATGCCCGTAGGAAAGTTTCTTCCTAACCATCTCGGCAGCTTGGTGCATCAAAAGTTGCATGATTATGCACAAGACACGGTGTGACCAAGAAGAGTCATGATAAGGTGGTTCACTAGAGCCACAACCCATATAAATATCATCACCATTGTTTCCATGTTGTTCCTGCCCAACCGAACACTCAGATGACCCGGAACCATTCAATTGTCTCATCATTACAATATATTCGTATATATCACTCGTATTTCTTTTCACTAATTTTAGTCTTCTACCTAGTTGTCCGCTCATTATTTCATTCATGGCCCAGCATGATTATACTTTGGACCGTATTCGATTGACTTCTTCAACAAAAATATATCCCCAGTGGGAAATTATCACCGTGGAATCAAAATGTATCTCTGGTTATCACGATCTTCTTTAATATCGAGAGATTTCTTAATATATATCCTGCTATATATACATGTACGTTTAGATTTAAGCTTAGTGAAATTGGATAATTATTTTTTGGTGTGGATGAAGTATTGAGATGAAAAAACATTGATTAAATGGGGTTATGACAAGTGGAGGTGCGAGCCAATCTAACATGACAGTGGCAAAGAGAAAATATATGTAGAGAAGACGGGTGATCAAGAGGAGGGTGTGCATGGATGGGAAGGTTTCGAAGACCACACAACCTTGTTTTATCTAGAGAGATCTTGCACGAGGTTCTTAGCAAAAGACTACCACTAGTTTGTAGCTTAGATTGGAGTCTTTGCATGTGACAAAATCCCTTTATATATATATATATACGTGTGCAGATGAAATAAAGAGGGGAGGTCACATGTTTTGGATAAATTTGATTATGTATTGTTAGGGTTTAAGGATGATGAGTTTTGTTGTGCACGGATGGTGTATTTAGCAGTAGGTCAAACAAAGCTATTTCTTTACACTTTGGATAATCTACAATGGATGTCGAAGAAACCTCTGCTTGGTGTTCAAGTTCAAGCGTGATTGGAACTTGTCTGACGCTTGCAGCAGTTGGGTGGGTATCCATCGAGGCTTTGGTGGAGAAGGTGTAGGAAGATCGTAACTATCTAGTTTTACTTTGATTGGATTCAAGCGAAGATGGAGTTTATTGTGACGTGTTTAGAATCAAATAGAAATTGTTGGTACACCTAGCTAGTCGTAGCTCTCTTTTTTTTAGTGGTCACGTGACCACACATGTGACTCCGATTGAAAAAGCCATTTCTTTAGATATGTTACCTGCTTTTTAGATCGTTAATAATAATAGAATGGTCGTAATTATTTTTTTTAAAAAAAATTGTTTAAAAATAATATATATTTTTAAAATTTTTAAATTATTTTTGACATAACACATCAAAACGATCTGAAAATATATATATAAATTAATTTTAAATAAAAAATTATTTTTTTTAACGAACAACATTAATTTTAGTGTTTTTTTTTCTCGTTTCAATTTATCATTGTCTTTTGTTAACCCTCTATAAAAATATTTATTGTGATGTTTGAGACGTTTCAAGGTTTTCCAACAATATAGAAGGAGTGTCGCCCCCTTGCAAATTAAAACCCATCCATGAAATATGCGACAAAAGCACCATATGCAGCATCTTAACAAGGACAGCGCCCAAGAAAAAAAGGGATCTGCGGGCTAAACAACAATCATGGGCAAGGATTTATCTGTTCATGTGAAAGCATGACATTTTTGTGAAGATTCCACTTCACAGATTCGACATTTGTTTTAAATCAGACCCCTTGATGTTCCTAGGCATCGAGCTAGAGTCAAACTCATTACAAATTTTAATGATACCAAGTCTAAACTATGACATCAACACACCTTCCTTATACTTTCCATCTTCATTCCATTATCAGCAGCTGTCTTGTATGGTATTGGAAAAAAAACAACAATTAGATTAGATGGTAGAACAAGCAAGCCTTTCCATTAGGCCGAACAACCAATCGATTAGGTTTTGACAAAAACCACCACGATGTACAGCACTGGGCAGTGGTTGCTGTTTGGCCAGACAAGCAATTATCAATTGTGAATGGTATGGTAAAAATGGAAATTCTATTGGGCCGATGAACTCAGACGGCAGTGGGACACACAGAATGAGCAGATGGGAAGCACCCAACATATTAAAGTTGTCTCCGTTCTTCCTTCATCAATCCAGTTACGTCCTCCCAATGAAGGTTTGCCATGTAGTGTTGACCTGGGAGGGACTGCAATTTTTGTGACGGGATGTGGAGTTTGTGTCTTGTAGCATGTGAGGGGCAACAAAGATTTGCTATACAATACAGTGAAGTAGGGCATACACGCATTCAATTTGCACTATTAATTTATTATGGGCTGTCTCAGCATTGATTACTACACGTTGATGACACACAAGCGGAGGCAGCTGATACGCCGCCACGGTGGCCGCAGGCGGCGGGATTGCGGGTGTGCTTGCTTTCAGCTTAAATTCTCACCTCTAGGGTCAGCTAGTTGTGATTTAATGAGAGTATTAATTATATAAAACCCGGCAGAGTTAACAAATGCAGCCCAAGACAAAGCTATTAATGAAACTTAATTAGTTGTCGTGGGGAAAATGAGATAACATGAAGACTTTTTTGATAATCGTTTGGTTAGTGCCAAAAACCATGGATAAAAATCAATGAAAATGAACCGAAATCCTATCAGTGAACCAGCTATGAAGGAGTTGCTACTCGGCTCCATCAACACAGACTCATTGATGTGATGCTGAAGATGTAGCTGCATCTAAGCTTTGCACAAGTACACAAGTTTGATAAATTTCTGATTGGGCTCCGCCTGGCCTTTCTTGTCGCCGCCTCTATGCTAATCCTCGTCCGATTTCAGGTCCAAATGTCCTTGGACCACATCTATTATCTACACACACTAGTTTAGCATACATATAATCAAAGTCCAAGCAATGCAAGGCTATTCACAGCTCGGCTCATTTTGTTTTGTGGGCTTAACCTTAATTCAAATATTTCGTGTTTCATTAATGAAGTCCAACTACATTATCCATTCCCTCGGTTCCCTCCCAAAAGCAGCCCTCATCTTATTTGTAAAGCCATCGAGGTGTCCAAAGTCCAAGTACCCTGGAGAAGTATTTCAACTAGTTCTATTTTGTTGAGGTCACAGGTTTTTCTTTTCTTTTCTTGATTAGTATTATCTTGTTAGGATCACAGGTTTCTCGCCTTCATTTCAGAGAGAATGATATAAATTCTGGTTAAACCTGGTTGATTTAATGAGTTGATTTGCAGAACCTGGTTTGAGCTGGGTTTTGAGATACGAGTTTTCCAAATGAACTTGCAAGAAAAATCGAATAAGAGATTAGTCTGGGATGGTAGCAATAAAAACTCTTTTCCTTACATATATGTCCATGAAACCACGGGATTGGCCCCAAATTAGGTTGCCAAGGCTTTTCAATCTGGTGATAAAATAGACAAAGTTGTTGCTCGTGGTGTGTTGTCTTTCTTGTGAATGGCACCATCCAGCTGTTTTTATTATCAAAGCATGAACATAAAGCATGTCTATGAATGAAAGAATGCCATACCTTATGATTAAAATGTTGAATCAAACTTTAAACTTGTGAAAGCAAACTGGAATGATTGATTTAATCAATTTGTTGTTTTTCTTGCATTAGTAATTATTCTTAATAATGACTTTCTTTGGTAGTGTTGGGTCAGATTAAGACGTGTCGCCAAATGCCCTGTTAACAACCTAATGCAGGACCATGATTACATAGCTAAAGTTTAAGCAAACCAAGTCTTGTGCTAAATTATTTCTTGCCCAAGCTACTTGTCTTTCCCATATCGTCACCACCTACCTAGTAGCAGGTCTGGAGCTTGATTTCTTTAATAATACCACTCATGAGCATGAGCTCCAATTTGTCTTGGAATTGGTTTTTACTCAAATTATGTTGTGTTAGGCACGATGGCTTGGATGGCCACATCGGCAAACAGAAGCAAGGCATAATTTCATGTGAGCGTTCTGTTGCCACCTCGCTAGCTTTCCCTTGTTCAGGCTCGACAAGATGAATCTGCATCACCTTGTTCCACGATTTCATGTTCTCAGTTGAGGCCATTGTTTCATATCAAGTTAGAACGTGGCTATATTCTGATTTCTGAACTTGCAGTGTGGTCTGAGCAGTGTGATAAGGCATTGCTACCAACACGTCTCTAGGCCAGGCTATTTGATTCCCATCCATGTAGATGGATTGGTTCCTCGACATCCCCTCACGGATGCTGATGACTGTATCAAGGATGGGCAGTTCTTGTCTTCAATGGTGTCAGAACCTTTTCTCCATCCCGTCTACCACCTAAATCATTATGACATCCGATGAAATCAACAGCACAAAGTCGAATTTCCTTCTCATGATTATAAGGTAATTCACTAAAGATTTTGATCAGATTTTCAACCCGGCAGATCACTAGAGAACATATCCATCATTTGTTCAATTCCCTAGTTTGAGGGTCCAAGCCGATGATTCGTGCAGACTTCAAAGTGGTCTGACAGAGTTAGCCAATCTTCCAAATTCTCCACAGTAATGCTTTCAATTCATGGAGCAGCAAGCACTAAATTGTGTCTTGATCCATGGATTTGTACAAGGAGCTCCATGGCCATGGATCATTGAATCCCCTGCATTTTTTGATGTGATTCTCTAATCCAGAAAACTGAGGACATTAAGGGATTAACAATATATTTAAAAAAACCCAAGCCTCGCAAGCCACATAGCTGAAATGGGGGATAAAAAAAATTGAACAGCTTCGTGCACGGGAGAACAAGTCGACGATTGATGAAGCATTACAAAGTGCTAAAAATCCATTACTCGTCTCAGATTTTTTTACTAACACATTGAACTGCAAAAAGAATACCCATGGCAAAGGAAAAATAAAAAAGAATGCAAGGAAGAAACAAACAGACTCCCAATACCTACTTACCTTAATTAAGGACCTACCCTTGACTAAACCTAAAACTCTACTATCCCTTAAGCTTCCATTACGCACTAACCATTTTCTGAGTTCTGTCTTACAATGCTTCTCTACTGGCTAAAATTGTGGTCATCTAGTGCTTCTATTCACCGTTCCATCCCTGTACAAAAATCCAACGAAGAAAGAAATGAAATAACAGTAAACGAACAGAAAATAGGCAGCCATCAATTTGAAATGATCCAATTGGAACACTGTTCTCTACACCATCCCTTATATGTAATCCATTGCAGGGTTGCTCTTATTAGGAATCAACTCCGGCGAGTTGGCCACCATTGCAGCAGGTCTGCTGACAGTAATTTTCTCCCCAGACTTTGCTCTCATCTCAACAACTTTCTTATGGGAATTGGAATGCAGGGAAGGAACGAAGGTTGGACTAGCCGCGGGCCGGTACTCGGGGAAAAGCCGGCCTGACTTGTAGCGAACACCACAAGCATTGCAAAGGGTTTTTGGTCCCATTGGCCCTGCTCTCCATTGTGGTGTCTTGGTTATCTCACAATGCATGCATTTTCTCACTGCTTGCTGTGGTGATGAGTTTTGGTTCATCTCCACGGGACCTAACGGAACAGTAAACTTAATTTTCTTCTTCTTCTTGTGTTCTGGGTCAACATGGTTCGGTATCTTGATCACAAGTCTGGACTCAGCAAAGTTCTCAGAGTCCAAAGCGATCTTAGGTGGAACGAATGGCTGGGGAACCTCAGTGATTGACGAAGTGGGTGAAATGAGTTGCATTGCTGGACGAGGAGTGAATGTAGCAGGGCGAGGACGCTTGCTACGAGCACGCCCACGTTTGCCAGAAGCACCAACTTCAGGGCTACGCGGTGCAGTTTTCTCTCCTGAGCAGGAGCTACTGCTCTCAAGGACAGAAACTGGGCTGGAAGTCTGGAACTGGTACTGGTGATGTGGCGGCGATTCCTTGTTGTTGACGATTGTGGACTCCTCTTTCTTCATCGTCAGGCTTCCTCCAGAGAAGGAATCCTCCACAAAGTTTGATAGCCATTCCAGCTGAACAATATCTTCATACTGCAACACAAAATTCCACGTTTTTAGATTTCAAAATTAAAAATTCTAAATTTTATACCATAATTAAACTATTCCATCTTGAGTTTTCCAATTCAAAATCATCCATTTTTAAGTCAGCAAACATCGCTTCCAATTAAAGCCTAAAAATCCTAAATTAATACACAACTATTTAACATTATTATCCTAGTCAATGACAACTAAGAAATGTTTGACAACCTTAATCTTTTCATTAAACATAATTAATTATCCAACTACTAGTGATTATAACCTGAATCTTTCACTTGCTTAACACACAATTAATATGAATATATATATATATATATATATATTTTAAAAAAAGAAGAAGATCAAACACTTTCTGCTTTTTTGGTGGGCCTATAAGGCTATAACAACTTGCACATGATCATAATTCACTTTGAGTAAATCACATGACAGCCCACGTGATCCATAACTGAACCATTTTTTTTTAAGAAAAAAAGTCCAGCTTGTCGCCGACAATCCCACTAAATGACAAAAACACCCCTAAAAACCAAAATATTTTAAAATTCTAACACAAATTGACAGGCTGGCAATCGATGACATCAGCATCGAGAAAATACGACGGCTAACATTGAGCAAATGACAAAAAAAAAAAAACACCAAATCATACAAAACTGCCGCGTGTAAATATAATTAAATGCACTCACAGGAACGGACAACTCGGCAGATAGGTCAGAGGCAGAACCCGGGAGCGAGTCGGACTGAGTCGACCAAATACCAGGAAACGAGTTATCATCGTTGTTCATGAAACAACTGGTATGGTTGTTTGTGGTGGTGCAGTCAGGTAAAGTAGCGTCGACATCATCAGAAGGGAATTCGAGGAGGTCGTCGATGTGCTCGAAAAAGCTTCCACAATCTATCTCGTCCATGAAATTACTAGTAGTATTTGTCTGTCCAATCATTTTCTCTTCTCCTCGCTTCTTTAACTTTTTATTCCTTCCTGAGAAATTATTTCAGGGGTGTGAGAAAATGAAAGGAGAATAGTAGTGGGCAAAACGTGATACTAATTATAAGTAGTGATTTGTATATGTATAGAAGTAACGTAATAATTAGGAGTGGTTTGTGGCGTTTTTTCTGTGGGTCTTTGAAAAGTTTCTCAAAAAAATATAATAAAAATATTTTTAAAAAATTTTGTCTCTGTCTCACTGTCAATCAATTATGGATTTCTATGCCCAGCAACAGCGTATAATTCGTGTAGCGTAATTTAGCAAAAATGCTATACGTTTAGGTCAAAAAGAGACAGCTAATATTCCTGCTTTACTTTTCTTATTTGGAATTTTAGCAAGTGTAAAATTTGGAATCTAATTTGGGAAAGGAAAATTATAATTACCTTGACAGAAGAGAAGGGAATTCTTGGTAATTCGAATTTCTTGTTGGGGTTTTTGGGAGTTTGTAATTTTAAACACCTGCAGTAGAACAAAAAAAAATTAATTAATGCAATTCCGAGTGCTTAATTATTGTTCATGAAATGCATTTTAAAAAAAATGTCGTCAAGTTGTAGAAACAATTAATGGAATGAACCTTTCTCGAATTTGGGGAATTTGTTCAAGGAATTATTGCTATAATATTCATTTAATGCTAAATTTGATTGTTAACGAAACTGGGGAAAGTAAAACAGGAAACGGAATTTGGCTCTGAGATTGGGCTTTAGAGGGGAGAATGCGATGAACTTTCACGAATTCCGGAATTTTCCTTTCCCTTTCTTTTCTTTGCTCCAGTTTCTCAGCAACCAGACAAGGTTGACATTCACCCAAATTAAACCTCTACTAATTTTAGTCACATAAACCATGCCGAAACTTGAAAAAATTATCGTTTCGAAAACAATTTCAAACTCGATTTGAGAAAAAAGAACCAAGGAATTGAGCTTAAAACCACTGAAAATGCAGAGTCAAACCAGAACCACCAATCAATTCCCGCCCAAAACCCAGAACAATGCTGAATTTCTGTTAAAGAAAGAAAAAACACGCAGCCCAGAAAATGTAATTCTGCGGACACTTGAAAATCAATTTCAAAAACAGTTTAAACAACCCAGTTAAGCTCTAAGCCATTATTAGTGGAAAGCGAAACCTCAACTTAAAACCCAAAAGAATCACTCAAATTATCTCAAACAAAGCAGAAGTAAACAACCCAAGATGAATACCACATTACCTTAGAGAAAGAGAGAGGACAGTGGGAGCGACGAGGAATGTGTGATATGTGTTTGAGTTTTAAAACGGAGAGAGGGAATGAAGAAGAGGGAGAGAGATTGAAGCTAAAAAAGAAAGGAAAAGAGGAGGAGAGTGGGTACTACTAATAGTGGGGGTAGTAGCTGAGTAGTGATTGAAGGAGAGGGAAGGAAAGGAAGAAGTAAAGGGCTACGGTAGGTGAGCCTCCACCTTCATGCTAGCTGTATTTTTTACTACTATCCCCTCCCCTCCTTCTTCACTCTGTCTTGATGTTGAAGTCTTCCCTACCTCCTCTCTCTCCTGATTACCCACACGGGTCCCACCTCCCACCGCACCCTTTTTTAAAAAAATTCCCTCTTTTTCCAATTTTTTTATAAAAAATATTTTAACTTCAACAGATTTATTTTATTGTTGGCGTTGATGGATATATAGCTAAATTGCTCAAAGGTGATTATTGGGTTGAAATCACGAAAGAAATAAAGCTGTTATTATCACACTCATGAAAAGTCCATTGACTGTGTTTTTCAAGATCCAAGTGCTAGGATGCTGTGGCGTTGATGGATATCTAGCTAAACTGCTGATATGATTTTCAGCACCCAGGCTAATTTTAATAAATTGCTTAGGAATATATCGATTTATTTTTATTTTCTTACAGCCTAGAGAATGGGACAGTTATTTTATTGTGAGGGTAAATTTGAACAATTCCACGTTAAAATTAAGTTGAATTATGAGCTTGTATGGTGATATTTCATCTAATATTGTGATATTTCAATAAAAAAAAAAATAGGCTGCCCTGAAAAAAAATAAAATTCAATGACACAATCAAAGCCTGCAATAACTCTAAATATGAAGTAACAAGATAGAGACTTAAAGTTATATAAAACCTTATTTAGATCAAGTTTTTAATTAAATTAAATAGACATGGAAAAAAAAATTACGATATATTTGGACCGATCAATTTTAATTAAATTAAAGTAAAATAACATGTTTTAATAGAAATATTCCGTGCTGAATTGATCCATTTACGTTCTAAAAAGTATTTTTAAAAATTTTAAAATTTTTTTATTTTTATTTTAAATTAATATTTTTAAATCATTTTAATATGTTAATGTTAAAAATATTTTTTAAAATAATATATATTATTTTAATATATTTTTAAATAAAAAATATTTTAAAAAACAATTAATAAGAGAGTGATCTAGAATCGGTACGCTGCATTATGTTGAAAAAGAAAATTCCGCTATTGGATTTTGGAAACAAATGGGCTTTTCTTTTGTTTTGTTCTGTCTTCTCGGCTTACTGTTACTTTTTCTCTCACGCTTAACTTTGCCATGATGATGACCAGTCTGGTTTCTCTTGGGTTTCGGGAATATTTTATTTTAAAAATTATTCTTGAAATCAATTCATTAAAATAATTTAACAATATAAAAAAATTAATTCTTTTAAAAAATACTTTTAAAATAAAAAACAAATGAACATAAAAATTATATACTAAAAAAAGATTGGACCGGTTATGCTAATTATATATAATTTGTAATGCTTTTAAATGTATTTTTAATTAAAATAATATTTTTTTAACATTTTGTTTTTAATATCAACAAATATAAAATATAAAAAAATAATTTAATATTATTTTTTTAAAAAATAATTTAAAAATAAAAAGTATCACGATCAATTATTAGACTCGCACATAGAGAGAGAGAGAGAGAGAGCCCTGTGATTGTGTCAGCTTTTTTTACTGCCGTGTGTACATTCTTTTTTTATTAGATTTTTTCTTTTGTAACTCCAATATCGACAAGGACTGTAGCAGTCGCTCCTTCGGTTCCTTCATTTTTTTTACAGGAATAACTACGAGTCAGTCCCTAACGTTTAAAATCTTCCCGAGTTTTCCCTATAATTGATTCGGTCTCCCTAACTCATCCCCCACCAGTTTTCTTACCGCGAACTCAATCAACTATACACAGTTTTTATGACCAGATCACTTCGAAACATCTACTTTGCTTCTCTTAATTTTAGTTTCTTTGCATTATAATGGTTATAAAAAGTAGTGAGGTTATTAACCCACATCGATTAGAAGACAAGGATCTTGGTTGCTTATATGAGCATCAAGTACACCTCTCCCACTGCGAGACGTCTTCTAAGTAACAAAACTCACTAAAAATCATGTGAGACAATACTTTGTGGTAGGCCTCCCATGCTCCGGATATGGACACACCTAATCAATTGGCATCGTCTGTGGGAAAGAGTCATCTGTTCTACCCAAACTCCTAGTCTGGGGAGCTCTGATAAAACCATTATCCAACATCGGTTAGAAGACAATGGTATTGGTTGCTTATATGGCATCAAGAATGCTTCTCTCATTGCGAGACGCCTTTTAAAGGACAAAACCCACTGGAAGCCATGTGAGACAATACCTTATGGTGAGTCTATCATGCTGCAGATATGGACACACATGATCAAAAAGACATCACATCAAAAAATAATTATAACTGAAATACAAGGCTTTATTTTTATTAATTAAATCATAACACTGTAAGGTGGTCATGTAATCTTCAATGGATGACTCTTTTGTTTTTACAAGTATGAAATATAAAATTATATAATTATTTATACCAGTGATACTTACAGATCTTCTCAGGGTTGGAAGCCAATTTTCACGTCGCTGAGATAAATTGAAACTGGCAAGGGATGAATATGGTAAACAAAAAAAAAATCTAGGCGAAATGTGCAATATTTGGTACTCATTCGATAGTTACTTCAACCCTGGGGACTGATTTGTAGTTGTCTAATTTTAGAATTAAAAAAAAAAAAAAAAAAGTACCGCGGTGGTCATTTATGCAGGACCGTGTTTTGGTGTGCTTTTTAAGGAAGTCAAATCGGATTTCACATGGGGCTGCTGCCTTTATAACTGCTAGTGTTTAAGTTTAAATAAGAAGGAAGAAAGGTCAATCTGTTTTCACGTGGTTCTGGTAATTTTGGATTCTTTATTTAAAATGTGAAGTAATGCTGTTTAATCGTGTTTTATATATATAAATTAAATTTTATTTATATTTTTATATCGTTTTAATATTAATATACTAGTATAAAAAATAAATTTTAAAAAAATATATATGTTATTTTAATAAATT
>Ga0307515_10014654_pt1 | contig 14515 bp, 13 predicted proteins | sample 17_EM_MG_FD_194513 | JGI IMG/M metagenome (GOLD analysis project Ga0307515, IMG submission 194513) | Populus trichocarpa ectomycorrhiza microbial communities from riparian zone in the Pacific Northwest, United States - 17_EM | ecosystem: Host-associated > Plants > Roots > Unclassified | place... | reverse complement strand
CCATCAAGAGTTACAAACTACTGGGTTACATTCTAAGCTCGAACTGGTCTCTTCCAACACAAGTGCATCTAGTCAACGGTTTAAATTGCTGTAAGTTCCCTGGCGATCGAAGGCAAGTGTCAGTGTGAAAACACCTCGAGACAGCTGTTTAGGTTTGGAAACTTGTGACGCCAGTCCCCACAGCTTTGGAACGCGGGCCTACGAACGTCCACCGAGATAAACATAACCAACCTCTTCACCCATTGTCCTCTCCATGTTTCCTTCAATAATAACCCCACGAGAGTCGAGCCTGCGCAGCCAGTTTCGTTTCATTTGTGCCTTGCCAGCTGCTTGGGCAATATAGGCCGCCCGGCCGTAGGTACGGAGTCATGACCCCATATTCTCATGATCGCTGATTCTGTCGACCTCCTGATGGATCTTCGCTCAAGCAACCCTGTCTCCCGCGGGCTTTACTCTAACGCATTGATTAACCTGGGCCCGAAGTGCACCCGCCTTCTCTACGCAGCCAACATGCCGCATCGCGGGGACAGACGACAAAGGCAGCATCTCCGCTTTACTCCCCTCCATCCTCCGAGCCTCGTCCCTTCCACGTTCCGTCGCCCCGAGGGAGAAGGTGGGGATTATGAGGGGAGGGACACCACCCCCGTTTGGGAGAAGAAGTTCCCTGAAGTTAAGGAGGTCACCAGGAACACCATACTGGAGGACGGTGCCTGAGGAGGTACGTATATCCGGTCGCAGCACACAACCATGTTGTCTGAATGAATGCCAATGGCCAGTGGTATCTGGCAATTCCCATTCGCGAACCTCGAGGATCAAGCTTCAAGTACGACATCTGGCACACTGCTTTTTCGTTAGCCACGTATAGCCTATTTGTTCAGCTCTGCCAAGTCATCGTCCTAACTAGACGTTCCAGTGATCCCACGCGATCTCCTACAACACCTTCACAACCGACTAGCTGACTTCCTTCGTGGGGGTGAGTATCAAGGCGCTGTTTCAAACCTGCAAAGTGAAGGTTTAGTATGACTTGTTGAGCACATGGATCGTGAGTCTCCAAATCTCTGTCTTCTCCGCTCTGCGCTCAACACCGGCGTAGGTCCTCATTCATGGTGTTTCCGATCCTGTGGGTGCTGCATTTCAAGAATGCCTACGCGAACCCGGGAAGATATGCGGTGTGAAGGGAGTGTTCCCGAAACCGCGTCTTTTCAAATTCTCCGCTGGAGCTACCCTTTCCTCCGCTCCTGAATTCCGTGCGACCAACCCGATTAGCCAGTGGGTGGCCTCTGCAGGCGCTCGCGAAGGGGGTTGCCTGATGTTCAGCCTTCGCTCACCTTGGCGATCACTCGTACAGCGACAACGCTAGATTGGCCGAGATAACTTCATTGCGTATGTTCTTCTCTATACTCTTGTTTTGTGTAAACGAGTGACTGCGAGGGATTGGAGTGGTGTTCGGTGCTCGGTGTGGTTGGGTTACACGGACCTCTTTAAGTTTGCTTGTGGTCCGCTTTCGTTCTTCGAGTCGCTACCCCATGCTTGCCCCTCTCCTTTTCAGAACTACTGATTGTAATGCATGTAAGAATACGGGTGGTTGCAGACAATCTACGTTTGTAAAACAGGAATGACACGAGGGAAGGAGGAGAAGAACAAAGGATGCAGATCAATGATGAACGACGGAACAGCAAATACACATCAGAACGTGGTCAAGCATCGACAATCTACGAGATGAGAATATTCAAGACAGGCATAGCATGGGAAACGGGGATGCATAACAGTACAAGATGCAGATCGTCGACGAGCGGTCGGATAACAAGTATGGAACCATGCGTGCAAATAGAAGAGGTCGATGAAGGTGGAGGTCCGTGCAATGGGGAAAATAGAGGGGTATGGCACGATATCGGTTTTAGGGAACTCAATTGGAAGTGAGGTAAGAGGAGATGGATTGGCGATTTGCAGAAAGTTGCATCCGAGGAACTTGAGGCGGGTGTCTGCCGTTGTTCGGACTTGCCGGCCCATTCTGAACGGGGAGTCCATAAGCACGAAAAGTAGCACTGTTTTGAGGTACTCACTGCTCTCGTCCAGTTCATGAGGGGTGACCAGACCGCCCATTCGCTTCAGCGTCACTGTCGATCTGCGAGAGGAGTTCCCTGATACGCTCCACCCGATCTGCAGCCCCGACCTTCTGGAATAGATCGACAGCGGCCAGTGCCTCGGACCTTGCCTCCTCAAACCTGTGTTGTCCATTCAAAAACACAGCTTGCCGCCCCGTCGCTTGACCCAGAAGGATTATGTCATGGTCGTTGGCTGCGTGTGACTTGGCGCGTCCAATGTGGGCGAATGCGTCGTCAACCCTGCCTTCATCATAAAACAACCGCGCCAGGAAGAAACAAATCCAAAATAGCATATTGTTCCAGTTGAAAGAAGATGCGATGCCAAGGGCTGCCTCGAAATGGTGAATGGCCTTCTTCCTATCGCCCTTGTTCTGATATAAAAAGCCGAGAGTATATTCGCAATCGGAGACCATATATGGTTCGCCTTTCTCCGGAAGGAGATTGATCGCGCGGGATACCACTTCCTCCGCGGCGTCGAACTGGTTGTCCCCGCATAACAACAATGCGAGTTGGTTCAAACTCCGTGCTTGGTCCACTACATCACCGAGCCGTTCGAAAATTGCTGATGCTTCCTCTGCCTGTCGTATCCCTTCCATGTAGGAGCTCGTATACAAATATGTATGAGATTGGGACCCCAATGCTAGAGCGAGTTGGCGGTCGTCCCCCCGCTCTCGAGAGAGCTTCGAGGCATGTGTAAGGAGCTGTTTGGATTTGGTGTGATTTGAAACCTTATGGAACAACTGCGCGAGCTGGATCAAGCATTCTGGCTTGGACGGATGGTCATCTGCGAGTGCCTCTATCTTCTGTCCTAACATGACAAGCCGCGGCTTATGCCAATAGAGGTGCTTCATGAGATCATCGCAAGCGCCCCAGGCACCGTCCGATGTCGCGTCAGTTGTCATGAAGATATCGAGCAGATGCTCGACGTTCACATCCTCCGACGTGATCCACCTCGTTTCTTCGAAGCCGGGCTTGCCAGGGTGGACGTCAACCGATAATCGGCCGAAGTAATGATCCTTGGTCAAACAGAGGAGTGGAGCTGATGTTGGATCTTTTGGGGAAAGGTGGTCACGGAGCGGCGCCAGCATCGTGACAAACCCATCACTTCGATATGCCAGAGAAAGAACACAGAACTTGTCGAATATGTTCTTCCTCCCGACAATCGTGGGGAATAGCCAGTCAATGTTCTTCTCGTCAACTCCTTGAGGGAAGAAGGCGACAACTCCGAGAAGATCCCGGGCGTCGGGACCGAGTTCTCGAAACATCAGCGACGAGAGTGACAGCTCGATGGCAGCTGCAAGGCTCCTGTTATGATCTGTCTGCAGCACGTCCGTCCGACGCTCGTCCCACTCCCTGGCCAACCGGTCGGTATCCCACTTGTTGTGATGAGCGACCGTGGCAAGTAACGTGATCGAAAGTGGGTGGAGGTCGAGTTGTTGTAGGATGTTGTCGATCGAATTGGAGCGCTCGTCGTGCTGGTAGATCCGATGGAACGTGTCACGTGCGGCTTCCATTGACAGCGTCGGAATGTCCAGGCACTTGCAGTCGAGAGGGACAGTGGAGATCCGAGAAGTGATGCAGAGGCAGATGTTGCTCAGCTGGCTAAGCTCCTCCACCACTGTGTATATCTCCTCGGCGCTCGCCCCCCGAGGATCGAGGATGGATTCTGCGTTGTCAAGGACTATGAAAATTTCCTTTGAAGACAGGAATGGCCGTAAGGGGGTCAGATCCTCAGGGTTCTTGACGCTTGCACCAATGGCCATGGAGACTCGTCGGAGGAAGTGAGGGAGCGAGGCCGGGAACTTGTCACAGCGAATGAATCGACGCTCGTCGCCAAACCGCCTCTTGATCCGATCATCGTGAAGGACGGTCAGAGCCACGGATGTCTTGCCAATTCCCCCAGCACCAATCAGAGCTATCGGCATGAGGCCTTCTGCCCAGCCAACGATCTTCTCGATCAGCTCGTCGCGTCCAAAGAAAATCCTCGGTGGCGGGGGTGGCAATTCCCCTGTTGCGCTAGGTTCCATAATAGTCGAGGTCGCCGGCCTGTTTTGAGTCTAGGCAGTGGTCAACCTCTCTTTCGATGACGGACAGAGCACAAGTGGGACTCACCGATCGACCTTCACCGCCACCCTCCTCCTGATTTTTCAGTATTTTACAAACATTGCGGTGAACCTCGGAAATTGTTGGGTTGGTTCCGTGCGGATGTCTCGGTGGCGGAGGTGATTCTCCCGGCGCCCTGGATGTGATATCAAGATGCTGGATTCATTTATACTAGTTCAGATTGCTGACCTGGCATGAGTCTGGGCGGCGGTAAGTAACGTGTTCCGGGGAGTGTTGGAAACTCCGACGTGGGTATTTGAAACACCGTGGCTGACGTCGGGAGCGATGTTGGTATTCGGGATATCGTCATGAACATCGGAAGCAATGACAGGGGCGTTCGCATTGTCATGCCGAATGTCAGGATTGGTTGCATGCGTACTGATCCCAAGTTCGGTCTGGGAGAGGGTTATCGACGGTCATACAGCAACGACAGAACGTACGTCAAAGACCTGCAGAATCCTCTCTAAGTCCAACTTCCAGGTAGCGACCTTCTCGTTGTCGCTCTTCCTGCGGAGGTATCGAAAGATCACATTTCGTTCACCCCGCTTGACGATCTTCCTCTGGATCTGATCCACAGTCCTATAATCGAGAGTTTTGTAAGTGAATCACACGGTGTATGCATTGCTGATGCAACGTACGTTGTAAATTGTTGGATCGCCTCGAGGACAGGTTGACCGAGCTGATCCGTTTGTCTCCTGTCCAGTCCCTGGCTAAGGGCTTTGCAGACGTCGGCGCAGGTCAACCCTAGCTTAACGTAGTCCACTTTGTTGATCGTCGAGTTCTGTATACATTAGCCAGCAATCGACTAACATGGACCAGAAGGAAACTCACTCTGATCGTAGTGAGAAGAGTGCTAGCAGAGGCGAACGCAGCCTTGACTGGCGGGATATTCGAGACCCTCTCTGCGTGATTCGTTGTTTCTATGGCCGCATTCAACGAGGAGACAGGACTCTCCTGCTCCTCTTGTCGTTGGGAGTCAGTGGTCATGGTCGAAGCTCGAGGAAGCCGCGAGGAAGCGGTGAGGCGTGCGGGCTGTGGGAGGAATCCGAACCCTAATATATACTAGCGTTCATGTTATTATCTCCTGCCTCGTGCGGGCGGGCCCGTTTGGTGAAGAGAATTGTATTCGCGGTTGCGGCCCGCTCCCGAAGATTCATGCGATCGGCCAGGATCTTAGTTCGCTCCCCCACCTCTCGTTCGAAATGCACTGAAGGAATGTTCTACCAATCGACCACAAGCTCAACAGTGTCCCCTTTACTCCGTCGAAGACGCACTTTCGAATCACTCACTTGTCACTCCTTCCAATCATCGAGCCCTCTGCTAAAACGTTAGTCGTTCGTTCGTGTTATAGTTTTCGTGGCAACTAACTGATCACTCGGTGGTGTTGATAGATTTCATATCCAGGACATGTGGCCATGGTTCCATGGACCAAGCTGCCAGCAGATTGCGAGCGGAAAGAGAGGGAAAGAGGCGGTTGTCAGTGGTGATTGGGGTTGAACCTGGTGTATAGACTCGGAGGTACCATTTGCTAGGTTCGCAGACGATCAGGGAAAAACTCTAGTGCGCGAGCACACCCGAGTGTATTCCGGGCTCGGGCTGGTTTCTTCGAACGCAAATGCATTTGATCAAAAATTCCTGGTGATGGAAGGCAAGTAGGGAGTGTGGAAACACCTCAAGAGGGCTCTCAGTAGATTCGGAGACTCGAGACAAACATAATCGCATCTTTCATTTGCGTCTTGCCGGCCACTTGAGCTGAGGGCACGCATAGCGACGGCGTGGCTGTCGAAGTGCAGTGTTGTGACCCTCGATACTTATTGCTATCATAGTTTTCCTGTAGATTCTCACGATCGCCTATCCTCTTTCCGAGCCCCGATGCACCTCCGGCTCGAGTGACCCTGTCTCCTGCGCGCGTTGCTTTGGCGTGTTGGCTGACCTGGGCCCGAACCGCACCCGCCTTCTCCTCTACGCGGCCAACGTGCCACGTCGCGGCCCGACCGACGACAAAGGCAGTGTCTCCGCTCTGCTTTCCTCCGGCATCCTCCAAGCCTCGTCCCCTCCACACTTCGTCGGCCTGGGGCAGAAGGGGGATTGCGAAGGGAGGGAGAAGTTCCCCTAGGTTGGAGCGGTCGCCAGGAACACCGAACTGGAGGACGGTAGCCGGGGAGGTGCGTATATTTGAATCACGGCGCACAACTCTGTTATTTAAATGAGCGCAAATGGCCAGTGATATCCGGCAACCCCAATTCGCGAGTCTCGAGGATCAAGCATGGGATTTGGCACACTACTCCTCCGCTGGCCGTGGATAGCATAATTGTTCAACTCTGCCAAGCCATCGCCCTGACTGGACGTTCCAACAGTGGTCCCACGCGGTCCTTTGCAACACCTTCATGACCTTGATAGAGTCTTACCAGTACTCTTCACGACAGACTGGCCAACTTCCTTCGTGGGGATGAGTATCAAAGCCTTGTTTCAAGCCTGCAAAACAAATATTAGTTACCATGGCTCGTTGAGTACACAGGTAGCGTGAATCTCCGCCTTTCTCCTCTCTGTGTCTAACACCGGCGTAGGTCCTCGTTGGTGTTTCCGACCCTGTGAGTGTCGTATTTCAGGAATGCTTGCGCGAAGTCAGGAAGTCGTGTTGAGGAAGTGGTCTCGAACCGTGTCTTTTCAAATTCTCCGCTGGAGTTTTCCTTTCCTCCACTCCTGGATTCCATGTGATCAGTTCAATTAGTCGGTGGATGCTTTCGACAGCCGTTCGCGAAGGGGTTACCTGATATTCAGCTTTCGCTCACCTTGCCGATCACTCGTATAGCGACAACGCTAGTTTGGTCGAGATAACTTCATTGCGTATGATCTGATTGTGTAAACGAGCGACCGCAAGGGATAGGACGGTGCTCGGTGCGGTTGGGTTACGCGGACATCCTTAAGTTTGCTTGTGGTCCACTTTCGCTCTTCGAGTCGCTACCCCATGCTTCCTCTCCTTTCCAAACTATTGATTGTATGCATGTAAGAGCACGGGCAGTTGCAGACAGTCTACGTTTGTAAAACAGGCATGACACGAGAGAAGGGGGAGAAGAACAAAAGTTGTAGATCAATGATGAATGATGGAACAGCAAATACACATCAGAACGTGGTCAAGCATCGACAATCTACGAGATGAGAGTGTTCAAAATAGACATAGCATGGGAAACGGGGATGCATAACAGTACAAGATGCAGATCATCGACGAGCGGTCGGATAACAAGTATGGAACCATGCGTGTAAATAGAGGAGGTCGATGAAGGTGGAAGTTCGTGCAATGGGGAAAATAGAGGGGTATGGTAATAATACGGTATCGGTTTTAGGGAACTCGATTGGAGGTGAGGTAAGAGGAGATGGATTGGCGATTTGCGCATCCGAAGAACTTGAGGCGGGTGTCTGCCGTTGTTCGGACTTGCCGGCCCTTTCTGGACGGGGAGTCCATAAGCACGAAAAGTAGCACTGTTTTGAGGTACTCACTGTTGTCGTCCAGTTCACGAAGGGGGACTAAACTGCCCATTCTCTTGGGCGTCACTGTCGATCCGCAAGAGGAGCTCCCTAACGCTCTCCACCCGATCCGCAGCCCTGACCTTCTGGAATAGATCGACAGCGGCCAGTGCCTCGGACCTTGCCTCCTCAAACCTGTGTTGTCCATTCAAAAACACAGCGTGCCGCGCCGTCGCTTGACCCAGAAGGATTGTGTCATGTTCGTTGGCTGCGTGCGACTTGGCGTGTCCAATGTGGGCGAACGCGTCGTCAACCCTGCCTTCATCATAAAACAACCGCGCCAGGAAGTAAAAAGTCCAAAACAGCATATCGTTCCAGTTGAAAGAAGATGCGATGCCGAGGGCTGCCTCGAAATGGTGAATGGCCTTCTTCCTATCGCCCTTCTCCCGACATAAATAGCCGAGAGTAAATTCGCAACCGGCGACCAGGAATCGTTCGCCTTCCTCCGGGAGGAGATGGATCGCACGGGATACGGCTTCTTCTGCGGCGTCGAACTGTTTTTCCGCGCACAACGACAAGGCGAGTACGTTCAAACACAGTGCTTGTTGCACTGCATCACCGAGCCGTTCGAAAATCGCCGATGCTTCCTCTGCCTGCCGTATCCCTTCCACGTAGGAGCCCGCAAAAAAATGCACACGAGATAGGTACCCCAATGCCCGAGCGAGTTGGCGGTCGTCCCCTCGCTCCCGGGAGAGGTTTGAGGCGTTTGTAAGGAGCCGTTTTGATTCTGTGCTCTTTGCGACCCGGTGCATCAACCGGGAGAGTCGAATCAAACACTCTGGCTTGGACGGATGGTCATCTGAGAGTGCCTCAATCTTCCCCCCCAACGTGACAACCCGTGGTTTATGCCAATAGAGGTGCTTCATGAAATCACCACAAGCACCCCAGGCACCACCTGATGTCGCATCAATTGTTGTGAAGACATCGAGCAGATGCTCGACGTTCACATCCTCCGACGTGATCCACCTCGCTTCTTCGAAACCAGGCCTGCCAGGGAAGACATCAACCGACAATCGACTGAAGTAGCAATCCTTGGTCGAACATAGGAGAGTGGGGCTGACGTTGGATCCTTGGGAGAAAGGTGATCACGGAGTGGTGCCAGCATCGTGACAAAGCCATCACTTCGATATGTCAGAGAAAGAACACAAAACTTGTCGAATATGTTCTTCCTCCCGGCAATCGTGGGGAATAGCCAGTCAATGTTCTTCTCGTCAACTCCTTGAGGGAAGAAGGCGACAACTCCGAGGAGGTCCCGGGCATCGGGGCCGAGTTCTCGAAACATCAGCGACGAGAGTGACAGCTCGATGGCAGCTGCGAGGCTCCTGTTATGGTCTGTCTGCAGCACGTCCGTCCGACGCTCGTCCCACTCTCTGGCCAACCGGTCGATGCCCCACCCATTATGATGAGCGACTGTCGCGAGTAACGTGATCGAAAGTGGGTGGAGGTCGAGTTGTTTCAAGATGTTGTCGACCGAATCGGAGCGCTCGTCGTGCTGGTAAATCCGATGGAACGTGTCACGTGCGGCTTCCATTGATAGCGTCGGAATGCCCAGGCACTTGCAGTCAAGAGGGACAGTGGAGATCCGAGAGGTGATGCAGAGGCAGATGTTGTTCAGCTGGCTGAGCTCCTCCACCACTGTGTATATCTCCTCGGCGTTCGCCCCCCGAGGATCGAGGATGGATTCTGCGTTGTCGAGGACTATGAACATGTCCTTGGAGGATAGGGATGGTCGTAAGGGGGTCAGATCCTCAGGATTCTTGACGCCCGCACCAATGGCCATGGAGAGTCGTCGGAGGAAGTGAGGGAGCGAGGCTGGGAACTTGTCACAGCGGATGAATCGACGCTCGTCACTGAACCGTCTCTTGATCCGATCGTCATGAAGGACGGTCAGAGCGACGGATGTCTTTCCAATCCCGCCAGCACCGATCAGAGCGATCGGCATGCGGCCTTCTGCCCAGCCAACGATCCTCTCGATCAACTCGTCGCGTCCAAAGAAGATCCTCGGTGGTGGAGGTGGTAATTCCCCTGGTGCGCTAGGTTCTATAGTAGTCGAGGTCGCCGGCTTTTTTTGAGTCCAAGCGATGGTCAATTTCTCTCCCGGTGACGGACAGAGCACAAGTGGGACTCACCGATCGACCTTCACCGCCATCCTCCTCCTGATTTTTCAGTATTTTACAAATATTGCGGTAAACCTCAGAAATTGTTGGGTTGGTTCCGTGCGGATGTCTCGGTGGCGGAAGTGATTCTCCCGGGGCGCTGGATGTGAATGTTAGATGCTGGAGAAACTTACAGTTGGGATTGCTGACCTGGCGTGTGTCTAGGCAGCGGTAAGTGCTCACTCGGTGACGGTCAGGGTACGGGGGTACTTACCGTCGGATTTTGGCCATCTGTGTCCCTACGACTTTTCAACGTGTTCTGGCGAATGTCGGAAACGTCGGCGTGGGTATTTGAAGCACCGTGACTGACGTCGAGAACGATATTGTTGGTATCTGAAATGTCGTGATGAACATCGGAAGCAATGGCGTTGGCGTTCGCGTCGTCACTCCGAATATCGGGGTTGGTTGCATGTGTGTTGATCCCAAGTTCGGTCTGGAAGAGAGTTAGTGACGGTCATACAGAAATGACAGAACGTACGTCAAAGACGTGAAGAATCCTCTCTAGGTCCAACTTCCAGGTAGCGATTTTCTCATTGTCGCTCTTCTTGCAGAAATATCGAAAGATCGCATTTCGTTTATGCCGCTTGATGATCTTCCTCTGGATCTGATCCACAGTCCTACGATCGAGAACTCGGTAAGTGAATCACACGGCGTGTGCATCGCTGGTCTAACGTACGTCATTAATCGCTGGATCGCCTCGAGGACGGGTTGACTGAGCTGATCTGTTTTTCTTCTTTCCAGTCCCTGGCTAAGGGCTTCACAGACGTCAGCGCAGGTCAACCCTAGTTTAACGTAGTCCATCATCTTGAACATCGAGTCCTGTGTACATTAGCCACGAATCGACTAACATAGACCAGAAGGAAACTCACTCTGACTATAGTGAGAAGAGTGCTAGCAGAGGCGAGTGCAGCTTTGACTAGTGGGATACTCGAGACAGTCTCCGCGTGATGCGTGGCTTCGATGGCGGCGTTCAACGAGGAAACAGCATTCTCCCGTTCCTCTCGTCGTTGGGACTTGGTGGCCATGGTCGAAACTCGAGAGAAGGGCGAGGAAGCGGTGAGGCGTGCAGGCTGCGAGGAAGAATCCGAACCCTAATAAGTATATGCGTCCATGTTGTCATCGCCTGCCTCATGCGGATAGACCCGTTTGGTGAAGAGGATTGTATCCGCGGCTACAGCCCACTCCCGAAGACTCGTGCAGTCGAATAACCACCCAGAACCTTTGTTTGCTCCCCCGTCTCTCGTTCGAAGTGCCCTGAAGAAATGCTTCACGGCCTGTGAGACGGTTGGGAAAAACTTCACCGCACAAACGCACTTAAGTTATATTCTGAGCTCGAGCTGGTTTCTTTGAACACAACGCATCTGGTCAACAATTTCAATTGTTGTAAGATACCCAGTGATGGAAGGCGAGCAGGGAGTGTGAAAACACTTCGCCGGAGAGGGTCGATTATAATAATCTAGGTTTTGAGACTCGTGGCTAGATTCTCACGATTGCTTACTCTCTCAACCTCCTGATGCACCTCCGACTTAAGTGACCCCGTCTTTCGCGCGCGTCGCCCTGACATATTGATTGGCCTGGGTTTGAATCCCATTTATTTTCTCCTCTACGTGGCCAACACATCACATTGCAGGGCCGACGGCAAAGGCAGTGTCTCCGCTCCGCTCTCTTCCATCCTCCAATTCTTGTCCCCTCCACGTTCCGTCGGCGGGTATTGTAAAGGGAAGGACACCACCCACATTAGGGGGGTATAAGTTTCCCGAGGTTGAGGAGGTCGCCAAGAACATCGTACTGGAGGACGATACTCGAGGAGGTACGTATACCCCAGTCGCAGCCCACAACCCCGTTATCTAAATGAGCGCCAATGACCAGTGGTATCTGATGGTTCCCATTCGAAAACCTCAAGGACCAAGTACGACATCTGGTACACTACTCTTCCGTTAGCCGTGGATAGCCTATTTGTCCAACTCTGCCAAGGCATTGCCCCGACTATACATTCCGATGATCCCACGCGATCAGTATCAAAGTCTGTTTCAAACCTGCAGAGCGAAGATTTGGCGTTGCCTGGTACACACACAGGTAGTGTCAATCTCCGTCTTTCTCCACTCCACGCTTAACATCGGCGTAGGCCCTCGTTAGTGTTTCCGACCCTGCGAGCGTTGCATCTCGAGAATGCCTACGGAACCCAGGAATATATGCGGCGCGGAGGGAATGTTCCCGAAACCGTTTCCTTTCAAATCCTCCGCTGGTGTTAGCCTTTCCCCCGCTCCTGGATTATATGGGACCAATTCGATCAGTCAATGGATGCTTTCGACAGGTATTCATGAAGGGGGTTACCTGATGTTCAGCCTTCGCTCACCTTGGCGATCACTCGTACGGTGAAAATTCTAGGTTGGTCAGAATAATTTCTTTGCGGATGTTCTGGTTTGTACTCTGATTTTGCATGAACGAGCGACTGCGAGGGATTGGGGCGATGCTTGGTGCTGCTGGGTCACGTACACCTCTCTAAGTTTTCTTTTGCTGTTTGCTCGAGTTGTCACCCCGTTCACGGCCGTGGCTACGCGGCCGCACATCCAACAGGAGCCCCTTGTCATAACCACCATCGCGTGTGTTTGTGTTCTTTTCCAAAATCGAAACATCTCCTAGCCCTAACGCAAAGGGTCGTTCCGTCACCCCTTGTCGTTTGTCAGTACTATTGATTACAATGTATACCGAAATATGACGAGCCACCGACAATCTATAGACGAGATTGACGTAATAAAAAGGGAGGCTTGACAGAACAAGATACAGGTTGTTGACAGACGGTAGGATAACAATTAGGGAACCATGCGCACAAGTAGAGGAAAATAGGGGGTATGATACGGTGCAGATTTTAGGGGGCGATACATTGTAACGAATACATATACAGACTACATGCATTCGCGAGCCTTAACGGGGGATAGATATAACGATTATGTGCGTTGATACCCGAAGCTAGACAGGGTATCCCGTCGTGCACGATGAGCGACATCTCGTGAGGACTCTCAACAAGACTAAGCAACATAAACCTATGGTCGCAGTTTGTACGAAGAACGCAACTGCGTCTGGAAGAGTGGGTTGAGCTGCGGAACAGATTGGAGGAGTGATGGGCTCACCGATGGAGACTCCCAAGGACGAGCTATAGAGAGATCGGATGGCGGGAATGGCCAATAAAGCACTGAAAGGGAGTGCAGTAATGACGCTATTCGCTTCCAACCTGTCGAATGCCACGAGGACGGTGGCATACACCGAGCCGATAGTCATCGCCCAGTTTCCGAGAAACACGCAGATCGCGAACGCTTTCGAAATCACGGATCGCTTGATCTCTGCTCGTAACACGCGGGACTGAACTTCCATCGACACCAACCCATCTCCGGACTTATAAGTGAACGCGCTCGTGTCCGCCGTGTCGTGAGAATGAATGACAAAGTCCCCGAGGGTGTCAAGGACACCGAACACGGAAACGTGAACTGAGCTGTTGGTAGTGGGGTCGATGGCGAAAGCAACAGCGTGGAAGCTGTAGTATTCAAATGGGTCCATAAAATCTTCATTTGGATCCCACTTGCCGTGTCTGTTGAATTTGTGTTCCATTGTGAACCTGGGCGGGTCCAAGACACTACACATGCGAAAGGTAGGTGAGTGATGACGATGATCGATGACGGAGGATAATTATTTGTACTGCTCCAACCTTTGGCTTATGATCTCGCTGTACGGGATAAATGAGAAAAACGGGCTGGAGGGGCTGGAACCTATGCGTGAGTCACACACAGAGACCCATGTCCGTGCTAATAGCTGGACTGTTGATTGAAATCTTACGCACTTGTTGATATACACGTCGAGTGCCTTGTCAGACGGTTTGCAATTCACGGGGACACGAACGTCATCCCAGAATGCCACCCCAGAAGTGGTGCCCATACCGCACACCAAAACCATCCACGAAATGGATAACACGCATGCATCCATATCGAGTTGGAGTCCGTGTCCAAGTATTGAAACCTACCGCGGCAACGTTCGTTAAAAACACCCGATTATTAGTGTGTATGCGGGCTTACCCCATTTGCATCGGAGAGGACCTGATCGTTCATCAACCGCGTTTCCCGGAGGACGGTGACCCAGGCCACGGTAAAGAAGAAAATCAAAAGGGTTAGAGATATCGAGAATATCACGAAGACGAAGTGGATAAAAGATGGGGCGGGTGGGATCGCGTTGATTGTGTCTTCGTCGGTGCATCCATCCACAGGCCCTGGCTTGAAGATTGCGGGGCTGGAGAGGGTAGGATCGCTTGGTTTGTTTAGATGGTCAATCTGGCGTGTAGGGGACATGACCTCGCCATGGGTGTCGACGTGGATGGCTGGGATCGAATTGAGCTTCCTGGTGACGGTAGACGGAATCTCCATGAAGCTGCCGAGATCAGGAAATTGGTAGATCTAGTTGCTGCCCCGGGGGTTGGGGATTAAGTGAACCAAGGGGGTGGGGGACATATATATACAAGCTACGCTGTCAACCGGGCACGCTCTGGCGGCGTGCTCACGGGTAGCAACCCTGCAGGAATATAACTAGCCTTGCAAGCGGCCTGGAAAGTATTATCACCTCCCACGCTGAACGCTGGAA
>Ga0307515_10014653_pt1 | contig 14515 bp, 14 predicted proteins | sample 17_EM_MG_FD_194513 | JGI IMG/M metagenome (GOLD analysis project Ga0307515, IMG submission 194513) | Populus trichocarpa ectomycorrhiza microbial communities from riparian zone in the Pacific Northwest, United States - 17_EM | ecosystem: Host-associated > Plants > Roots > Unclassified | place... | reverse complement strand
TTGAGCAATGTGTGCTCCTCGCGCAAAAGCAACCACTTGACCTCACCGTATACCCATGCTACAATTCCACCCGGCACGTTACTACGTACCCTAGCGTTATGCTTCCAGCAGAGTCTCAGACACTCCGAATCAACATTGTTTGGCATAGTAATTATGACATCCCACCAGAAATCCCTTCGCCAACCGAGTTGTTTATAGAGGCGTCAGCGAACTCTCGTGTACGTTCCCCACAGGTGCTCCCCACGCATTTGCTGGCAAACACAAGGGCGTTGCGATGCACGGGACTTACACCTCGGATTGACTCCGCTGTTGGGATACAAACCTTGCATCTCTCTCATAGTAAGCCCGGACAAATTCTAGGTTACTCGGCATTCCGGGGTCTTCTTCAGAACAGCCCACAATTGGAGGAATTGCACTTGGAGAACCAGGTATACCCACTTGGGAATCATCACGTCTTCTCACACACACACCAGCAACTCCATACCCTTTCCTTTACGGGAATTGTACTTCCATGGGTAATGAAAACTTTCACTGGTCGCTTTCCTCGCCTGTCACGCCTCGTCCTCACCGACATTAATGCACTCGATTCAGACGGGTATAGCTGGAGTCCACCACATTCGATCAGTGACCAATTGTCTCTATTAACTCACATTGAAGTTCGCACTGCCTCAGAACCTAGTCTTGTGGCTTCCCTCCGTCCGCTGTTCGAGGCCTCGACAGGTTTACGCACCCTTACCCTAGTTGGCAGTGCAGTGGGGCCGATATTGAGTTTGCTGACGCTCCCAGCTCCAAGGAGGGTTCAGGAGCTTAGGTTGAGCCACTCGGATGCAAATGGTGCGACGCTCCGAGATTATTTGGCAGCAATCGAAAGGGATGGTGGAGGCACGTCAAGAATGCAGGTGGTGTGGAGCAACTGCCCAAAGTTTTCGGGTGAATATGGAAGGGCATTTGGAGCGCTTCGTCTGTGAAGTGTATATTACGGCCAGAAATTTGTGCCTGCTGCTGGGGTTTTGAAGTTTGTAGTTGTGTAAATAACATGACCTCGAATATCCACCTGACATCCGGACATGTTTGGTGAAATTTGTTGGCGCATTTTGTTTGGTCTCTGTTTAGGCTGGTCTCGATCTCCTTCTGTTTCATGTCCGCCTTAAGAAGCCTCCCGACAGCGATCTTGAACTTAGGTCCTTCATTCTTCGTAGAGTCCAAGTGTACGTACACCTACGCCACGAAAGCCGCCGAGGTTTTCACGGGTTGCTTGGCTGTGGTTGGTGCACCCGCGCACCTCGTATAGTCTTGAATCCATCAAGGTTGGGCAACTTGCACATTCCTTCACTCAAAGCCAGGATCTATTAGCCATCACATGATTCTCCACTGACACTAAAACGAGAGTGTCTCATTTGACAACCGGAGGAAACATTGGAAGCCGAACTCCCCATGGCAATGGCAAAAGAAGAAGCAGATCCGTACCATACAAACCCATGCGCTTCACCTGTCGACTCAATCCGACGACCACCCGTTCCACGTCGAGTCCGCATGATAGGTTTTAGATCATCTGATGGCCTCTTCCCCTTTTTACTCGATTTGGTCGACCCTCAGTTCCTTAGTTTACGTTTGGCAGAAATCTATACCTTTGTTGTTCTTTGTATCTGGCAGACCCCTATCCAAAAGCAGGCGTCAAACTAAGACCTCGCCCTACTACACATCTGTCTCAGTTACCAGTGGTATAAGATGCATGTATTCTATACTTGTGTTCTGTAGTCAGAATATCGCATTGGGCCAACACTCTGCCCGTTCTGCGCCTCTAGTTCACTCTACAATCACCTTAGGTTTCTGACAAAGAATTTAGTACTCGAGTTTCTGCATAAGCAACGAGTCACAGTGGGGGGGGCTTGAGTCTACTCTTGAGCTGCTCTCCGCTACTCTCTTCATTACCTCCTCGCCTTGTGCTTCTTCCTATTTTCCTTCCCTCGTTTCTCCTTCTCCTTGGTCCAACAATCCTCAGTTGGGTGACTTTTGGGACGACGGCAGTTGGGGTATGTACAGACTGGACCATTATAGCGGCTGGACGTTGGTTTGCTTCCAGCATTGAGGGCTGTCTGGCTGGTGCGAGAGGTTGGTGTTTCTGCAAGGCGAATGTTGTGGTGAATGACCTCACGTAGCTTCCCGGCAACGTGGTTGAATGACCATTGGTTCATGGGCGTGCCAGATGTGACGATGTTGTTGAGGAGTATTGACCAGATGGGGTCCTCAATGGAGCTGAAGGAGTTTAGGAGCAGCCATGCGAGGAGAGAGTCATCAATTCCTGCTCCGACAGCATTGAGGGTGGCATTTTTCGAACAGTAGAAGGTGAGGTGTTTCTCAAAGGCATCCAATGTTGGTTTATCTTTGAATTGCTTGTTGAAAAGTTCGATTCGAATCCAATTGGCGATGCTGTTACTCGATTGTTTGACAACTTCAGCAACTTCGGCTTTGAGTTTGTCATACATGACTTTGGCCGGATCTTTTAGGTCGATAACATGTTGTAATCCGTCTGAGATTGCGCCGAGTATGATGCCAGCAGCAATATTGTTCGCTGCTTTCCACTCTTTGAGCTCTTCACGGTATGTCGTCAACTCTTCGCTTGTAGGTTGGGGCGTAATAGTGACACTGGAGGTGGTGGATGGTGGATTGACCAGTTGCATGTGCGCGTGGATCGACTGGCTGAGGGTCAAATGCAAGGTACGCGTTCTTTCGCAGGATGGTGCTCATGATATGATGGTCCCATAGGTACCAGTTGTCATAGTTGAGCTCAATTGTCTGGTCGCTCTCTGATTCACTCATCCTCTGTTGACTTTGGCGTTGACGAGACTGAGTGGATGGCAGGCGAGTAAATGGGGATATGGGGGGAACCCACCGGGCAGCAGTGCTTGGCTGAGTGCATGGTTCTGAATTCTGACACTGGTCAAAATTAACATCCAATTCCAGCAGGAACGGTAATCTTCAAACTGAGATCTCGTCAAGAGAATAGAACTCCCGGGCCGGAGAATGGCCCGGTCGTTCGACCATCACACGTTCGCTGGTTTGGAGCACTTGGACGCCTGAGTGCCCACACACAACATGTCGAAGTTGATAATATCACAATAAACATCTACCTCGAGGTTTTTCACCATGTGCACCACCGGAGCCAGTCTCCACGTTCGTGGCTCTCTCCAACGGGCTTCCTTCAGCGATTTATCTTCACCTCACCGAGATCCCTCAGCACCAGTCTCTAGATCCCTTCCTTCTCAGTCCTTCCAGGTCACGCAGTCAATCAATGGAGGAAGGAACGACCGCGCTGACGCGCATGCTTGTTGGACCGATTTTGCTGGACTTGCGCCGCCGTTCTCAGCGCCGCAACCGCCGCAACCTGACCCTCAGTGCACACCCAAACTTGAGCAAGGTCAAGAATAAGAGCAACCTCTCGTGGTCGCGTGACATCTTCACAAGTACAAATCGAGCCCCCGAACGGGCGTCTGCAAACCGATGGTGATATGGTCAAGGCACACGCCGAAGAACTTCAAGTCCAAATCACCGGGCAGGCACCCGAAATCCTCAAACCTTCCAAGTCTTTGGCACCCGAGCAAAATTTGGAGCCTTTCCATCCTCTTTCCCCTCCGGCCGTTCTCCAGGACCTGGGCCCAATCACATCACAACGATTCGCTTCCCTTTCTCCCCCCTTCCAACATCCATCTCACCAACACGCCGCAAAGAAATGCCCTTGCCTGTTTTGTGTGCCCTTGCCGCTCAAGGGACGTGAGCGGAAGAGGAAAGCCGTCGTTATCAACGACGATCCTGTGCACACCGTATATAGAGACAGGAATGGAGATGCGAAGGTTGCCCAGAAGAGGCCAGTAAAAAGTCAAAAGAGTGAATCCGCCGACGCCAAACCGCGGACTAAACGGGCGAAAGAACCGAGTAGGAAAAAGAAGGAGGTGAGAGTGGAAGTGACGACGAAGGTGACGAGCCGATCAGAGAAAAAATGTTCGTGACGGGCTAAGCGACACGATGATGAAGTCGGCTCATCTGCAAATGCCAACCCGCAACCGCCTCAACCTCATCATCTCCCCCTTCCCCAAGTGGAGGTTTCTTCACCCCCCCACGGCTCCCGCAGGCGAAGCCGATGGTCCCTCGTCGGATTCTTCCACACCCCGAAACACCAAGTTCCCTGCTCACCGACCCACACCCGCCTTCGCATTTGGTCTCTTCTCTCCCAGCTCGAGGGCCTGCTCCCTGTCCCACCTCGCCGGTTGGGTCAATCATCGCACCTCTCCCCCGCTACGCCGCATCCTACAACCACCTCGAAAGTTGGAACGTCGGGTTCATGGACATGGTGTTGGAATCCGAGGCACAGCTGCTCAACGCGCTTCCTGTACCCATCCTGCGGTACCCGGTGCGGAGTTATGCCTTTGGAATGGACACACACAATCAGATTGACGCTGGACAGGGTGTTCCTATCCAGATTCAATACCGGCAGCAGGCTACACCTGTGTACTCAGAGTACTCCTTTGTTCAGGACTCTATGTATACGTATACGTCCGTTCCTGTTCAACCTCATCGATATCACCAACACAAGCCTGCACCTGCACCTGCACCTGCGCCCGTACCACTATCCCTGGAATCCTATCCACATGCCGAGATTCCTCAGTCTCGGTATTACCACTTGGGGGCACAACAATCGATACAGCCCGCTGTGCGACAAACGCAGGCAATCCAGGACTCAAACCGGCACTAACACCAGCACCAACACCACCAATACCAATACCAATGCTACCAACGACCATCCTTCCACAACCACGGCTCGTATCAAGGGCTGTATATTTCTCAATATGCCTATGGCCCATATATATCTGAGTATTATGAACCTTATGTGTGAATCTCAACGCACACGTAAGGCTGGTCGGCGTCCCTAGCCTACGGCCTATGGCCTCACTGTGTACCGTTTGGACAATTGCGTCGGTCTCTGTACGTGTGTGTACGATTGGTTTCCTGGTACTTTGTGGCTATTTGGTTTGATTTTCTTGTTGTGTGCGTCTCGATCTCGCACTTTTTTCTCAGTTGTACGTACATAGTAGCACACATTCTTGTTGTTGTGCATGGGCACGGGGGCCATTGCTAGGAGTATTAGCATTGTATGTCGGAGTGCCTCTGTCATCTCCTTGCCGTATGCTCTTGTAGGATGAATTGACATGCTGCTGCTTCTATCAGGAGCTCGGTTTTTATGAACGAGATTTGTTGTGGATATCACACAGCATCTCGTCTGGGCAATGAGGGGGTCTTAGGTTCATATGCAAGTAAAGGACAGGAATTATATGATGAGGGTAGTGGTCAACGTTCCAGCCTCTCAACACTTTCGACCTTGACCAAATAGAATAAACTTTTGGAATAAACTAAAATACAAGCCCTAAGCGAAACAACTCCCAAAGCACCCTCGTGTGCCGTCACGCACGCTCTCGACCTCACCGCGGACATTTTCTGAGGCCGCCCCATATATCCCTCTTCAGCGGGCTCAAAAGCGGATCACATCCCCGCTGATATCGAGCCAGCGACTGGTCTCGAGTGTCTCGAGCTTCTCAGTCGACTTTACGGCGTCGATGTTTTCAACATGGGCCCTCTCCTTATTCCCAAACCCGGCACTATCAGAGGACCTACTCTGGTCCCTGCTTACGTTCATGACCGCTCCTAAAAAAGCTATTAAAGCTTGCTGGTTTTCTGGGAATTGTCGTTCGTCTACAGCACCACGAACCAATCGTTGGATGCACCAGGTTCCCAACCGACTCGCATGACACCATTTGGATGAAGGTAAACGATAAGAAGGGGCACCACCGCTGCGTTGAGTGTGGAGTTCGCTTTCGATCCCTGTCGGGAATTGGTAATTCCAGATGTTTCAGGTTACGCGCTCCGGTGCCTGGTTACTAGATGGACGGTTATATAAGAGCCTCAGGATGGGACTTGTATCCTTACGTGTTTGTAGCGGGCCCCAACAAACACGATTATTTGTGTCCAAGTTAACGACGTCGCGGAAATTCTAACAATCCCGTGCGTCCCATGAACTGTAACTAAACGAATTTCCACGCGCAGTGTTCATACTACAATATCTTGGGAGTGGCCACCATTAGACAATCTTAGTCCTGTAGCTTGGGCAATATGGATCACTTTCTCAGGCCTGCGGTGAAGACTATGTAGCAAATGGCGCTTCTACGAAGGTAGTTACCAGACTCTATTGTTTCTAATAGAAGAAAGTTAGCAGTCTGACTGTATCATACAACCCATGAACCCCGGCATTTGGACCAATCTCCACCCCGGCGCGTCTATTGGTGGCTTGATCGTATATTGACATTGAACAGACGATTGTGTAATTCTTCCGAAAACAGCGGTGGCTCTATCTACCTTGACAGCGAGTTGGGTGCGTTCAAAATACGCTTGCTTCTTGGAGCCTGCCTCAACCAAACCACGTTCCAGTTGCTATCGTAAGCACACCACGCCGTCCGTCGTACACTACCGCCTCACCATGCACAACCAGATGCCGTCAACGTTGTCGCAGAGTTATAAGAATTTCCCTGCCAATTATACAGAGATGTCCGCCCTCAAGAAGCTTCTCGACGGCGATCTTGAGCTTAGGTCCTTCCTTCTTCGTAGACGAGATGAGGTCCAATCGCAGTACACCTACGCCAAGAAGGCCGCCAAAGCTTTTGCGGATTGCCTGGCGACGACACGTGCGGTCAAAGACACCCATGAGGCCAGTATACTCTCTGTAAAGTCCCTCGAGAAAGTTCTCAAAAATGCGTTGAATGTGTACGATAATCATTGTGATATTCTAGAGACTATCTCGTCTACAAAAGGAATGTTGGCAACATGGGCTGAAATCGTTGCACTTACGGACGATTTGCTCACACGCCTGGACAAAGCTACCCCGCAAGTGGAAGCACACTTGCACCTGGCTGCCGACGAGCACGCGGCGCATGAATCCGCCCACATTGCAGCTTCAAGGTCTATGCTCTCCTGCACTGATAGTCTCCATGCAGTGGATCGAAGTATTGCTCAAAATAGGGGAGCATTATCTGGTGTTCGCCGCGTACCAACCGAAATCCTCCCGAGAATCTTTATCGAGGCGGTCGACGAGAGACAACACGAGATCATCACTTCTCTATCCTCGTACCATGAGCCAGCACCTTCATATCGTGATCTCGATGCACTTTCTAAAACGCTCAACCTCGTTCCATTCACTCTCTCAGCGACTTGCAAGCGCTGGCGGGCTATCTGCCAATCTGCACCTCAATTATGGAGGTACGCTCGTGTGCCTATGATTTATTCCACCGATATGGGGTATAAGATCATAGGAAAACCACAGTTTGAGCAATGCGTGCTCCTCGCCCAAAAGCAACCACTCGACCTCACCGTATACCCATGCTACAATCTGACCCAACATGGTGCTACGTGCCCTGACCTTGTGCTGCCAGCAGAGTCTCGGGCACTCCGAATCAACATTGTTTGGCATAGTAATAATGTCATCCCGCCAGGGATCCCTTCGCCAACCGAGTTGTGTATAGTGGCGTCGGCGAACTTTCGTGTACGTTCCACACAGGTGCTCCCCACGCAGTTGCTAGCAAACGCCAAGACGTTGCGATGCACGGGGCTTACGCCTCTGATTTACTCCGCTGTTGGGATACAAACCTTGCAGCTCTCTTATAGTAAGCCCGGACAAATTCTAAATTACTCGGCATTCCGGGGTCTTCTTCAGAACGGCCCACAATTGGAGGAGTTGCACTTGGAGAACCAGCTATACCCACTTAGGGATCATCACGTCTTCGATTTAACACACCAGCAACTCCATACCCTTTCCCTTACGGGACCTGTACTTCCATGGGTCATGAAAGTTTTCACTGGTCGGTTTCCTCACCTGTCACGCCTTGTCCTCATCGACATTGATGGATTCGGGTATAGTTGGAGTCCACCACATTCGATCAGTGACCAATTATCTCTATTATCTCACATTGAAGTTCATGCTGTGTCAGAACCTAGTGTTGTGGCTTCCCTCCGTCCGTTGTTCGAGGCCTCGACAGGTTTACGCACTCTCACCCTAGTTGGTAGTGCAGTAGAGTCGATGCTGGGTTTGCTGACGCTCCCAGCTTCAAAGAGAGTTCAGGAGCTTCGGTTGAGCCACTCGGATGCAAATGGTTCGACGCTCCAAGATTATTTAGCAGCAATCGAAAGGGATGGAGGAGGCACGTCAGGAATGCAGGTGGTGTGGAATAACTGCGCAAATTTCTTGGGTGATTATGGAAGGGCGTTTGGGGAGCTTCTTCTGTAAGGACAGAGTGTATTACGGCCAGAGATTTGTGCCTGCCGCTGAGGTTTTGACATGAAGTTGGTAGATGTGTACGGAAATAGCATGACCCCGAATATCCACTGGACCTGTTTGGTGAATTTGTTGGAGCACTCTACTTAGTGTTGTCTCTTTCTTATGTTTCAGGTTTTTCTCGTATCCGTTTGTTGCAGTGACGTAGATAGGAGGTACACTCAATGTATAATTGGCATGCTGATGAGCCAGGAAGGGCCTCAGGATTCTTCCTCTCACTTACCCATGTTACAGGTCATGAGCAACGCATTACCTACTCCCATGTCTAACAAGATTTAGGGTGGAAATCACACAGCATCTGGTCTTTGAAAACAAGGGAGTGGAAGTCTTAGGTTCATATTCATAGTAAAGGACAGGAACGGTGATAGTAGGGAGAGGAGAAGGCAACAGCAATTTGGGGGGAAATGTGAACACTGCCACACTTTTCGACCTTGACCAAATAGAATAAACCCTCGGAATAAACCGAAATGCAAGCCCTAAGCAGAACAACTCCCAAGCACTCTTACGTGCCCTCACTCGCCATGCGCACGCTCTCTACCGCGCGGTCCCCATTTTCTGAGCCGCCCCATCCCTCTTCGGTGCGCTCAAAATCCAGTCATGTTCCCGCTGATATCGAGTAAACAACTGGTCTCGAGCGTCTCCAGCTTCTTGGTCCACTTCGCGGCATCGATGTTTTCAACATGGGCCCTCTCCTCACTATCAAACCCGGCACTATCGGAGGACCTACTTTGGTCCCTGCTTACGCCCGTGATGGCTCCTAAGAATGTTATTGAAACTTGCTGGCTTTCTGGGAATTGTCTTTTGTCTACAGCGCTATGAACGAATCATTTGTTGCACAAGATTCCCAACTAACTCGCATGGCACTATTTGTATGAAGGTAAATGATAGGAAGGGTCACCACTGTGTTGAGTGTGGACATGGTGTGTTCGCTTTCGATCCCATGCGTCCCATGAACATTAACTAAACAAATTTTCATGCGCAGTGTTCAGTCTGCAATATCTTGGGGGTGCAGAGGAGCACGGTCATGGCCGCCATTAGGATATCATAAGCTTTGACGTCTGAATCATATCACTTTCTCAGGCCTTCGGTGAAGACTGGGTAGCAACTGGCGCCCCTCCGAAATGTAGTGACCAGACTCTACTGTTTCTAATAGAAGAAACTCAACAATCCGACTGTATTATTCAACCACGAACCACCGCATTTGGACCAATGTCCACCCCTGTCTATTTGTGTCTTGATCGTATATTGACATTGAACGGACAATTGTTGAATTTGTCGGAAATAGGCGCTCTGTGCCTTCGCCTAGGTATATTATCCGTTAGTACGTTCTGGTTACGCGTTTCTAGTATACGGACATTCCCTCCCTTCCGTAAATTCACGGATAGTCATAATGTGCCTTGTGCCTGTGTTATGGGCAACCTAGTATAAATACCGCTCGCAAACGGACTTACTAGGCTCAGTTCGCTGTTCACGTACTGAGCCTGTAAGTCCATTATTCGTATTACAGTTGCTATGTACAGTTCTGACTGGAGTATCGTAGAACACTATTTAGGTACTTAATACATTTGAGTTCGCTGTTCACGTACTGAGCCTAACACTATGTAGTTCCAACAGAATTCTTCCGAAAATAATGGTGGCTCTATCTACCTTGAGAGCGAGTGAGGTGCGTTCAAACACGCTTGCTTCTTGGAGCGCGCCTGCCTCGACCGAACCACGTTCCAGTCGCTATAGTAAGCTCACCACGCCGTCCGTCGTACGCTACCGCCTCATCATACACAACCAGATGGTGTCAACTTTGCCGTCGAGTTATGAGAATTTCCCTGCCACCTATACAGAGATGTCTGCCACCTATACAGCGATGTCTGCCCTCAAGAAGCTTCTCGACGGTGATCTTGAACTTAGGTCCTCTATTCTTCGTAGACAAGATGCGGTCCAACTGCAGTACACCTACGCCAAGAAGGCCGCCGAGGTTTTCGCGGATTGCCTGGCAACGACACGCGCGGTCAAAGACGCCTATGCGGCCAGTATACTCTCTACAAAGGCCCTCGAGAAAGCTCTCAAGAATTGCTTGAATTTGTACGACAATCACCGTGATCTTCTAGAGACCACCTCGTCTACAAAGGCAATGTTGGCGACATGGGTAAAAATCGTGGCACTTACGGAAGCTCTGCTCACACGCCTGGACAAAGCTACCCCGCAAGTGGAAGCGCACTTGCACCTGGCTGCCGACGAGCACGCGGCGCATGAATCTGCCCATATTGCGGCTTCGGAGTCTAAGCGATCCTGCACTAAAATGCTTCATGAAGTGGATCGAAGTATTGCCAAACATAGGGCAGCATTATCTGGTGTTCGTCGCATACCAACCGAAATCCTCGCACAAATCTTCATCGAGGCGGTCGACGCGAGACAACACGAGATCATCACTTCTCTATCCTCATACTATGACACAGCACCTTCATATCATGATCTCGATGCACTTTCCAAAACCCTCAACCTCGTTCCATTCACACTCTCAGCGACTTGCAAGCGCTGGCGGGCTATCTGCCAATCTACACCTCAACTATGGATGTATGCTCGTGTACCCATGATTTATTCCACCGATGTGGGATATAAGATCATAGGAAAACCACAGTTTGACCAATGCGTGCTCCTCGCCCAAAAGCAATCACTTGACCTCACTGTATTCCCTTGCTACAATCCCACCCAAGATATTGCTACGTACCCTAACCTTGAGTTGCCAACAAAGTCTCAGACACTCCGGGTCAACATTGTTTGGCATAATGATCTTGCCATCCCACCAGAGATCCCTTCGCCAACCGAGTTGTTTATAGTGGCGTCAACGAACTCTCGTATACGTTCCACACAGGTGCTGCCCACGCAGTTGCTGGCGAACACAAAGACATTGCGATGCGCGGGACTTACGCCTCGGATTGACTCCACTGTTGGGATACAAATTTTGCATATTTCTCATAGTACTCACGGAGCACTTCTACCGTCCAGTGCACTTAGGGCCCTTCTCCAGAACTGCCCACAATTGGAGGAATTGCACTTGGAGAACCTGGTATACCCACTTATGAATCGTCACATCTGCTCTTTCACACACCAGCAACTCCATACCATTTCTTTTACTGGAAATGTACTTCCATGGGTCATGAAAGCTTTCACTGGTCGCTTTCCTCATCTGTCACGCCTCATCCTCACCGACATTGATGGACTCGATTCAGACGGGTATAGCTGGAGTCCACCCCATTCGATCAGTGACCAATTATCTCTATTAACTCACATTGAAGTTCACACTACGTCAGAACCTAGTGTTGTGGCTTCCCTCCGTCCGCTGTTCGAGGCCTCGACGGCTTTACGCACCCTCACCCTAGTTGGCAGTGCGGTGGAGCCGATGTTGAGTTTGCTAACGCTTCCAGTTCCAAAGAAAGTCCAGGAGCTTAGGTTGAGCCACTCAGACGCAAATGGTACGACGCTCCGAGATTATTTAACAGCGATTGAAAGGGATGGCGGAGGCACACCAGGAATGCAGGTGGTGTGGAATAACTGCCCAAATATTTCGGGTGAATATGGAAAGGCATTTGGGGGGCTTCATCTGTAAAGAGTGTATTACGGCCAGAAATTTGTGCCTGCCCGCTGAGTTTTTGAAGTTGGTAGTTGTGTAAATAACATGACCTCGAATATCCACCGGGCATCCGGACATGTTTGGTGAAATTTATTGGCACATTTTGTTTGGTCTCTGTTTAGGCTGGTCTCCTTGTGTTTCATGTCCGCCCTAGGAAGCTTCTCGACAGCGATCTTGAACTTAGGTCCTTCATTGTTCGTAGACAAGTAGAGGTCCAAGCGTACACCTACGCCACGAAGGCCGCCGAGGTTTTCGCGGATTGCTTGGTTGTGGTGCGTGCACCCCGTATGGTCTAGGGTGGACTATTATTGCAGCTGGAGATTGGCTTGCTTGCAGTAGCATTGAGAGCTGTCTGGCTGGTGCCAGTGTTCCGTGTTTCTGCAGGGCGAATGTTGTTGTGAATGGCCTTCTTAGCTCCCCAGCAACATGGTTGAATGACGACTGGTTGATGGGCGTGCCAGATGTGACGATGTTGATGAAGGGTATTGACCAGATGGGGTCTCTATTGGAGCTGAAGGAGTTCAGAAGCAGCGCTGCGAGGAGCGAGTCATCAATTCCTGCTCCGATATCATCGAGGGTGGCATTTTTCAAACGGTGGAAGGTGAGGTGTTTCTCAAAGGCATCCATTGTTCGTTTATCTTTGAATTGCTTATTGAAAAGTTCGATTCGAATCCAATAGGCGATGCTGTTACTTGACTGTTTGACAATTTCGGCAACTTCGGCTTTGAGTTTGGTCTTTTGGGTCGATAACATGTTGTAATCCGTCTGAGATTGCGCCGAGTATGATGCCAGCAGCAATATTGTTCGCCGCTTTCCGCTCATTGAGCTCTTCACGGGATGTCCTCAACTCTTCGTTTGCGAACTGCGGCATAATAGTGACACTGGGAGTGGTGGATGGCGGATTACCAGTTGCTGAGCGCGCGGGTCGACTGGCATAGGGTCAAATGCAAGGTACGTGTTCTTTCGCCGGATGGTGCTCGTGATATGACAGTCCCATAGGTACCAGTTGTCATATTTGAGCTTAATTATCTGGTTGCTCTCTGATTCGCTCATCGTCTGTTGACTTTGGCGTCGACGTGACTGAGTGGACGTGACTGGGCGGAAGGGCGAGTAAATGGAGCTATGGGATGGGAAGAAGGAGGAGGGATTATGGCAAGTGGATAGGGTTCCTTCGATATTGTAGATGGTAAGTTGTTCAAGCTTTCAGAGCTTCCAAAATTGCCAGTCCTTAATATGTCTGAATTCCGTTGACCTTCGGGGTGCACCCAGGCTGTGCGGGCACCATGAGAAAAATTAGGTCGTTCGGTATGTATTCTACTGACTGGGAGTTGATATCATGCCGCTCGTTGGCTGATCTGAACTGGCCTTTGATAGAAGCATTGGATTAAATGACCATAGCGCGCCATGAGCGACCCAACAAGTCAGTCAAAATGTTGACAGCAATACTGTAAGCGAAGGTTATGGGTGTTTTCCTCAGGGATCGTTTAGAATTACACAGGAAGCCGAAGCTAGATAGAGTGGCCTGGGTGGATAGCCTTGAAACTATCTGAAGTCGTAGGGAGTATTCACCTCAGTACTCAAGACGATTGGATCAAAATGATGGTACCTGATCCCCGCTCTCATGCTTGCGCGTATTGCATACATGGACATGGTGACCCGTGGATGTAACGAGGGAACGACTTCTCACACAGAAGCTCCTGTGGTCGGTCCCTGGAGCCTGAGATCGAGGACTTCAGCAAAGTTGCTTGAGGCCATGAATCGACACTGGGAATCCTCTGGGCAGCAGTGCTTGACTGAGTGGGTGACACTGAATTCTGGCGCTGCCACGCTCGGTCAAAAATAAACATCCAATTCCAGCAGGAACGGTAATCTTTATACCGAGATCACGCCAAGAGAATAGAACTCTCGGGCCGGAGAATGGTCCGGTCGTTCGACCATCATACGTTCGCTAGTTTGGAGCACTTGGACGCCTGAGTACCCACACACAACACGTCGAAGTTCATAATATCACAATAAACATCTGCCTCAAGGTTTTTCACCATGTGCACCACTGGAGCCGGTCTCCACGTTCGTGGATATCTCCAACTATACAGGCTTCGTCCTTCAGCGATTTATCTTCACCTCACCGAGATCGATCCATCAGCACCAGTTCTAGGTCCCTTCCTTCTCAGTCCTTCCAGGTCACGTAGTCCGTCAGCACCGTCAGCACGCAAGTTTCTCCACTATGCGGTCGGCCGTTGCTCTCGCCATCATCGTTGGTATCTCCACCACGTCCGCAAATGTCGACCAACTTGTATCCAAGCGCCACCGGAAACGCTTCGTTGACGAGGCCGGACTCTACGTACATGATATCCTCACCCCCCTCCCGAATCCACCCTGATCCAGTCTGCCCCTAGAATGTAACTTTCCTCCACACGAATGACGTTCACGCCCACTTGGACGAGTGGCGTGCAGGTCGTGGTACTGATTGCAGTCCAAATACCGAGTGCATCTCTGGGTATGCGCGAATCAAGCAG
>Ga0307515_10014652_pt1 | contig 14516 bp, 2 predicted proteins | sample 17_EM_MG_FD_194513 | JGI IMG/M metagenome (GOLD analysis project Ga0307515, IMG submission 194513) | Populus trichocarpa ectomycorrhiza microbial communities from riparian zone in the Pacific Northwest, United States - 17_EM | ecosystem: Host-associated > Plants > Roots > Unclassified | place... | reverse complement strand
CCTAATAATAAGCGTATCTAAGTGCTTTAGGCTTAGTACCTTCTCACTTATAATTATATATAGTGCTATACCCTCCTTCTCTTGTCTCTGTGCGCTAGAGATTTCTTATTAAGGATAACTAAATACTAAAAGTATAAAGGCTTAGTTAATAGAATAGAATCTATTAGTAGCTAGTAAACTAAAATTTCAAAACTAGGACTAGAAGAAGGTTAAGGAAGATATGTCTATATATATAGTGCCAAGTCCCTAACCAAGTCCCTAACTGGGGTCTGTAACAGTGCTATAACAAAAAGTCTATTACTAACTTCCTATTTTAGAAGGCTGGCAGGTGCAGTAATAATTAGTAGTAAGTTAAGACCCCTGTAGGCCTCCTTCTACACTACCTACTAACCCCTGTTTAGTATATTAGGTAATCCTTATATAGTTATATAATCGATTATTATAATCGAAATTGAAATTAAGGAGTCGATTATAATTATATTAATTATTAGCACCCCTAACAAAAACTAATCAAAAGCCCTTAATTTAGAAATAATTACCAGTGCTAAATAAGAAGGAAGTGACACTATTTAACGAGTGTAATTATTTACTATAACTATTCCCTATCTAGACTATCCTTTAAGCTAAGCTCCGAGCTCTAATAAATCCTTTACTTAGTTTTATACTTCTATTTCTTTTGTGGTGAACCTGCTAGAAATTACTATTTTATTTTATCTAAATTCCTTAAGCCTCTTTACCTTAATTGTCTCCCTCCTCAGATTCTAAACTGTCTGCTTTACGTTTAATGCTATCGCTAGCAAATTTCTCTAGTTTGCTAAGATTGTCTTTAGACTGGGGACTATCTTCTCTATTAGTAATGGGAATTTCTTTACTAGTATTATTTGCCAAATTTATATGCCGATTTTATATTGTATTATCCCTTATTCCGCTTATATATATGGGGATTTTTCCGCCCGTGTTATCAATTTGGAGGCCTATTCTTATTAGAGGATTTTAGTAGGCGTGACTTATATTATACTAGTATAGTTTTTATAGCCCTTAATATTATCTTCTATACCTACTAGATCTCCTATAAATAATTAACCTTAGTATAAATTAAAGAAGCCGTGAAATACTAACTAAAAAATTGAGTAAACTCGTTGAGATAATGACCGCTAAAAGTTTAGTTAAAGTTGTTGAAACAAGAGGTACTTAGTAGACTATACTCTTCATCCTTAAAGGCCTGCTCTGTAGGTGTGCTTAAAAAATTATTAAACTAAAATATATATTTATAGTTAAGGTCTGCAGGCGGAGATACTAGGGACATATTAGGGCTTAGGGATATATTAAGAGTTGATGGTATTTGCGGAAGGTATATAGAGCTAAGAGGGCCTTTTATCTTGTGTTTGCGCTGGCTAGTTATAGGGGTAATACGTGGTAATTTATGTAACTTAGTATGCTAATGTTCTTAGCTGCTACTTTTTAATCCCTTAACTGGTTTATAGAGTCCATTCCAGGGTACTAAAATTGGGTATTTAAGATTTAATATAAGTTTGAGTTATAAATAACCTATTGGATTAAAAGAGGGCCCCAAAAGCTGAAGCTTTAGTTTATTTAATTTGGCTATTACTATAGTATAACTTCTGCTGTATTAACCCTTTAACATACTGTAAAAGGCTTAGTTAATAGAACAGGATCTATTAGTAGCTAGGTGTTACGGCACTGGCAGAAAGCGGCAGTTATAGTAGACGTTATGGTAGACGTAGAGCTTACGTGACTCTTACGTGGCTAGGGGATTGTATATAACTCCTCGCGTTACTGCTTATCTTTTCCTTTTCTTTTCTTTAGCTTTAGATACTCGTTTATAGACAATCTAATTGTATATGCTTGCGCGTCCATCTTACTGTGCTTATGCCTCGATTGACTAAGTCGCTAATACTAGGTAACTAGAATTCCAAGCCGAGGAAAGGACACGTCTATATAGTGCTAAGTTCCTAGCCGAGCCCCTAACTAGGGTCTGTAACCGTACTATAATATATACCGTATAACACTTAAGTGAAAGGAGAATGTCTAATAGGCACTATAATAACTATATTACTAAATATTAAAAAGCAAGATCTATTTAGCTAAGGAAATAGTTTTAAGTTAGTAAGTGGCATTATAAAAGCAAGTAAAATTATAACCCCACTAGAGCCTATAGCCCCCTATAAATACCTAATAATCCTACCCTCCTCTACTTTTATATTAGGGATTTTTCTTACTATTAACAGTAGGATATATAGATTAGTAATAAGAAATGTAAAGGGAAAAATTAAAACGTAAAAAGCTAAGAAAAGAGCTATATAGAGTATATAAATTACTCCTTTTTTTAGGCCTTAAAAGGTATAGTAATTAAATAGAAAAGTAAAAAACACAGTGCTAGGTAGAAGAAGTAGGACTAGGCCTAAAATTAAAAGAAGTGAAATATTCCAAGAGTTAAAAAGGGAGAGCTTCTAGTCTAGACTTATAAGACTTGGGATTTACTTCTTTATACCAGTTCTTAATGTTTCTGGCAAGAGGCTTATAGTATTAAGTGGCAACGCCTTGCTTTCTACGCGATCGCTAAACCCGAGAGTATATTTCTGTATCCTAAGAGTACAGTTCTTCGGAAGTGCTGCGCTTAACTCGGTCTTAATGGCCCCTTTTGCGCTTGCGATAGCGCTGTTAAGAGGATTAATTGGGTCTAACCCTCTTAGTAAGAGGAAACTATCTCGGGTATAAAGATTTTTAAAATTAAACTTTATTTCGCATATTAGAGCTACTATATAAAGGATAAGATAGAAAACCCTTACGGCAAAAGTTATAATGCCGGCTATTTGGTTGTTTTAATTGCTAACTATATTAAAGTCGAGAACTACATAAGAAATAAAAGTAGTAATAAAGATAAGTAACATAGTAAGCCGAAGCCATTCTCTATAGGATAGAGTCATTTTAGTCTATTATAGAGGAATCTGAAAGAAGGATATTAAAATGATAAATAAATTTCTAAAAGGCTTAGTTAATAGAATAGGATCTATTAGTAGCTAGGTAACTAGAATTCCAAGCTAAGAACTAGAAGGTGGAGGAAAGGACACGTCTATATACATAGCGCCAAGTCCCTAGCCGAGCTTACTAGGGTCTATAACAGTGCCGTAATAGTATTAGCTATAGGTATACGCCTTAAAATGAAATAACAGATTAGTACATAACGATAACGCAGGCCGTAGTAATTTTTAGACTCTTTATTAGAAGTCTTATAGTTATAAATTTAAGCTTTGCTCTGTTAATGGGCCTTATAGAGCCGCATTGCGAATTATAATAGGTTAAAGGTTACTAAAATTAGGCTATTCCGCTATAGGCTTAGCCGGGGCATCCTAAGAATTTTCTTCTTCTCGGGATGTCAGCCTTGGCATTCTAGCCTCCAATAACTTAAATGTGCTACGGTTCCAATACCTATTACGGTATCTTTTCATGGTAACTTTTAGGGCATTTTATATAGTCGCTAGCGGAACCGGTTTCCCCTCCGCTAAGTCCTACCTACTTACCGGCCAATGTTTTTAGCTTATACTATTATGGTTTACGGTCCAAGCGTAGTAGTTATATATATCCCTGGCACCTCCTTTTCGCCTATCGCTTTAGTTATAAGGTTTTAAAACCATTATATAACTGGCGATTAATATATTCCTACAGCCTTATAATCCTAAAGAAGTACTCTTTAGCCACTATAGTTCCTATATATTCTTAAAAGAAATCCACTTATATTTTCTAAGTATTACGGCACTAATATAGACCCTAGTTAGGGGCTTAGCTAAGCCTTAGCGCCATGTATATAGACGTATCCTTTCCTTAACCTTCTTCCAGACCTCGTCTTGGAATTCTCGTTCACTGGCTACCAATAGATTCTTATTTTTTTAACTGAGCCTTTACACTAAGACTACTAGCTACTATATATCTCTTGACCTCTTTACTCTTAGCGGCTATTGTCGCTTAAGTAGTTTCTGAACCTATTTCTATGCCTATAGCCTCTACGGAAATTATAAGCTATTACGCCGTTAATGGCCAGTGTATACCAAATGTTAATATAATAGAGGATTGCTATAATTTACTTGGCTAATTTATTATAGATTCATTTCTATAAAGAAAAGAATTGGCAAGTGTGTAATAATACACAAGTATCTACTACTAAATGTTATTAGCGACTTAGTCAATCGTGGCATGTGCACAGTATAAGGGATATGCAAGCCTATATAATTGGATTGTCTATAAACGAGAATCTAAAGCTAGAGAAAGGAAAGGAGAAGAAGAGCAGCGCCGGTCGAAGTAGGGTTCTTTTATATAGTCCTTAAGTTACGTGACCGCAAAGTTCTACTAAGTTCTGCTACTAAGTTCTACCGTTTTCTGCTAGTGCCGTAATAAATATATTACAATAGATAATCTAAATAGGTTAGTAATCCTTCTTAGTAAAATAATTTTTATATTAATAAAAGCTAGTATTAATTCTATAGCTATTAACCTAGGCCTATACTGTTACCTTTATATATAAAACTTCCTATATCTATATTTTACTTAATACTATAGCTAATTAGCTTCTTCTTTAGCGATAGTAGCTGTAGTATAATATGGACTGGATTTTTTGGCCAGAATTGGTTTCCTGGCTACCCAGATTATAACTTTATAGATACTTTTCGTAGCTACCAATGCCAGGTTAATAGCTGTCCTACTGCGGCAGGGCCTATAATAGTTTTAATAGGGCTAAGTTCAACTTCAGTTTTATAGAAGGCTAGGTCTAGTTTATATAGTTATAAATTTAAATATAATGGAACTTTAATCTTATAAAGATATAAAGTAATAAAGGGTTACTGTCTTATATATAGATAAGTTCATATTAGTAGTATAGGGACATTTATACAGGCTAGATCAATTATAGGCGTAAAAGGCTACTGTTTACTACTGCTTGTTTCTGCTAATTATATAACTCTTAAGGGAACTTATATAACTGGGTATACAATTATGTATTTAAGATTAGGAAGGACTATAATTACTCTCTTTAAGAGGTTATATTAACTATATACATCCCTTAGAGGTATTAATAACTATATATATAGTAAGGGATGGACCCTCTAAAACTTAGCATCGTTATATAAGACATAGTCATCTATTGCGAAGGCGAGATAATTCGGCAGTAAGCCGTCCCATTTCCCTATAAGACTCTTAGCTCGGCCAGATATCTAGTATATATTATTACTTCACCTATACTGCTAAAGAAGCTTTTAATCGGATCCTTATACAGTTAGAAAGCTTATTTAGAGAAATAGCAGCTAATATAATCCATTTTAAGGATATATTAAACTGTACTGGAGACTAGCTATACGGAGGGTTAATTAACATAAAAGGAGCATTGGGAAATTTGTAATTTCTAAATTAATTTAATAATATAGTAAGAAATGTAAACACTGCTATATAAAGTGAAGAATAAAATGCTTCTAAGCAGAATATAAGCGTATCTCCTTGCTTAATTCTAATATTAGAATTGTCTAAGTGGCTAGTAGAGTCTATAGAGCCTAAAATAAAGTAAGGAAAAGAGTAAACTGTGCAGAGTATAGCGTAATGAGATATATAGAGAATAATAGGAATAATTTTCTAATTGATCCGAAGCCGTCTATTAACCTAATACTCTCTCATATTATAAACCAAAAGCTGTCTATAAGGTATATTTAATATCAAGAGAAAGAACGCTAGCGCAACCTATAATAAAACTGCTAGTACTAAACTAATAATTAAGTAACCTGCAATTGTCTTATAATACAGTTTAGCTAAGGCTTTATCTAAGGCATTAAGTTCACTAGTAGGATACTATAGGCTGTGTAATAGTATAGAGATTTAAAGAGGAGGCGGTTTGCAGTATGTATAGTTTATATAGCTAGTATAAAAGTATCTTATTCCAATTGTTATATTTCTAAGAATTTAATAATTTTCTAAATTTAGAAACTAGGATAAAATTAGTAATTAAAAGCAACTTAAGTATACCTCTACTAACTTGTAAAGTTAAAATCCCTACCTTTAACTTATTGGTATCGCAAATAACTAAGAATATAAACCCTGCTAATATCATTCCGGTGCATATAGTAGCAGTATATACTGTTTTTATATATATCCTACTTCGCTGCATTTTCTGCCGGATTGTGTTAACGCTGGTAGAATTGGGCTTGTGGATTTGGCGATAGTTAATCCCATAAAAGAAATTAACCGAGGAAATTATAAACAGTAATTAATGGGAATTTTAGCATGACCCGCCTATTAACTAGAGGACTAAAACCGACCCCCTAGGATCTTAGGAAGAGGTTATATTTCGGCCTCCTAATTTAGGACCCAGATACCGAATAATGTCGTCTCTACTACCGCTATATAAATTATCCTTAATAGGGACATCCTGTTTAAACTTGCAGTAATGGAGATTTTCCAGTTATATTCAATTATTTTAGGTACTTTATTCGTCTATAGCATTCTTAGCGGATATATTCTAAGATTTAGGGACTTAATATTATTTAAGTATAGAAAATATATTTAGTATCCTTAGATTTATAAATACTTAAGAGGGATAGCTAAGGCCATAATCTCGGACGCGATTTTAATCCTTGCCCTATGGTTTACGAACACTCTTTGTGTTGGAATTCGTGTAAATGACCATACTGGTCTTATTAAACGATCTAGATTAATGGTACTTGCAAATATAATTCCGCTAGCCTTTGGTTTATAAATAGCATTTATCGCCTATTTATTTAGTATTGATTTTAAGCTCTATCAAAGGGCTTATAATTAGATTGGTAGAATTTTAGTCGTTAAAGGTATATTATATTCGATGCTGGCAGTATCTTTAAATAAAACATTGTTAAGAAATGTTGTGCCTCTTATAGTACGTAATTCACGCTTTAGTACTAGAACCCGCTAATAAGATCTCCCTAGGCACTGGCAGCGCTAGGCGGTATCGCCCTTAGATCGATTTCTATTCTATAGACTTACTTCTATAAGATCCTTTCTAAATACTATCTTATTCTAGTCACTATTTTTATAGCTGCGACTTGGCGGTATCTTCTATTATCATTCCTAAATCCGCCAAAGTTATACTTATTTTTAATAACCTGCGTCTGGGCATTAAACTACTTGCTATAGTATATGCACATAGCCTACTGGAATATCAACTATAGTGCCAACTTGCGTTCCAGAGCCAGCGTAGAATATATAGCAAATGCTATTATAATTGAAGTTAAACCGGCACGGCCGTGGGAATATAAGGCTGGATAGTTTATATACCTTCGTCTGCCAGAACTTAGCTATACAGCATTTATATAGGCACATCCATTCTTCGTATTATGGTAGGACAGTAAGACCTTAGTTCTTCTTATAGAACTAAGAAGAGGCTTTACAGAAAGTTTACGGCGCTATGTAAAAGAGAAGAGAACTAAAAAAACTGACTTAATTGCTATTATTAAAGGCCCCTATAGTAAGGAGCTGGACTTTACAGAATATAAAACCGTCCTGCTATTTGTAATAGGAGTTGGAATTGCTGGATAACTAAGTTATCTAAAACGCTTAATAGAGATAAGAAATAGAAGCGATACTAGCACTAAAAGAATTTCACTCTACTAGGAAATGGACAATAGGGGTAAGAAATATTAGTATAATATAAATACAACTGCTAACGGTTAGCTAGAACATAAGTATTGGGTTTAAAAGAGGGTATAGAATCTTCTTAATACTAATATAGATAGTAGCGAAGATAGTAGTAAATATATATGGCCTTTTTTTTCGCTTTTATCTTTATCTAACAATATATAGGTTATAAAGGTTAAATATTGGATCTGGTATAGCGATCTACCCTATAGAATTGGATATAGCGATAATAAACGCCTATACGAAAACTATAAAGAAATGAATCCTGTAGGCGTATTTAAAGAGGAAATAAAGAGTAATAAAGGTCGAATGGTAGTATCTAGTAGGTTTTTCCTAAACTATAATCTTTGTGCTTATCCTTACGAATATTAGTATGCGTACGTGCTAAAGTAGTAGACATACTACATAGGACTGTAGCGAAGCATATATATAGAGGAGTAAGACTTATGGAGTTGGACTTTTAGCCGACGTATAAATAGTTCGCAGTCTTCTCCCGCGCTTAAATGTAATTAGCTCTATAAGTAATAATAGTCTATATATATCTTAAAACTCTAAGAAATTAAAAGAGGGGCTTCGCGAACTGGTAAGAACTTAACGGGGCTGAGTATTGTAATTTTTGGCATAGTGTTAAAATGCCAAATAATGTTATAGGGTATTAGTCAATCGGACCTTATAGATGCCAGAAAATAGATCCCTATAGTAGCGCCTTCCCTTATTTTCTGTTAACCTAAATCGGATTTTCTTACCACCGTATTACTACTGTACTGACTTTAATGCCTACCACCCTATAACCTACTACCCCGCCGCTTACTACCCTATATCTTACCATCTGTTTCTATTGCCTGTACCTACCTTATATATATAGAGAGGTTCTAGAGCTAGCTTTAATTAACAAAGTTCTTATTCTTAATATCCCACCTAATATTTTCCTTTCACAAACTTTAAACCCACTTGTATAATATTACCGTTAGCAGTTAAGGGAATATATTAATATATTAAAGGGCAGAGTTTACCGAATGGTAGAACTCGTCTGTTAATTAATCTATAGGAGAGGGGAGACTATATATATATAATATAGGTGTAGGCAACAGGAACAGGTAATAAGTTATATAGTGGTAGTGTTAAATAGAACGATTAGGAATAAGAGCTCTGTCTTATAAATATGGCTCTAGAGCCCCTATATACGAGGAAGAGGTAGTAGACTAAGCTAGTGACCGAGTTAATAGGTAGTAACTAAGATAGTAGTAAGACGGTAATAAGTAAGCCCGATCCAGGTTAATAGAGTTCTTATTATTAACTTATATAACAGAATTGTAATTAAGATTTACTACTATAGTAAGCAACTACTTTATAATCCGAGATCTTAAAATCCCTAATCTCCTACTGCTCTATCTGTTCCATAGCAAGCGTTATATTAAACCTCGCACTTATCTATATATACCCAACTAACTATATAAGCACTTCCTTTAGAGGATTGCCTTTAAGAAAATTATGCTATATCCGAATCAGCGTTATTGCTGGAATATGTCTAATTACTTACTTTATAAAGGTTAGAGGGCGAAGCTAAGCCGGTTACCTTAAGAAATTCTATAATATTATTTGACTAGCTACTAGATAGACTAAACTTGAAATTACTATCTTCTCCAGGCGGTGATTTTTCCATTAAAAAAAATAAAACCGAGCTAAGTGCTCTAATATCTATACATTTATCTATAGATTTAGCATGCGCCGTTTAATAGTAACATTCCGGATAGACTATATTTATAGCATATTAATACTGTTCTCTATCCTTTTAGGCTATATATACCAATCTTAACGTCGCCATCTTTGGAGAGTATAAGTGTCTTATAGGAAAGCTCGCCATATATAAATCCTAGGGACGCTATATAAGAAATGCCAGCGAGTACCTACACGGAAAATGAGTACGGTGCTATAACAATTAAGGCAACTAACCTAACTCATAATTGACGCTAGCTGAATCTCAGTAGGAAATATAGGTGAAAAAACTACCTCTTTTAAGGTGCACTCGGTATGCTTACAGATAAGGTACATTTTTAACTTAGACTTAAAGACCTAACGGATTTGTATAAAATTCGGGTGATGAATTTGCTTAAGCTGCGTACGTAGCTTACAAGCATTGCTTCTAGTAGTAGTCCTTAAATCGTACAGATCTTTTATAATAGGAATACTATAAATAACTATAATATATTGGGCCGAGCTGGAGGTCCTAATACCGTATATAACTTTGTATATCTTATTATCTAGGTTCCAAAGAGAGGGATTATTTTAACGCCTATGCAATTTTGGCTGCAGCCTATGTGCAGTAATATTGGTTATAGTATTACTTGGACAAGGCGTAAGGAGCGGGCTAGATTTATAGCTACCCTCCGGAATAATTAGAGTCTCTAAAGGGTCTAGAAGTTTAGTTTAACACTTCGCGTTAGTATTGTTAGAATCTATATATATAAGGGTTATCTCCAAGCTAAAGGTAAAAGAGTTAAGTTTTAAATTTTGACGGCAGCCCCTATTGGTATATAGGGCGCTAGCTGAAAAAATAGGATACTCTATTAGGACATAGAAGTTTATAAATAGTAACCCTTATCTAATAAACGTCTGAGATCTGTCCTAAGTTTAAAAATATCTATAAAGCCCATCTAAGAAGTATATAAAATATTACAAACGCAAAAGACAAGAGAATTCTTAAGGAGTAAATAGCTAACTCTCGGGGAACTATATGTGTGCCGTTTAAGACACTATACTTCCTCTATTTTTACCCAGACGATCTATATTAGATTATTAAAAAGGCTCTAATAAAGGAATTTAAGAAAGGTTGTTATTACCTAAATCCTTCTTATTATATACCAGCCATTATTAATAACAATGATCTCAACTATATCCTTAGAGTATTGGCGCTCTTATCTAAATAGCTTTTAGCTAAAGAAAAGCCACCTAATCTACTGTTACGTTAGGGTTTTCGTATTTAGTGCCTATAAGGCTGCTATCGTATTGCCACGGCTAAAGAGGCCCTTCCCCTAAGCGAGAGATGGTGGACTGTGAGCTTGTATTCTGCAGGTAAAGTAGAGAGCAGTGTTTATCGCCCAGATTTAACTAACAATGCATTAGGTGCTGGACTAGAGTTATAAACTACTCTAGCTAAGGAGTACTCGAACCTTGTTAGTTACTCTAACAGCAAAATCTATATAATAATATGCTTCTATAATAAATTGATGGGAAAACTTGCATTAGATGCTTTGGAGAGGTAGTAGTTATACCTAATACCTAATAAAAGGAGGGATTTGGGGGAGTTTTTTAAACATAGGGAACTAGCTGTAGATTTTAAAGAATTGCTAGATCTGCCGGGCCTTTGGTGGGGAGATTAAATTAGTAACTTGCATAAAATAATAGGAATATAGTGCGATGAGGTAAGTTAAGGAGGGGTTTTTACCTTTACTTTAACTAACTAGCTAGCGAATAATATATTATTTAAGGCATATCCACTTAACGTGGCTTGCTATTTTAGGCAAAAACAAGAACTTAATAAAATTAATAGATAGACCTACCGTTAAGGCTTTAGAGTTGCGAGCCCTAAGCGCATATTAAGATGACATAAGATATCTCGAAGACCTCTTTAATAACTATATACTCTTTACTGCCATTACTAATAAATAATAGTGATGAGATATCTAGACGAACTTAATTATAACTTAGGGCCTTATACCTACTTTATATAGCTTCTTTAAAAACGTTAAGTACCTTAGGCCACTTACTAAGGTAATAAAGGGTCTTTTAAGAAACCCTTCTTAACGAAAGTCGTTTAAAGGCACTATAGATACTGCTCTTACTAATCGCTTTTCTAAAAAAACTTAAAACGAAGGGTTCCTAAAATTATAACGATTGGACGCTAAGTTTACAGCCGTAAGGGGCAACGCCGCCAACTAAGTACAGTTCGGCAACCTTATACTCTGGCTCTATTCTGCACGGTATTGGCCCTAAATAATTAAAGAATATCCTAGAGCAGAGAAAGGGGGGAAGAGGTTAATTCTAATGGAACCTAACGAAGCTATATGGTACGCCTTTACGGCACTAGCTTTATAACTTAGATATAACTCTAATAGAATCTGCGAATTAACCGCAAGAAAACCTTCTAAAAAATTATAGCCTATTATAGTAGATCTAGAAGCTAGACCAATTTTCACTATTAGTGGTAGTAGAGAGAGCCACAAGCGTAGATGGGGGCGTGTCTTCTAGAATTCCTATACTGTTAATCGGTAGTTTCTTTTCCTAGATATATTATATGACCGTAATTGGGGTATAGGTAAAGGAATCTTATCCTTCTACGTTAGATAGTCTGTATGGTTCGCTTTCTTTAAATATATTTTGCTAAGCTAGAGTATAACTAATAAACCTAATTCTAATCCGTTTCGGCCTCTAATTAATATAAGCGACTTAGAGTATAAGATTTCGGTAATTACTGCTATAAGCTCATTACAAGGAAGTATACAGAATAATAAAGTAGATAGGCTAAGAGGAGAACTCTATGCTTTCACGCAGAGGGCCGCATCTCTACGTCAGCAGTTAGAGGCTGTAAGTGAAGAGATTTCTACTTTAAGAGACGAAAATAATTAGTTATAGGTACCAGATAGTTATAGTACGGAACTTTAAAAATAACTAGAGGAATTAAAATCTTGTTTAGCGGACCTAAAAAGTAAGTTATCTCGTCTCCAATAGATAAGTAAAGAGGAAAAAGTTAAGGCAAGAGATATAATTCTTGACCTTTAATTATAAAATAAAGCTTTAAGAAACGATAATAATAAACTTTTAGTTAAGATGGGGCGACTTAAAATAGACATAAAGAGGTTAAAAACCAAAATCGCCGCTATACAAACCGAAGAAAAGATGCGGGATGCCGAAAAGAACAAAATTGCTAAACTTAAAGAAGTATGGCTAGGTCTTCAGAATGAAGTAAAAAGATTAAAAACAGCAAATTCTATATTAGAGGACGAAAAAAATAGACTAAAGATAAAACTAGCCCTAAGTAAAGGGAAGGAGAAATAGACAGACGCAGCGTTATTGGGGATAGCCGCCCTAAATAATAAGGTATATAAACTTTAGATAAAGTATAAGGCTATATAAGCAGACCTAGAAGCGAAAACTACTAAATATAAGGCTACGGAAGAAGTGTTATATACTTAGAAAGCTTGATAGTATAATATTAACGAGCTAAACCAATAACTGAAAAAATATTGGGCGAAAATTAATACCCTAGAAGCAGATAAAATGTCGCTAGTTAAAACCGTGGGTTCTTTAAAATTTAAAGTAGGATTATAGGCTCGACTTATAGAGCAATTGCTAAATATGCCTACCCGTATTCGGCTTATATATAAAAATAAAAAGGAAAGCGAAGAACAGGTTCGCGATAAGGAGGAAATAGCAAGAATTACTTTTAGTTATCTCTAAAACGGAATTAGTTTGTTTAATAAATTGGGTCGCATACTAGCAAATAATTAAGCTTTTCGTTATAGTTAAAGGGGGCCGATCTACCTTTATAGTATTTATAGTAGAAAGCGTAAATTTGCTAATAATCTAAATGCCTAAATTAACGTGGAGAGGGATACTATTAACTCGGGACGAACTAAAAGGGCAACTAAGATTTGCTTATTAAAAAATGATACTAGTAAATAATAAAGGAGTACTTATAGTACTAGAGAGTACCTATAAGAAGGAGTATCTATAATAATATAATATACTACCAACGCGGGGCACTTATAGCTAAGCGGGGTACCTATAGCAATATAGGGTACCTATAATAACGAGGGGTACCGCAACGTGGAGTACCTATAATAATACTAAGTACCTAGGAAATTATAGAGTACATATAATAACGTAGGTACTTATAAAGATAGAGGATACCTATACTAGGGGGTACTTATTATAACGCGGAGTACTTATAATATTATTAGGTGCCCCCTTTAATAGGTACCTACCGTAATAGAGAGCACCTATATTATAGGTATTTGCTAGGAAAGTATTTACTAAATATATACATACTATTTTAGATAAACCTTCTATATTTAGGATTAACTAGGTTAATAGTTAGACTATATTAGCTATAGCTAATATTTTTAAACCAATATAATACAAGAAATAGAAAGTAATAACGCTAAAAAGAAAGGCAACTTTTATAGGGATAGGTAACTGCCAACCTTAAACCAAAACCCAAAAACCAATTCTTATAATTACTAAAGTAGTCCTAGTTAGTAGTAGTATTAGAACGTAATAAGGTAATACTCTTACAAGGGAGACCGCTATATAGCTAAGAGGGCACTAACTTATACTAGTAATATCGGGTAAAATATACATTTAACACACCATCCTTATTATACTGGCTCTAGGCGTTGTTAATATAGAAATAGATCTATAGTATAGTAAGCCTTAAATAAAGTAGGCATCCCTGTACTAACATTTAAACTATACTAACTATAGCTCGTACTATTACCGCTAATCTATTTAGATCGGAGTGGAGCGGATCTAAAGACAAATCTACTCCATCTACGATTTAACGCCATCCTCGGTCTTAACTATCTTCCTTAGAATTCGCGTTAAAGATCTAGTCTTCTTATATATTTTTGCATATTTAGGTATATTGCAATCAGGTCTGCCGCCAAACTTATTTATCTCTTTTAGTTTTAATTTTTTTGGTAGAACCGATATTCTTATAAGGGTGGCGTAGGTGTTTTAAGCATAGCCTTCTAAAATAAATGCCTTAAACGGCTCCTTTTTCTAGTGCTAGAGAATAGTAAAAATCCCTTACTTCTCACCTAGCCATTAAGCTAAAGGTTGATTATAAG
>Ga0307515_10014651_pt1 | contig 14516 bp, 18 predicted proteins | sample 17_EM_MG_FD_194513 | JGI IMG/M metagenome (GOLD analysis project Ga0307515, IMG submission 194513) | Populus trichocarpa ectomycorrhiza microbial communities from riparian zone in the Pacific Northwest, United States - 17_EM | ecosystem: Host-associated > Plants > Roots > Unclassified | place... | reverse complement strand
GACGGCTGCCGAGGCCACGAAGCTGGGGCCTTATGCACCGCTGTTCGCGACCGCGCCGAACGCCGCGGAGTTTCGTTCCGCGCTGGTCGACTTCTGCGACTACCGGGTTTCGGAGTGCTTCGGCTACCACGGCATCGACGCCACCGTGAAGCGCCGCCCTTCTGCCGACGAGTCGATCATGGACCGGGGCAGCTGGGAGCAGGTCTATCCGGTCGAGCTGCTGACCCTGCGCCATGCCTTCAGGAAGGCGACGGGCCAGGAGTTGTCACTGGACGCGCCGCACCCGCTGCTGCAGACGCCTTTGATGACGCTGGAGATGCCGGCATTGACGCCGCTGCACCAGGACGGCCTGACGCGGTCCCTCGCGAAGCTGGGCGAGACGGCCTTCGGGGCGCAGTGGCGGCCGGGCGAGCCGGTGGCCGCGCGCTTTCTCTAGGCGTCCGGTGGGCGCGGCGGCTGCCGCTGCGCAAACCCCTTCACCGCCCCCCCCAGCGTCACCCCGCCCAGCATCGGTTGCGCCATCGCGCGCTCGACGATGGCGCGCGCGGCTTCGGGCCGTCCGCTGCCTTCCAGCAGCATCGCCTGCGCCAGCCGCGCCGACAGGCTCTGGTCGTCGAGCTTGAGTGCCGCCTGCATGCGGTGGCGCGCTTCGGCCGTGTCGCCCTGCAGCACCGCCACCACCGCCAGGCTGCCCTGGGTCTCGGCGAAGTTGCGGTCGATGCCTTCGGCGCGCAGCAGTACCGCGTGCGCGCCGGCCGTGTCCTGCGCGCCCAGGTGCGCCCAGGCGCGTGCGATCCAGCCGCCCAGGTGCGATGGCGCCAGCTCGGTCGCGCGTTCCAGGCGCTGCCGGGCTGCGCCGAAGTCGCGCCGGGCCAGTGCGCCCAGGCCCGCACCCAGCCAGGCGCGCGCGCTGCCGGCGCGTGCATCGAGCGCCTGCGCGAAGAAGCGCTCGGCTGCCGCCGCGTCCTGACGCGCCAGGGCCACGTGGCCCAGCGTGGTCTGCGCTTCCGGCGAGTTCGGCGCCAGGGCCGCCAGTTGCTCCGCGCCGTCGAAGTCCTCCAGGTCGATTGCCAGCACCGACAGATGCGCCGCCAGCTGCGGGTCGGCCGGACCGGCGGCCAGTTGCGCGCGACCGAAGGCCATCGCTTCGTCGTGGCGCTGCTGTGCGTGCAGCAGGCGTACACGCAGCAGCGCAGCCGGCGGCAGCGCGCGCACGGTGGCATCGTCAAGCCAGGGTTCGGCTTCGGCGTGCCGGTCGGCCAGCATCAGGGCGTAGGCCAGGTTGTGGCGCAGCCCGGGCTCGGCGGCCGCGGCCGGGTCGTCCTGCGCCAGCGCCTGCCACGCGGCCACCGCTTCGTCGACGCGCCCGGCGTGCAGCAGCACCAGCGCGCGCAGGTTGCGCGGCGCTCCGGCGCCTGGCGCAGCGGCCAGCGCCGTGTCGACCCATGCCAGCGCCCGCTCGGGTGCGCCGGCCGCCAGTGCCACGTCGACGGCCTGTTGCAGCAGGGCCGGGTTGCCCGGATCCTGGGCCAGGAAGCCCTCGAAACGGGCCAGACGCTGGGCGGTGGTGTCGGAGTTCATGCGGAGGAATTCCCGGGAAGCTGACGCACCAGCCCTTCGAGCTGGGCGTCGAGTTGTGCGGCATGGATCTCGTCGCTGCAGAGGTCGGCCGCGACACGCCGGACCATGGTGGCGAACTGCCTGTCGAGCGCGATCTCGCGCCCGAATTCGAACTGGAGCACCTGCTCGACGAAAACGCGCCGCGCACGCTGGCGCCGGTCGGCGGCATCGGGCTCGATGGCCGACACCGCCAGTGCCACCGCGTGCTTGAGCGCGGCCGTGCGTTCCGCAGCCGTCTGCGGCACCTGGGGCGCCGCGGCCTTCGCCGCACCCGGGCGCTGCCGCCGGCGCTGCTCGGCCAGCCGCTGCGCGCGCAGCGCGGCGATGGCGGCGCCGAGCTTGTCGACCGGGTTGACCATGGTCGTGCTCAGTGGCGTGTGGGGCCGCCGCCGTCCGAGCGGTACGCCGACAGGAACAGGTGGTCGGCGGGCGTGGCGTCGGCGGCGGCCGGCGCCACGGCGGCCAGCAGCTCCTGCACGCGCTCGACGATGCGCTGCATGTCGCCGTTGAGCGCCGGGTTCGCGGTGTTCGCGGCCATGCCGTCACCCAGCGCGGCCAGGCAGGCCGGGAACTCGTCGCGCGCCAGGTGCTGCAGCCCGACGCGGAAGCGCTGCAGCGGATCGGTCTCGGGCAGTGGGTCCAGGCCACGCCAAGCCGCCACGGCGTCGTCCACCCGGCCCTGCGTCAGCAACAGCAACCCCAACTGAAGATGAGCGGTGCCCAGAGCCGGGTCCAGACGCGCGGCCTCGCGCAGGTAGGCCTCGGCGGCGTCGTAGGCGCCGCGCTGTGCGTGTTCGGCACCCAGCAGGTAGGCGGCGCGGGCATCGGGGCCGCGTGTGTGCAACTGCTCCAGCAGGCCGATGGCGGTCTCGGAGTCGCCGCTCTGGCTGGCGGCCATGGCCTCGCGCAGCAGGTCCTCCGATGTGATGGGTGCGGTGGGGCTCATGCGGGCGCGCTCCTGTCCGGTTCAGATCCGAATGTCGCGCATGCCGTGCTCGCTGCACAGCCGGCGCAGGTGTTCAATGGCCTGCCGGTGCAACTGCGATGCCCGGCCCTTGGTGATGCCGAACGCCTCGGCGATGCCGTCGAGCCGTTCACCCTGGAGATAGTGTCCTCGAAGCAGCCGCCGTTCGCGTTCAGGCAGCAGCTCCAGGCACTGCAGCATGCGCTCGGCGAGCTGGCGCAACTCCAGGCGTTCGTAACCGCCTTCGGCCGACCCCGGCTCGCCGCTGCAGTACATGCCCGAGTCCTGCAGCATGTGGCCGATCGCGAGCCCGACGGTCTGCGCCACCAGCGCCTCGAAGGGGTCCATCGGCTCGATCGGCGCACCGTGTTCGTCGGCGCCGCGCAGCGACTCGGCGCGCTCGCGCGCCAGGCGTGCACGCAGGCTGATCTGCTCCTGCTGCTCGCTCAGCGAACGCACGCCGTTGAGCACCGCGCCGCGCACACGCGCGGCGGCGTAGGCCTCGAAGGGGACGCCGGTGGCGGCGTCGTAGCGCTGCGCGGATTCCACCAGCCCGATCAGCGCGAACTGGTGAAAGTCGTCGAAGCTGTGTTCCCGCACGTGGCGGTTCGCAAACAAGGTGGCGGCGATGCGCCGCGCCAGCGGCATGTGCATCTCGACCAGCTCGTCGACACCGCCCGCAAGGCCGGCGCGCAGCGCCTGCGCCGCCGCTGTCTGCGTCAACGAGGGGTCAACTCCAGTCACGTGTTAGCAGGGCGGGCGGGGCCGGCGCGAAATCCAGCGCGCGAATGTCGTCGGGATGCCATGACGTGAGAACCCCTCACCCGCGGGAATGGTTTCCACCAGTTCGAACAGTTTTAGTGGGGTCATAGCATAACTTTCAGATGGCCTGTCACGGCCACGCCAGTGAATCCAGGCCGGAGGCCGGCGGTTTAGGGGGAGGAGTGCTCGCATGAGTGCAGACAACGCCACGGCGATGTTGAGCCAGCTGTTGTGGGAGGCGTTTCTCATCAGCCTGCCGCTGCTGGCCGTCACGCTGACGGTCGGCCTGCTGGTGAGCGTGGTGCAGGTCGTCACGCAGCTGCAGGAAATGAGCCTGAGCTACGTGCCCAAGCTCTTCGCGGCGCTGCTCGTGCTGCTGGCGTTCGGGCCCTGGATGCTGGGCCGCATCACCGGTTACGCCACGTCGCTGTTCGCGACGCTGTCCTCGTTCGGCTGAAGGACCATGCCACCCGAATTCGACCTCGGCTGGGCCGGGGCAGCGCTCAGTGCGTCCATGCGCCTGGCGCCCGTGTTCGCCTTCGCGCCGCCCTTCACGCTGTTGCGCATGCCCGCGCGCGTGCGGCTGCTGATGGTGCTGGTGCTGGCGGGCTGCATCGCGGCCGGCCAGCCGCCGGTCGACCCGGCGTCGGGTGCGTTCGTCCTGCGCGCCGCGTCCGATCTGCTGGCCGGGCTGGGTGCCGCGCTGGCGCTGCAGCTGGCGTTCGCCGCACTGGGTTTTGTCGGGCGCCTGATCGACGTGCAGGCCGGGCACGGCCTGGCGATGCTGATCGACCCGACCACCCGCGCGCAGTCGCCGCTGATGGGCACGCTGTTTGGGCTGGCCGCGGGCATCGCGTTCTTCGAGATGGACGCCCACCACGCGCTGTTGCGCGTGCTGGCGGCACCCGCGGCCGAGTCGCCGGCGGTGCTGATGGTCGCGGGCGGCGACCTGCAACCGCTGCTGGGCTACCTGGGGCTGGTCTTCTCGTCGGCCTTCGGTGCGGGCGCGACCGTCCTCGTCGTGCTGTTCGTCATCGACCTGTCGATCGCGTTCGTCTCGCGCAGCCTGCCGCAGATGAACGTGCTGATGCTGGGCCTGCAGGTCAAGGCCCTGGCCTTGCTGGTCGTGGCCGCGGCCTCCACCCTGCTCATCGGCCCGGCGCTGGTCGCCGTCGTGCGCCAGGCCATCGCGTTCGCCGGCGGCTGAACATGAGCGGCAACGAAGACACCCACTCCAAGACCGAGCAGGCCACGCCGTTCAAGCTCGAACAGGCGCGGCGCAAGGGCATGGTCCCGCGCAGCATGGAGCTGGGCGCGGCGGCCACCGCCGCCGCCACGCTCGTGTACCTGTGGGCCTACGGGGCCGACCTGGCGTCGGGCCTGGCCGTGCGGCTGCACCACGCCATTGCCGTGTCCGGCACGCTGGGGCACGAAGGTGCGTCGGTCGCCGGCTGGATGGGCGCGTTCGCGCGCGACCTCGTCGCGCTCATCGGCCCCTGGCTGCTGGTGATCGCAGCCGTGGCGGTGCTGGCCGCGTTCCTGCAGTCCGGGCCGGTGTTCGCGCCGGCGGCTCTGAAGCCCGACTTCAGCCGCATCAACCCGGCGGCTGGGCTGAAGCGCCTGTTCTCGGCGCAGACCCTGGTCGAGGCGGCCAAGAGCAGCGTCAAGCTGGCCGTGTTCACCGGCATCACGGTCTACGTGCTGGCCGGCGTGGCACCGGCCAGCGGCGACGCGCGTGGCGTGGCCCTGGCCTTCGTGCAGGTCGGCGCGGCCTGGCTGCTGGCCTTCGTCGTCTGCGCCGCGCTCTTTGCCGCGGTCGACGTGCAGCTGGTGCGGCGCCGCTTTGCCAAGCGCATGCGCATGAGCCGGCGCGACCTGCGCGACGAGCAGCGCCACCGCGAGGGCGAGCCGCGCATCAAGCAGCGCCGGCGCCAGATCGCGCGCGAGCTGCTGGAGCGCGCGCGTGGGCTGCGCGAGGTGAAGAAGGCCGACATCGTGGTCACCAATCCCACGCACTACGCCGTGGCGCTGCGCTACGACGCGGGCACGATGACGGCGCCGCTGGTGGTGGCGCGTGGCGCGGGCGACTTCGCACTGCGCATGCGCCGCGTGGCCTTCGTCTACGGCGTGCCGTGTTTCGAGGCGCCGCCGCTGGCGCGCGAGCTGTACCACCGCCTGCGGGTTGAGCAGTCGGTGCCCGAGCGCCTGTTCGCGCCGGTGGCCGAGCTGTACCTGCGCATGCGCCGCGCGAAGGCGGCTGCAGGTGCGGCTGCAGCAGGTGTGTCGCGATGAGCCAGGCCCTGCGACGTTTCTTCGGGCGCCAGGCCGACCTGGTGCTGGTGATCGGCGTCGCGGCCATCCTGATGATCCTGTTCGCGCCGATCCCGGCGCCGCTGCTGGATCTGCTGCTGATCGTCAACTTCGCCTTCGCGATCACGATCCTGCTGCTCACGCTGTACGTCGAGAAGCCGGTGGAGTTCTCGACCTTCCCCTCGCTGCTGCTGGTGGCGACGCTGTTCCGCCTGGCGCTGAACATCGCGGCGACGCGGCTGATCCTGTCGCAGGCCGACGGCGGCGAGGTCATCGGCGCCATCGGCGAGTTCGTGGTCCAGGGCAACGTCGTCATCGGGCTGATCGTCTTCTTCATCCTGGTGGTGGTGCAGTACGTGGTGGTCACCAGCGGTGCGCAGCGTGTCTCGGAGGTGGCCGCGCGTTTCGTGCTGGACGCGATGCCGGGCCACCAGATGAGCATCGACGCCGACCTCAACATGGGCCTGATCGACCAGGACGAGGCCAAGGCGCGGCGCGCGGCGCTGGAGAAGGAAGCCGCCTTCTACGGCTCGATGGACGGCGCCAGCAAGTTCGTCAAGGGCGACGCCATCGCCGGCATCGTGATCCTGCTCATCGACATCATCGGCGGCTGGGTCATCGGCGTGGCGCAGATGAACATGACGCTGTCCGGCGCGCTGCAGCGTTTCTCGCTGCTGACCATCGGCGACGGCATCGTCACGCAGGTGCCGGCGCTGGTGGTGTCGGTGGCCACCGGCATCATCGTCACGCGCTCGGCGGCCGACGGGCAGCTCAGCAGCGAGGTGCTGCGCCAGCTCTCCGCGTTCCCCAAGATCCAGGTGCTGGTGCTGGTGGCACTGGTGGGCCTGCTGGCGCTGCCGGGCATGCCGAAGTGGCCGATCGCGCTGGTGCTGCTGATCCTGGCCCTGACGCTGTGGGCCTCGCGCCGGCGCGCCCGCGAGGCCGGCGCAGCGGCCGCGGCGTCCGAAGCGGCAGCTCCCGCGCAGGCGGCGGCAGCGGCGGACGCCATCGAGCCGGTGGAGGTGCTGCTCGGCCAGCAGCTGGCCGCGGCCTGGCTGCAGCCGCACGATGGCCTGTCGGAGAAGGTCAACACCTTCCGCGCGCAGTACCTGGCCGACATGGGCGTGCGCGTGCCCGAGCTGGTGCTGCGCGAGTCCAAGCGGCTGCCGCCTGCGCAGTACGAGATCCGCCTGTTCGGCAACCGCCACGGGCACGCCAGCCTGATGCCCCAGCGCCTGCTGGCCATCCGCGGCCAGAACGCCGGCGCACCCTTGGCCGGCACGCCGACGCAGGACCCGGCCTTCGGCCTGCCGGCGACCTGGATCGAGGACGCGCAGGCCGAGCAGGCGCGCGAGCGCGGCTACACGCTGGTGGAGCCGTCGACCGTGTTGTGCACGCACCTGTTCGAGGTCATCAAAGCCAACGGCTCGCTGCTGGTCACGCGGCTGGCGACCGCCGCGCTGCTGGAAGGTGTGCGTGGCCGCCAGCCGGGGCTGGTGGAGGAACTCGTGCCCGGCGTGCTGGCCGTCAGCGATGTGCAGCGCGTGCTGCAGCACCTGGTGGCCGAAGGTGTGGCCATCCGCCATACCGACCTGATCGTCGAGACGCTCGTCGAGCTCGGGCGCACGCAGAAGGACCCGCAGCTGCTGGCCGAGGCGGTGCGCCAGCGGCTGGGTTACTCCATCTGCCAGACGCTGCGCGGCGAGCAGGACAAGCTGGCGGTGCTGACACTCGACCCCGGCCTGGAAGCCGCGATCACGCAGAACCTGGGTGATGCCGCACAGGGCCGCAACGGCGCCTTCGTGATCGAGCCGCGCCTGGCCGAGCCGCTGCTGCTGCGGCTGATGAGCCATGCCGACGCGATGATGCGGCAGAACCTCATGCCGGTGCTGTTGTGCGGCCCGGACATCCGCCGCCACGTCAAGAACTTCACCCGCCGCTCGGTGCCCCGCCTGGCGGTGCTGTCGGTGGCCGAGATTCCGTACCAGATCGACCTCAAGTCGTTCTCGGTGATTTCGCTCGATGCGTCGCAAGGGAGCATGGGCTGATGAACACCTGCGAGGGGCAACCATGAGCCAACTCATCGAAACCGCTGCGGCCATCGTCGGCAACGAGATGCGGCGCGTCGAATCGCTGGCCCAGAACCTGGCCAACATCGCCACGCCGGCCTACAAGCAGCAGCTGCCGTTCCAGCAGGCTTTGCAGGCCGCGGATCCGGCCGCGGGCCAGGTCGAAGCGGCCGTGCAGGCGGCGCCATCGGTGGCGTCCTGGTCCGACTGGCGCGCCGGCGCGCTGGTGGGCGACGGCAACCCGCTACACGTGGCGCTGATGGGCGCGGGCTGGTTCGAGCTGAACACGCCCACCGGCGCCGCGTACACGCGCCACGGCGCGTTCCGCATCGACGAGCGCGGCCGGCTGGTGTCGGTGCAGGGCCACCCCGTCAGCCTGGAAGGCGGCAGCGAGGCCGATCTGCGCGGGCGCAACGTGCACATCGCGGCCGACGGTGCGCTCATCGAGGACGGGCGCTCGATAGGCCGGCTGCGCGTGCTCGACTTCAAGGGCCAGGCCACGCTGCAGCGCGCCGCCGACGGGCTGTTCCGCGCCCGCGGCGCGCAGGCGGTCGAGGCCGAGGACGCCACGCTGCGCGTGGGTGCGCTGGAGGCGTCCAACGTCGCCTCGGCGGACAACATGGTGCGGCTGATGGAGTCGATGCGCCGCGCCGAACTCGGCCAGAAACTGGCCCACGCCTACGACGACATGCTCGGCCGCGCGTTGCGCGCGGCCGGCGAATGAAGCCTGCAGGAGCAACCCCGTGAACAACGCTTTCTACATCGGCGCCGCGGCGCTGCGCACTTACCAGACGGCCAACGAAGGCACGGCCAGCAACGTCGCCAACATCAACACCGACCAGTACAAGCGCGTCAGCGTCAGCTTCGCCGAGATGGTGGGCGAGCCGGCTGCCGAAGGCTCGGCCGGCGCCGCGGCGGCCGGCGCGCTGATGGGCGTGGCCGTGCGCGCACAGGACCGCGTCTTCACCCCCGGCGAGCTGCGCCAGAGCGGCAACCCGATGGATGTCGCGGTGGTCGGCGAGGGTCTGTTCGAGCTGGCCGGCCCCGGCGGGCAGTCGCTGCTGTGGCGCGGCGGCACGCTGCGCGTGAACGCCGACGGCTATCTCGCTGCGCCCAACGGCATGCCGCTGCGCGCGCTGATCCAGGTGCCGCAGGAGGCGCGCGAACTCAGCATCGCGGCCGACGGCCGCGTGCGCGCCCGCGTCGACGGGCAGGCCCTGCCGGTGGAGCTGGGCCAGATCGAGCTGACGCTGGCCACCGACACGCGCGCGCTGCGCAGCAGCGCCGACGGCCTGTTCCGCGCCGGCGACGATGCCGAGCTGGTGCGTGCGCACCCCGGCGAGAACGGCCTGGGCGTGTTGCAGCAGGGCTCGGTGGAAACCTCCAACGTCAAGCTCAGCGACGAACTCGTCAACCTGATGCTGCAGCAGCGCGCGTTCGCGGCCAACGCACGCATCGTGCAGGTGGGCGACGAGCTGATGGGCCTGGTCACGGGGCTGAAGCGGTGAACGCCCGTTGCGGCCTGCCCCTGCTGGCGCTGCTGGCGCTGCTGGCGTGTTCGGCGGCCTCGGCCGCGCCCGGCTGCGCCCGCCTGCTGCAACCTCTGCAGCCGGGCGAAGTGCTGCGCCCGTCCGATGTGGAGCCTGCGGCCTGCACACCCGAGCTGCAGCGCGCGGCGCTGCGCCACGATGCGCTGCACCACGTGACACGGGCCCGCAGCGCGCTGGCCGCCGGCGATGTCGTGCCCGCGGTCGCGCCGGCCACGCTGGCGCACTGGCGCGCCGGCGACGCGGTGCGCGTGACGCAGCGCGCCGGCGTCGTGCAGGTGCGGCGCGATGCCCGCGTGGCCGCGCCCGTGGCCGGCGGCACCCAGGTCCTGTTGCGCACCGATGACGGTGCGTCCTTCGTTGCCCGACGTTCGCAGATCGAGGGGATGCCATGACCCGTCACGCTCATCACGCCGCCGCCCTGCTGGCGCTGGCCGCGTGCCTGCCGGCGCACGACGCCGCCGCGGCCGACCTCTACAAACCCGGTGAACACCGCGCGCTCACCGCCGACATGCGCGCCGCCGCCGTGGGCGACCTGCTCACGGTGCTGGTGTACGAAAACTCCAGCGCCAGCAGCAGCACCGACACCAGTGCCGACAAGAGCGCCGGGGTGCGCGCCGAGATCAACAGCACCAACACCGGCCGGCGCCAGGGCGGGCAGCTGGCGCTCGGCGACGACTTCGCCGGCAAGGGGCGCGTGCAGCGCAGCGGCCGCCTGAGCGCGCAGCTCAGCATGCGCGTGCTGGAGATCCAGTCCAACGGCGACTTCATCGTCGCCGGCCAGCAGACGATCGAGATCAACGGCGAGATCAACGAGATCCGCATCAGCGGGCGCATCCGCCGCGCCGACATCGGCGAAAACAACACGGTGATCTCCACGCGCATCGCCGATGCGCGCATCGACTACCTCGGCGAGGGCTACATCAGCGACCGCGCGCGCCCGGGCCTGGTGACCAAGGTGCTGACGTGGCTGGGGCTGTGGTGAGCGCGCGCCGGCTGGTCGTCGGCCTGCTGCTGGCGGCCTCGGCGGCAGCCGCGGCGGCGGCCGAGGACGTGCGCCTGAAGGACCTGGGCCGCTTCCTGGGCTGGCGCGAGAACATGCTGGTCGGCTACGGCATCGTCACCGGCCTGGCCGGCACCGGCGACACGCCGCGCAGCCGCGCCACCCGGCAGGCGCTGTCCAACCTGCTGCAGCAGTTCGACCTGGTGGTGCCGCAGGACCAGATGGCCAACCGCAACGTGGCCGCGGTGATGCTGACGGCCACGCTGCCGCCGTCGTCCAGCGTCGGCGACCGGCTCGACGTGGCGGTGTCGTCGATCGGCGATGCACGCAGCCTGGCCGGCGGCACGTTGCTGATGGCGCCGATGCAAGGCCCCGACCGCAAGGTCTACGCGCTGGCGCAGGGGCCGGTGTCGGTGGGCGGCTACCGCTTCGACGCCAACGGCAACCTGGCGCAGAAGAACACGCCCACGGCCGGCATCGTGGGGGCCGGTGCCACCGTCGAGGCGCCGGTCGCGGCGCAGGTGCTGGACCCGGGCGGCGGGCTCAACTTCGTGCTCAAGGACGCCGACGCCGTCACCGCCGAGCGCATCGCCGAGCGCATCAACGCCATGCCCGGCGTCGGCCGCGCGGTGGCGCGCGACGCCGCGGTGGTGCACATCGAACTGCCGCCGGGCACCGGCGCGGTCAACGCGGTGCTGGCGCGGCTGGAGCAGCTGCGCGTCGCGCCGGACCGGCGCGCACGCGTGGTCGTCAACGAGCGCACCGGTACGGTGGTGGCCGGCGGCGACGTGCGCATCTCGGCCGTGAGCATCGCGCATGGCGACCTGCGGGTGTCGGTGAGCACCGAGTTCACGGCCTCGCAGCCGTCGCAGATCGGCATCGCGGGCTCGGGGGTGCGCAGCCTGACGCTGGCCAACAGCAAGCTCTCGGTCGAGGAAGGCCGCCAGCAGGTGGCGGCGAGTTTCGACGACGGCACGGTGGCCGACCTGGTGCAGGCGCTGCACAAGCTCAAGGTGGGCACGCGCGACATCATCGCCATCCTGCAGTCGATCAAGAGCGCCGGCGCGCTGTACGCCGATCTCATCGTGCAATGAAGGGGGACGACTGCATGTCGACCGACATCCAACGAACCGTGCTGCTGCGCGCGCTGGACGGGCTGCACCAGCGCCAGCTGGCGCTGGCCCAGAACGTGGCCAGCCTGGGCACGCCGGCGCCGACGCTGCTGCGCGTGGACTTCGAACAGGCGCTGGCCGCGGCCGCGCGCAGCGGCGATGCGCGCCGCGTGGCCACCAGCCCGATCGGTGTCACGCGCGACATCGACGCCGGGGCTGCGCCGCGTTTGGACCTGCAGGTGTCGCAGGCGCAGGAGAACGCGGCGCGTTACGGCGCGCTGCTGGCCATCGTCGACCGCCAGCTGCAGCTGCGCCACATGGCGCTCAACGATGGGAGAAGCCGATGAACGCGCTGTTCGAGATCAGCCGCAGCGGCATGGACGTGGAGTGGAAGCGCGTGGAGCTGGTGGCGCAGAACATCGCCAACCTGGGCACCAGCGCGGCCGACGACGCCGGTGTCTACCGGCCGCTGCGCCTGCTCACGGGCTCGCGCGCAGCGGCCGGCTTCGACACCCTGCTGGCCAGCGGCGGCGCGCCCGCGCTGCGCGGCGTGGAGGTGCTGGGTGTCGAGGCACAGGCGGCGCAGCCGCGCCTGGTGCACGAGCCAGGGCATCCGCATGCCGACGCGGCGGGCATGGTGCGTTATCCGGCGGTCGACCACATCGGCGAAGTCACCACGATGATGAAAGCCGTGCGCACCTACGAGGCCAACGTGGCGATGCTCAACGCCGGCCGCAGCATGTTCCTGAAGGCGCTGGAGATCGGGAATCGCGCATGAACGAGATGTTGTCCATGGCATCGATCGCTGCGCCCGCGGCGATCGGCGGTGGTGAGTCGGCCTTCGCGGGCGCCACGCCGTCCATCGGCGGCGCGCGTTTCGGCGACTGGCTCGTCGAAGGCGCGCAGGCGCTCAACGACAAGGTGGCCTCGGCGAACGTGCTGGCGGCGCAGTTCGCCGTCGGCGGCGACATGCCGCCGCACCAGGTGGTGCTGGCGCTCGAAGAAGCGCGGCTGTCGTTCCAGCTGGCGATGCAGGTGCGCGCACGCCTGCTCGAGGGTTACCAGGAACTGATGCGCATGCAGCTGTAGGCCATGGAGACGGCGCTCACCGCACTCGGGCCGCTGCGCGTGCCCGCATCCCCCACGCGCCAGCTGTTGCTGGCCGGCGTGGCCGTGCTCGTGCTGTCGCTGCTGGGCGTCGGCCTGTGGTGGATGCTGCGGCCCGACTACCAGGTGCTGTTCAGCGACCTGCGTCCAGCCGACGCCGCCACTTTCGCGTCGGAACTGGAGCGGCGCAAGATCCGCTTCAAGCTGGCCGACGACGACCGTTCGCTGCTGGTGGCCGGCGAGGACGTGCGCGCGCTGCGGCTGAAGCTGATGTCGCAGGACCTGCCGGTGCGCGGCGGGGTGGGGTTCGAGCTCTTCAACAACTCCAGCTTCGGCCTGACCGAGTTCGCGCAGAAGGTCAACTACCAGCGCGCGCTGCAAGGCGAACTGGCGCGCACCATCACGAGCCTGGCCGAGATCGAGTCGGCGCGCGTGCACCTGTCGATGCCCGAATCGACGATGTTCCGCCGCGCCGGCAACCGGCCCAAGGCCTCGGTCGCGCTGGCCATGCGCGGCGGCGCCGAACTCGAGCCCGCCACCGTGCGCGGCATCCAACGCCTGGTGGCCGCGGCGGTGCCCGAACTCGAGGTGGCCGATGTCACCGTGCTCGACGCGCGCGGCGCGCCGTTCGGCCGTGGCGGCTTGGCCGGTGCCGTCACCGACCCCAAGCTCGAGCTCAAGATCGAGGTCGAGCAGTACTACGTGCGCAAGGTGCTGGACGTGATCCAGCCGCTGCTCGGTGCGCACCGGGCCACGGTGAGCGTGGACGCGCAGATCAGCCACGACCAGGTGCGCATCACCCAGGAGACCTCCAGCGCGCGCGGCGCAAGGAAGCCCGCGGCGGCGGCGTCGGAGGCGCTGGACTTCACCACTGCCCCCACCCCTGCCGGACCTGATGCGTCCTCGCGGCGGGTCGAGCAGGTGGTGGCCGAAACCGGTGGCCTGCGCCGCCTGGCGATCGGCCTGCAGCTGCAGGCGCCGCTGGAGCCGGCGCAGCTGGACCGGCTGAAGGCACACGTGGCCGCCGCGGTGGGCCTGGTGCCCGCGCGCGGCGACGTCATCAGCATCTTCGTGCGCGAGGCCGAGGCGGCACCCGCCACCGCGGCTTCGTCGCCCGCCGCACCGGTGGTGGCCGTGCCCGCCGCGCCGGTGTCGGCACGCCCGGCGGTGCGCACCGACACCGGCGCGTCCTGGCTCGTCTGGACCCTGGGCGCGCTGCTGGCCGCGGCGGCGCTGGTCGCGCTGGGGCTGCGCGCCTGGCAGGCGCGGCGCGCGCCGCCGACGCTGAGCGCGGATGAGCAACGCCTGCTGGCCCAGCGCCTGAAGTCGCTGCTTGAACAGAACCAGCAGGTGCCACATGGCGTCGACGTCCGCTGAACGCGCGCTGCGCGCCGCGGTGGCGCGCCTGGCCGGCCTGCGCGACGAGGACGTGCGCGGTGTGCTCGCCCACCTGTCGCCCGAGGAAGCGTTTGCCGTGACGGAGCTGCTGGCCCAGGCCTCGACACCCTCGCGGGTGGAGCCGGCACCCGACTACAGCGGGCTGCCGGCCTGGGCGCTGGAGCGGGTGGGCCCCAGCCTGCCGGGCGCGGGCGGCGGCACGGCCGGGCGCAGCTGGGCCTCGCTGCTGGCCGCGCGCCCGGCGCGCCTGACGCCGCACGCCGCGGACGTGCTGCGCGAGCTGGTGCTCGAGGCCGCCACGCGGCCAGGGGCCGCACGATGAGCCTGATCAAGCTCGAACAGGTGCAGTTCACCGGCGTGCCGCGGCCGGTGGGCGCTGCGCGCGTGACAGCGGCTGTGGCGGCGCCGGCACCGGCCGTGCCCGCAGTCGCCGGCGCGGCGCCGCGCAGCGACGAACTGCCGCGCCTGCGCGCCGAGATCGAAGGCCTGCGGGGCGAGATCGACGGCCTGCGCCGCGGCCAGCACGACGCGCTCGAGCGGCAGCGCCAGCAGGCGCGTGCCGAACTCATCGAAGCCGTGGCGCGGGCGCGCGCCGAAGGCATCGAGGAAGGCTCGCAGCGTGCC
>Ga0307515_10014650_pt1 | contig 14516 bp, 8 predicted proteins | sample 17_EM_MG_FD_194513 | JGI IMG/M metagenome (GOLD analysis project Ga0307515, IMG submission 194513) | Populus trichocarpa ectomycorrhiza microbial communities from riparian zone in the Pacific Northwest, United States - 17_EM | ecosystem: Host-associated > Plants > Roots > Unclassified | place... | reverse complement strand
TAAGAATATAATAAATATTATTTTTTAAAGTATTTTTAATTAAAATAATATTTTTTTAATTTATTTTTAATATTAGTATATTAAAATATTCCATAACATTAATTTAAAAATAAAAATTAATTTTAAAAATGCAATTAAATTGTAATATCAGGCCTTACAACTCTTCACGTGGTTGATTTTTAATTTTGTGGGAAAAAAATAAAGGTAATAAACAATTCTAGCATGTACTAGTTAGTTGTCGTGCTGTTAATGTTATTAAATATATAGTAAGCTTGTTGAGCCATTGCGGCGAAGGTCTATTTAGCATTGTGTTTTAATTATAAGTGTTTCTGAAAAAATTTTAAAAAAATTAATATTTTTTTAATTAATATTTTTTATATATATATTTATATTATTTTGATATATTGATATCAAAAATAATTTTTAAAAAATAAAAATATTATTTTAATGTGTTTTAGAATGAAAAATATTTTAAAAAATAACCGCTACCACACACTCTTAGTTAATTTGATGTAGAATGTTTGGGAATACGGTGCAAACCGTATTATCTCAAAATTTGAAAAAATAAATTTGCTTAAAATGAAAAAAAAATTATGTTTTTGGATCATTTTATCAAAAATAATTTTTAAAAAATAAAAAAATAGTATTTTGATGTGTTTTTGGAATGAAAAGCATTTTGAAAAGTAACTGCTACCACACACCCTCAGTCAATTTGATCACTAGAATGTTTGGGAATGTGGTGCAAATCGCATTACCTCAAAATTTGAAAAAAAAAATTCTTAAAATGAAAAAAAAATTATATTTTCAGATGGTTTTAATGTGATGATATCAAAAATGATTTTTAAGAAATAAAAAAAACTTTATTTTGATGCATTTCTAAGCGAAAAATACTTTGAACCGTCACCGCTACCACAATCTCAAACACACACCCAAGTGAACCTTGTGCTAGCGATCCAAGTGTCATCGTGCTGACTTAACAAGTGCACATATTATGTCGATTTGATAAAAACTTGGTTTAAAATGTTTTTGAAAAAATATTTTAAAAAAATAATTTAATATTTTTTATAAAAAAATAAAAAAGCAATGTTTTTTTTACCTAATCAAATCAGATAAACTTACTCGATTCATAGTCTAGGTTATGGCTCTAATCAAGTTTAATAACATTGTTTTGTGGAATCTATGTTTTAACCAATTAAATGATTATAGAAGTAGATATTTGCATGAAAGATAACAAATAAAATTTTTGGAAATAAATTTATTTTTTCATCTAAATTATCTTTTTTTATTCGTAATTTTTTTTCAACAATTTATTTTTTAATAGCATCATACTTCATTAAATAAAACCAACAATAATAAACAAAAGTTTAAAGAAACTATATCAATTTAAAATAAAAGGAAAAGAAAAGACTTATGTTTTTAATTAAAAAAAAACAAATTTTCCTATTCATGATTTTTTAACTGTTAACAAAACATGTTTTTTTTTAATTATTTTTTAAAATAAAAACTCTTTTGATCATGAAAGCAAGTTTTAAATAAACAAAAAATTATAAATTAATTATCTCTCTGTACTGCATATAAGAAAGAGAACAATAAATTTGAAAACATTATATAAAAAAATCAAGAAAAAAGATATTATATTCTCATTCAATACTAATAAGCAAATTATCATAAAGATACTACATATAGAGCTAACACATAATTATTTAAAAAGAAATCAATAACATTGTATAAAGTTTAATTATGGGTTCATCAATTCATTTAGCACCTTTAACATTCATGGATATTACCTTGGCTCATTTTTCGTGTTTATTCATCTCATTACTTATTTTATTATTTTCGACCAATTAATTTTGTTAGTTTGTCTCAATGCCTATTATGTTATTTTTAGCTCATCAATATTAATTTCAATCTTCCAATCTCAATATGCTCTATGCCTATTTATTCCATTCATTCTTTTAATATGAGTATTTCATCCATTAACCATTTCAAAACAAATATTATGTTATTCTTAACTCTAAATTGTCATTTGTCGATTTAAAACAATTTCATACCATCTTTGGCACATTGATATTACCCATCAATTTAAAATAAATGTTCTTAATTATTTTAAGATCCACAACCCCTGCTCATACAATTGGATAAATACCTTTTTAAATCCATAGGAGTCATGTGGCCGACTCATTTTGATTTAATTAATAGCCCACATCCAAACGGTTGACTTAGTTTCAGTTTATAGCTCTCGTCCAAATGATGGCTTCATTTCATTTTATAATGAAAACAACTAACTTATTTAAATTTTATAGCCCTCGTCCAAAGAGCTGGCTTTATTTCATTTTATAGTCCTCGTCCAAATGGCAAACTTATTTAAATTTTATTGTCCCCGTCCAAATAACTGACTTTATTTCATATTATTTATTATAAGGTCCACCATTGTAGTCAATTTAAATTCACATATGGATTTTCAACATTATGGTCGATTACATTTCACATATGAAATTTTCACCATTGCGATCAATTACATTTCACATATGAATTTTCTATGGTCGTGGTCTATTATAATTAACATATTGATTTTCCACCATTGCGATCGATTATAACTCACATACTATTTTTTCATTGTTGTAGTCGATTACAATTCATATACTACTATTAGGCATAATTTTCATGAGGAACAACATATACACAATACATAATACTTTCATTGAATATTAACAATGTGAGAGAAATTTCAATAATTAAAAGACAAGGGGGCAACCCTTACATTGAACTCCTATTATACAAGCTCTTGAAAAGTTAGGTCTCACTCCAAACGCTTCTCTTACAACTCCTATATAATAAAAACTAATGTTCGTTTAGCCAGATTCACATTCAATTATTTGTTTTACAATAAATTTAGCCCAACGCATAATTACACACATGCACGGGAAAATTCTTAAAAATCTCAAATTAATATCCACACATTACACGTTACAACCTTCAATTAATATTACATTCCCTAGGTTAAATATTCATTCCATCAATTTAAATCCTCACTTGAGACTTTTACACTTTCATATTCCAATTTCATGTTTAATATATCACAAACGAACAATTAATATTTTCCTTATCAACTTAGGGTTTTAACATAGAAATTTCTATTTTTCAATAATTTCAATACAATGTTCAAACACACAATAACTCGACCCAAGAACATCCAATTGTATTTAATCATGCAAATTTTCACACTTAGATAATTTAATTTCTCATTTCTAAAAAGTAATCTCCCTATCCCATTCATATTTTAAATCAAACATGCAAAACATTGAAACAATATAAATTAACCAAATATCAAGGTCATTTATTTGGGATTTTCTAAAATTCTCTTTTTAAAAACCATATGAATGATTGAATGTCTTCGATTGTTTTTTAATTCATCAATTCTCAAACACAAATTAACTAAATCTTTAGCAAAAAATATCTCAGCTACATCAAAGTTAGGATTCAACATTCCTATATTTTCCAAAAACATGGCCGCAAATATTCAATTATACAATAATCATGATTTCATCCCCAATCTCAATAAATTAAACTTGCATGTCATCAATTATCACAAAAACTACACCATCAATTCAAATTTTCTAAATTCTCCATCTTCACAATTATAGTTTTCGGCCATATATAGCAAAATTTAAGACAAACCGATTTACAACCTTTCAATTCCATTTTCAAATATATTTTTTTAACATTGTTTAAATTATTTATTCCACACATTTTTATTAAATTTATGTAATTTTCCTCTTACTCATCTAGTCACAAAACCTATTACTAAAACAATCTATCTACATATATTATAATTGAACTCAAAACCATTCCATCCTCATTCCAAACACAAATATCCATTTGAAACATCAATTTCAATCTAATTTGCCCAATCATTCCACATTTTTATTATTATGTTCAATCATATGATTTCCATACAATTTATCTAGTCTTCTATATTTCCATAGTTTTATCAACACATTACTTCCATAATATTATTGAAACATAAGTCTCAATATAAAATTCAAAATAAAGACTCAATTCAACAATTCAACAACAAATTGAAAAAAAAATCTCTAACTTAGTTATATAGCCTATCACCCATGAGAATTTTATTTTCCATGTTTTAAACAACTACTCAAACTCCCAATCCATCAACTAGCACACCACATTACAAGTTTAATTAATCTAATTTCTTCTAATTTTCTAGTCTTTTCGCCTACCACACTAAGGACAAAGTATTCATGTTTTTTTTTTCAATTTTGCTCATTCATTTCTAATTCTTTTATTGCCAATACAATTTAATCCTCATTTATAATCACCGCCAAGTATGCAAAAATATTTAAACAACACAATTTAACTAACAATCAAGATCAACTTCTCAAATTTCACACAATTCTCTAAACTAATATTTTGGTCAATTTTAACAAAACTAGTAATTTTGTCATAACCTCCTCAATTTATTTTTCAAGCATGTCCATTTTCATACCAAAAATACCAAAACACAACACAAATCTAACTTAACAACTTATCATATAATTTGAATAAATTTCTTAATTTCCATACATGTAATTCATACACACAAGCACAACTCTACCCTAATAACAATATCTTAGGCTTTCATATCAATTTCTAAACACCCAATATTATAAAATTAAAACAAGTTTATATCTCTCCCAATCCCCTCACATGGTCAACCTAAACTAAGCCAACAACCCATAGTTTTCATTCAAATTTTTTCCTTTAATTTGTTGTTGTTTTAACCATTATCATACAAATAAATCAACAATTCATTAAAAACAATCATTCCCGTGAAAATCACATAAACCTAAAGAATTTAAAATTTAGGGATTTCTTCCCCCTCTACCAAAACACAAGTAAGAGTATAATTTTATTGAGGGTTTGTTCCCTACCTTAGATAATTGAACTCAATCAAGTGAGTTCTTGCAAATTTTTCTCCTTTTTTTCTCAAAATCCAAGCTTACTTTCTCTAATTTTTCCACTCCCAAACTCGTTCTTTCTCTAGATTTCCATCTTGAATTTGTTTTTCCCTTCTAAAAATCACTCATCTCCATGCCCACTCTTTTAGAAAAATAAATCACAGTCTTTGAAGAAAAATTAGAGGAAACCATGTTATTCCTCTTTAACAATGGCATCGGTTTCATATAGAGGAAATGAGGGAAGTTTTTTTTTACATATTTATGAAAATACCATTACTAATTGCCCATATATTATTTTATTTTATTTTTTAAAACTACCTGGCAACTTGTACTTTTATGTGCTACTTAATTACTTAATTCATCAACATGTTTTTTTTAAAGAAAACTAATTTATTAGGGACCCTCATCCCTAATAATAGTAAAAAATTTCTACGAGTTTTCACCATTCTTGGTTAAAAATTACTCAATTAAACATGAGGTTTACACCGACAATCGGTATTATTCATGTGTAAACTTATACATTCATTTACTCCGAGTTCCATTATATTTTTCTCTAAGGATTTTTGCCCAATTCACAATTTTTTTTTAATGAAATTTTCTCCTGTTGAAATTTATCGATTTATTATGTTGTACATTATATTGTTTCATCACTTTTAGACATGGATTTACACTAACCAAACATAACCTTACATTTATACAAAAAATCAAAACTATTTTTTTAAAATAAACTATAGTCTCTCTTCTTTTATTTTTATTAAGAAAAAAATAAAAAATTTTAGTCTTTCATCGTGGACAAAGACACGTTTTAGCGTGGATTGGAATAGTGAAATGACTTTTTTTTCCATTAAAAAAACAACAACCTTATTATAGGGGTAATATGAGTTTTTTATTAGGATTCGATAATCATTACCAGATTGATCAGGGGCAAATCGATTTTTTAACTTTTTGGAGCACAGTAGAATTACTAGGTTACTCTCAAATGCAAAAATTATTTAACTTAGGTCTAAGTCTTTTTTGACTTTTCACTTTTCTCAGCATAATAAAATTACTAAATTACCCTTAAAAGCAAAACCTTTTGGTTTGGTATTCAAGGACTTTTTTGTATTTCCATCGTAGTTTTTTTAGTTATAACCAAGCCGACTAAGGGGTAATTTGATATTTTAATAAATATAAAATATTATTTAAAAAGCAAAAGCGGCTGGCGCGTGCAATGGACGCGCCAACAAGTAGGAGATGTCCGCGAGGGGCAAACTCTATCATCCATGATAGAGTTGAAAGCATCTCAATGTTCTTTATACGGTGGTTAAACACGTGTACATGGCGGCACTGTAGTTAGGCTCTGGTGGAGTTTTTTTTTCTCCTCCCTCTTTTCTCTCTTATTGTCTCAATTTTTGAAGCATGCCCTTCCAAAAATTAAATGTTTTGTGTCGGTTTGTATTTGTATCAACTTTAGTTGTTGTTTTATATATTGCTATTTGTTTTGATTTTAATGCTTTTTGAAGTTGATTTTGTTTTTCAATCTCGACCATCAACATTTGATTTTATTTAGTTTTTATATCCAATTTGGGCCTAACTCTTTTGATAACTATTTTTTAATCATTTTCTTGATTTATTTTATTTTTGTAATTTCATCCCTATTTATTTTATTTCATTTAATTATTATACAATATTTGGTTCTCTTTCTTTTGATTGCTATTTTTTTTCTTTTCTTGATTTATTTTATTTTTCAATTTCACCCCTCATTATTTCATTTCATTTAATTTTTATATCAGATTTGGTCCTCATTCTTTTGATTATTATTTGTTTTGGTTTTTTAATTTTGGACTTTTGGATGATTGAGAATTTTGCTTCGTGATTTTTTTCGTGTTTGCTTTTGATAGGGTTATCACAGTCTCATGATCTAAGTCACGACCTTTGAAAGTTAGTCCAATTTGACTTTGGTCTTTTTTATGTCGTTTTTTTTAAATTGGATTTATTTTTATTTTCATCCTTCAACATTATGTTATTTAGGCCTTGATTTTTTTCACTTCACTTTCTTTTCTATGGTGTTATCCAGATTTCATATCTTGAATCATGAGTTAGTCGAGTTAACTCAGGTTGACTCGAGTTTTTTTTTCCTAATGTTTTTTTAATTGATTTTTTTTCAGTTTCACCTTTCATTATTTAGTTTGCTTAAGAGTAAACCTCCAATGTTTTATCCAGTTTCTTTTGAACATGGTTATCCTAGCCTAAAGATTGGATTACAGATTTAGCATGCTAACTCGAGTTAGGTTTTTCTATTTTTTTTTTAAAAAAAATTTCCAGTTTGCTTTTCAGTGTTTGATTTGTTAGTAATTAAGTTTCATGTTTTTTTATTTTTATTTTCTTTACGAGGTTATCCTATTCTTATTTAATTTTTGTTTTATTATCAAATAAGATTGTTGAGATTTTTCAAGAATATTTAGATAATATCTTTTTATAATATTAACAATCATTTATTTTTTTTATTGGTCATTGTTATTGTTTTTTATTTTTTTATTTTTTATAATTATATTATTAAATTAACCAAACTAAATAAATCATTTCAAGTTAAGTTTTTTTTTTTGTGTGATTAAGTTGGTAGCTTACCACCTATCTAGTTATTTCAATTTCTCGAAAGAAAAAAAAAAGAATAAATAGAAGTATAACGACACGGATGGAGCTGTCATGGTCTCAGTCATGATTAGCAAGACGAAATTCAATCACAATCATGGGTGCTATTAAACTTGAATTGTACAACCCAAAAGAAATTTTTTTTTGCTGATTTTAATAATTGAATCTAATTTCAGATTTCTCTGTCCCTTTATTCTAAATCTCTCCCCCTCTCTCCCTCTCTCTGACTCTAATATTCCAATTTTACTGTAACTTTAATCGAAAAAATCTGTACAAGGAGCAGTCGCACAGGTTTTCCGAGTCATAAACTCTCTACGGTACTATCCATCCTTTTCGTAAGGTGAGACCTTCTTCTTCTTATCATCTGTTTGTTTCTCTAGCAAATCGTGGCATCCTGGAAACCACCATCTCCATCTCTCTTATCTTTCTTTTTCCCGATTTTTCCTGCGTTTTCTCAGCATCCAAACAGATCGTTGAGCTGCTTTTATGTTAGGTGTTTGATGTTATTATGATTCTTTTTTGAATATTTGAAGTGTTCATTGGATCTATCATGCTGTTATATCATTTGTAATTTTTGTTTTTGAGACATCAGGATCGGTGATTTCTATGTGTTGGTTTGGTTTTGGAATTCTAATTTAGGTTGAATTATATTCTATTTAGTTTTTTTTTAGTTTTTTTTAGTGAGGCCAATCATGCCAACTTTAATGGGGGATGACATATGTGTGCTTAACAGTAGCATACTAATAAGGCAAGGCAGATCACGTGGCTATTCAGATTGTTTTGTTGCTGATGTTTGGCATTTCATAGATTTCCTGCATTGTCTTCCTGCTGGATGTTCTTCTATATGGAAGGCTACAGTTTTATAGTTCAGATTGGATTTAATGATGAATACAAGGTGAAATAAGAAATTTGATGATTGTGTCAGGAATCGGTTTTTTGGATTATACTATTCTATTTTCAATGACGAGGAGATTTTACCGCTTAAATATTGTTATTCACGGTATTGAATTATTGACCATAAACAGGATATTTATCCAATTCAATGTAAAGCTTAAAATTTTATCATTTCTCTGTGATTGAATCTTGAGATAATGTAAGCAAGTAACAATGCAACAATAGAACTGGGAAAACAGTGCTAGACATTGCCTTTCATTTTGTGAGGATATAACAGGCGACTAGTGACAATACCCAAGAGTGGTGATTGTTGGAGATACGGCATCAGAAAGTGTTTGTGGCCTAGCATTTTGTGAGTACCTGATGCTGGTCCGGCACAATACATGTTGATGCCTGCTCAGGTTCGTGGGCTTGTAGCACTGCTAGAGAGCATTCTACATGCTTCTTCATGGAGGTTAAAACCATTCTGCTTACAGTTCATTGTATAACTAGCTGGTCTTTGAATGGCTTAAGTTGGATGCTCCCAAATTCAATCAAAACAGATGAACCTAATAACTGAGTTTACTCGAGCTTTGAGTTTTTTTGACCCCCCTTGCTACTCTGTGTTTTGAGTTGCGATATCTAGGTTCTGTAATAGCAAGCCTTGCATTTGTTTTATTCATAGGTGTCATGGGACCTTTGCAAAGGAGCCTCCACAAACAATACAAGTAGCTCTTTCCTCATTGTCCACAGCATCAATCTGCACCAAGAACCTAAACTTGCCTCTTTTCTTTTCAGTGGTGCACCAACCACACCATAGGACCTCCTTGTGGAAGAGCATCCAAATGGTTTTCTTCTCCCCCTTTCTACTTCTACCAGAAAGGCTGCTCTAATTTTTCAATTGCCAAGGCTGCTAGAGGCTCCTCTATTATGTAATTGTTTTGGACACTTGTTGAGTCACTAGGGGCCATTGGAAAATTGGCTGCATTTATTTAGTTGGACAGTTTGACCATCTTTGGTTTTTATTATATGGCTTGTGTGGCGGATCTATAGTTCTGGTACGGACAGCAGTTACTTTTGTTAATCCCCCCCCCTCTATATCTTGGGTCTACAGTTGCTTTCAGCTGTTGCAGAAACACAAATCCTGGGATGGCTTTCTGTTTTTTTTCTAAAAAATGAGAAAAGGTAAAAGAAATCTATATATTGTATGACACATTGGTTGACATGATGTTCATAACTTAATACATGTAATATGCTTCCATGCACCCGTGCCACAGAGATTAAAAGATTTTCCACCTTCTCTAATTTTAGTTACTTCTCTTTTCTCTTTTCCATAACCTACTGAACCATGTTACGGTCATTTCTTACCAAACCGGGGGCCTATGTCTTTCCCTTTTTTCATTTTCTACATTTCCTCTTCTTGATTGAATGCTTCTTTATTAATCAGGAAGGGATGGATATATTGTTTTTGTTTCTAAAAACAGGTATACTCTTGTGAGCTCAAGTTTTTTGCTGAACTTAAATTGTGGGATTGGCTAGCAGAAGCAGGAAATGGTGAAAAGGTTATTGATTGCCTTGATGTTTTTTCTATCTTCACATAAAGTTAGGTGTAGAGTACCTTACTCATTTCCCTGTTTCACAGGTATGGAGTGTTTTGATGCGTACAATTTATCATGTTGCGGTGTGTAGAGGGACTCATCACCTCCCTCCTGCGGTGTTTTGATCTTGATTTATACAAACAATCAAGAGGCCTTGAAGATCCCGAGCTTCTTGCAAGGGAGACAGTCTGTACGCACTGGTCCAATCTTTGTGTGAACATTTTTTATTTTTTATTTGATGCTGCTAATGGGTTTCCTCCGCTTCTTATTCTTTGTATCTTTAGTAAACAGAGAATGCTTAGATTTTATGCAATGTGTCTTACTAAGTGGTTTTGCACTATTTGTCTTAAACTTTGACTTTTTTATTTTGATTGTGAAAGTCTTGCAATAAAGGTTATCTTATGATGAACATAGTAAATACCTTTCGCCATTGGTCTCATTTATGTTGTGAAGATGTTTGCTCATTGTGATGGCTCTTTTTTATTTTCCAATGAAAAGGATACTACAGCTTGTTTCATAATGAACATTATATCTTTACCCTTTGTGATAATTCAATTGACAGTTGTGTTCTTGCTAACATTGGATGCAGTCAGTGTAAGTGAAATAGAGGCATTATATGAGCTCTTTAAGAAGATCAGCAGCGCCGTGATTGATGATGGATTGATCAATAAGGTTTGTTTATTCTTCAAGTTGGTGATACAAAATTTTTATTTTACGCATAAGCTTGCTCTGTGTTTCTGTCTTAATATGAACTAATACTTCCTCTTACAATGCCAGGTTTCATTTTCTTCATGTAAATACTATTTTCTTATAATTTATTTGAAAATGCTTACATGCATTTTTCTCTAATTTCCTATTACAGGAGGAGTTTCAATTGGCGTTGTTCAAGACAAACAAAAAGGAGAGTTTGTTTGCTGATAGGGTACTTCTCTCTTGTCATTGCCAAAACCTACTTTCAATTGTATCCTATGAATTGTCTGATAGAGTATTTTGACCCATTTGTTAATTATCTTTTGTTTGCTACTGTCTTGTGTTGCTTATTGATTGCAGGTATTTGACTTGTTTGATACAAAACATAATGGGATACTAGGTTTTGAAGAGTTTGCCCGTGCCCTCTCTGTTTTTCATCCAAACGCCCCTATTGATGATAAGATTGCGTGTATGTCTGAGATTGAGTATTTCCTTATCATAACCTTTCTTTTCTTTTGTCCCTCATGTATGATCATAATTGTTTTGAGCGTACATCATACATTAACTAATTGGCATACTGTTTGTGCTTAAAGATTTGATATGTTTTAGTGTGTAATTAGGACGAAAAATTTCAAAATACCACTCTTAATTTTCCAGGCATTCATACCTGGTGCTCTATTTATGTTAATGTGTTATGTGTCATTGCAGTTTCTTTCCAACTTTACGATCTAAAGCAGCAAGGTTTTATTGAAAGACAGGAGGTAAATTTCATTGTTTAATGGTTAACTTTAGGTTATTTGATTCTTGAACAACTTTTAGTTGTTTATTTATTTATTTTATTAGTGAGTTAAGACCTTATCAACTTGTTGATGTACAGGTGAAGCAAATGGTAGTGGCTACTCTTGCTGAATCTGGTATGAACCTTTCAGATGATGTTATAGAAAGTATAATTGACAAGGTGCTCCCTCAGATTAGTTGATTTTTTTCCTTCTTGCCTGATAAATCAGTTCTTGAAAGCTTTCAAAATTATTTTGTTTGCTTGCACGTGTTTATTGGAAAATTTTCGGATTCTGAATTCTGGAGTCTTATTTCAGACCTTTGAGGAAGCTGATACAAAACATGATGGGAAGATTGACAAAGAAGAGTGGAGAAGCCTTGTTTTACGCCATCCATCCCTTCTGAAGAATATGACCCTTCAATACCTCAAGTGAGTTCAGAATACGCATACCTACTTCCCTTTCTCGCTAGATGTTACTTAATGCTATGGGATTTTCTTGTCAACCAAAGAATTTTCGGACATTCCAAACCATTGATGGGCTAGAAAATGTAACTGGTTAGGCAAATATTTCCATGTTGAACCTCATGCTAGTGGCGAGTTATGACTCAGTTTCTTTATTTCCTTGAGCAGGGACATCACCACTACATTCCCAAGCTTTGTTTTCCACTCACAAGTCGACGACACCTGAATTCGAGACATCTGTATTCAAAGCTCGCAGACTTTGTTTTTTTATGTTTTGTTTCTCCACAGACGTGATGGGCGGGGGAGCATGGTTCTTTGGCTCCTGAGGGCAAATTTCATCATGATGTTGATATAGGCACGCAGTTGGGGAGGCCCCACGGCTAGTTTTAGCATTAAGGCTTCTAAGCGGCAGAAAAAGTTGCTGTACCACTGATTTAGTAAGGATACGGTTGATCAGGCCATTAAAATGCTTAGATGTTCACCTTCCAAAGCATGAATGATTCTTAAATGGTTGGTACGGTAGTGACTGCCACGCCTCTGCGTCTGGACTACATTTACACTTCTGGTTGTGATAACTTGGGAGCTTTGGACTCCTTTGAATTTCTAATGCATGAGTTTGTGTATGTATACCTTATTACCTTCCTACGTTGAGCAAGGCGTGGCCCTTGACTGCTTCACAGCTGGACTTCATTTACGATTCAAATGAATAGCGAGCTTTAGTGATTCTCAGTATCGGAATCCGAATTACTATAGCAAGTTCTTCCAAGTGTTCGTAAGGAAATTGGAGTATAGCATGATTTAAATTTGATCATCTTCTTTATCAAAAAAAGAAAAAGAAAAGGAAGAAAAGATAGCATCTTAGACCATTTAGTATTAAGATAGTTTTTGTGTTTTTCCTGCCAAAGAAAAAACTATTTGGTTAAAGCATATTCAGGAGTGTGGTTACGGTTGTTTTTCAAAGTATTTTTTATTCATAAATGTATTAAAATAATATATTTTTTATTTTTAAAAATTATTTTTATCATCAAAATATCAAAAGATATGAAAATATAAAAAAAAATATTAATTTAAAAAAATAAAAAAAATCAATTTTTTTTAGAAGTAAAAACAACATGATTTTAGTTAAACAACTTTTACTTTTTATACTATACCTATATGAGTAGGTTTTAAATCTTGATTTCTGTTGAAACTAAAATAACTTGTTTTTTATTTATATAGATTTATTTTTATTTATTTTACATGTAAAAGACACATAAATGTGAGAAAGTGTGGATTTTAAAAGATTGATATTAATTTTTAAAATATTATTAAATAATTTATGTTTGTTCAGGAGTGTTTAAAAATATGGTAGAAATTATATTTGAAAATGTGTTTTTTTAAAAAAATATATTAAGATAATATTTTTTATTAAAAGTAAAAAAAAAAAAAAGTGAAATAGCTGTTGAGCCGGAACTCCAAAAATGCCATAGGAATCCACAGGACCACAGCTACATTTTAAAAAATGGACGGTCGAGTAAAACTGAAAAGACATGAAAGGCCACCTGGTACAAGACGAATCTATGATCATAAACAAATCATTGAAGCCCTGTTATTGAATTGATACCCCCATTATAACTTTAGTTAGCATAAAGATGAAAGGCAAGCAAATAATTGCTATTTGATTCGAGCTTTACTTTAGAAAACTAAAGCAAGATATAAATCTCCCACTGGAACATCCTCCTTTTCACTGTGCAGTGTCATGTGAAGATAGGAAAATCACACTGCTGGTTCTTGCTTGCCTCTGTTGCTTTTATTGTTATGTGTTGAGCAGTAGCAGCAACAGGCAGGTAGTAGAAGACAAAGAAAGCAGCGGCGAGAGCGATGAACAACTTTTGTGATTGTGAAGACTTTCGGTCCCCGACAACCATTCACGCGTTTCTTCGTTTTTTCTTTTAAAACTAAAGCACATTAAGAAAAAAGGAGAGAGAGCGAGAGCGAGAGCGCGAGACCAACCGACACCGTTTGTTCTCTCCTTCTTTATTAATACTTACTGGTGTTTATTTTGCTTTGAGACATGCAGTGAGAGCCAAACAGACTAACAAACCAACAAGAGGCGTCTGGACTGGAGAGCTAGAAATGGTTTCTTTTAAAGAAATCACCCTCAAAGTAACGGCTATCTACATGCAGCTCTCGATCATCGTCATGATCATCATCGTACAGGACTCAAAAGCCAGGGAGCTACGACCGTCTGACCACGGGCTTGAGTACCAGAGCATGCCACCAACAGGGGTGAGATTCCCACCTGACATGAAGCAGTTCTTTGGAGCATCTTCAGCGGCCACAAGTACGTCGTCGTCCGGGGTTGCATTGCCGAAAGCAATGAACTCGAACGACACCTCGTGGTGGAGAGCTGCTGGTGGTGGCGGCGGCGGCGGCGGCGGCGGCGGCGATCATGTGAGGCACGTGCTGTTGGTAGCAAGCTTGGTTTGTGGGGTCACGGGTTTGGCCTTGTTAGTTACTTCCGCTTTGATTTTCTACTTTATGAGG